>ERZ507044.334-NODE-334-length-24400-cov-10.4493_pt1 | contig 24400 bp, 30 predicted proteins | sample MGYA00512870_ERZ507044 | MGnify/ENA metagenome assembly ERZ507044
AAAGAAATGCACTGAATCGTGCAGAAAGATACTTATCCAGCAATGCGTTTTCTCAGTCGAGCTTGAAACGCCAACTACTCTATGAAGATTTTTCTGAGAGCGCAGCAGACTTTGCCGTAGCCACCGTGGATGCCGATTGGAACGAGCAAGCTTTGAAAAAAGCAATTCGCTACTCGCAAAATTTATCCTTATCAGATGAGCGTGTAGCGAACCAACTTTCCTATGAAGGCTTTACTTCTGAACAAATTGAATACGCCTTAGCACGTTTGCCCGATTGATTCTTTTCGTTTGTTGCCGCACCACAAGAAAAAAGAGTCCAGCGAATTGGCGTACATTTCTGTTGATTTCCCGATTGAGTGTAAGCTGAGGGTTTTTCAGATGGTCATCGAGCAAACTCGGCAGTCAGTTAGCTTCTCTGCCCATTTTTCTGCCCACAACAAACAAAAAAGCCTATCTCAAAAGATAGGCTAAACGCTCCAAAGCGTTGATATAAGGAGAGTACAAGCCTAAACCCCCCCTTATAAACATTGATTTAGAAGCCATTTTTCAGAGGAAATGCAAAATTGATGCAAAATAAATTTTCTTAGAGAGAACTGTTTTTTTCAAATTATTATTTGTCACTCTTTACACAGAGAACATTTGTTCGTATAATTCTTACAAGGAGTGATTAATATGCAAATACCACTTGCACACCAACGGACCTATGCTTTTGAACGATACTACTATGAGTTTATAGAAAGAATGGGTCCAGCGCACCTGCTATATGAACAGTTTGCTATGACTATGCAAAATTTTGGTAAGCCGTACTTTACCGTCCCCGTCAGTTATAGCGGATATTCGGAAGAACTGGCGTTTGTATTCAAGATCAATGGCGAAGATTATTTATTCGATCATGTTAGGACACAAGACAAGATACTTCGAAGATATGATTCTAGTATTAAGTATAAGCCCGGCGGTAACTAAGATGAATTTAATAACCATGTATGAGCAAGGCTACCTATCTCTTTCTGAGTTTATAAATGAATTTCCGTACAGTATTTCTGAGTCACAGGAATCTTTATTTGGCGCAAAATGTGTCGAGTTTTACGTTGCTATCACTTTAGGCAAAACGAATTGTCGTTATTATATACAAGCTTATGGAGGTGATCACCATGAAATCATTGAAAGGTGTAGTTTCGAAGATACGAGTACTGAAAATGAGCAAGACCCCTTTAGTGCGGTTTTCTTTGGATAATGAGAATTGCTTGATTGCTGCACATAGTTTGAACTTCCTAGCCGATGTGGATGAGGGAATGCAGATCGTGGTTGCTGGTGAGTATACTAGTAGGAAACAATTTGTTGTTAAGAAATACGGAGTAATTGGTAAGACGAAGATCATGATTGAATTTGAGGCAATGAAAAAAGACCTTAGCTTTCGCTAGGGTCTTTTGCTGTTTTGTTTTTTTCTGATTCATCAAACATCTCGAAAAAATCAATTGTCAATGGAAATTGTGCGAAGGTTTCAATATTTTGAGATATAAGAACTGAGCATTTATTTAATCCGGGTTTCGATAAGTTGGATAAGTTATTTTCAATGAATTTGCTATATTCGACACTATTGTCAAAAACAAAAATTTCAGTATACAATAAAATTGAAATTGATATACCATTAAAAATTCCAGAAATTTCATTTCTGGTTCTAATAAGACCTTTATTTACATAGTCAGATGAGTCATTTGCAAACATAACTGATATGGATACGGATACTTCGTCATTTTCCTTGATTTCATCTTCAGTGGCTAGTCTCAGATTTAAATGCTCTGCATGAATACTTCTAAGTTCTAAATTAGCTATATTATCAGACAATTTGATAACTCCTTTTTTGATATCTTGGCCTTAGAGAACTCCAGATACTATTTGTATCTTTATCTGTTGTTTTTTCCACTGTAGCTTTAAAATAGTTACTAGAACTCTTCTCTAATAACCTTTCATCTTTTTTATGATCAGTATTTCTAATTTTTTGATTAATATTTACTGTCGCTCTATAAAAAGATCTATCGAAATATCGATTTTCTTGGTTTGAATCCAATCTCAACATGTTAAATAATTTTAAAAATTCATATTCCTCTTGAATTTTAGCATCCCATTCAAATATGTCATCAAAACCAACTAAATTATTAGCGTTTGATATTAAAGATTCATACTCATCTATACTATATTTTAAACTTCCAAATTCAAAATCTAGATAATCTTTTATACTCAGGCCCAGAAAACGCGAAAATTCTTCAACGCTAAAATCATTATCTAACCTTAAGTTTAATAGCTCTATAGATTTTTCTTTCTGTACAGAATTTTCTTTTTCAAGTAAATCTGGGTATTTTCTTTCCAATAAATCTGTTAGAAAATCTTTAGGCATTAATCTCACCTCTTTCTTCTGAAAACCACTTATCAGAATCACCACTAATAAAATCTTTGGAGATTAAATCAGTGTAAAACGCACAACAATCAGTAGTATCCGAACTGCTATCAAAATTATATTTAGTAAAACCAAATGTGAACACAAAACTGCAAATATCATCGTTAACAAAAAACACAATTCTGTAGTGCTCATGTGCACTGTCGATTCTAATTTCATAACTTGATTCATGCCTATTTAACTTTTTAATTATTTCAGCTTTTTGCAACATTCCAAGTCTATTTCTTAGAGAAAGCTCGTAAGGTTGGCTGAAAGAAGTGCCATCTTTATTTATAAGTATATTTTCTTTACAACTTAATCTAGATTCTATGTGAGTTTTAATTTGCAAAAAATTGTCCATCATAGTTCTATCAGCACTAAGTGTGTTCTCAATAAAATCTTTAGCTAATTCCAGTTTATCATTTGGACAATTAAATATAAATCTTATTTGCAACATATCACCCCTCAGAGATTTTATATACAAAAAGGTATTTTTTATACGGAAAGTAAACAGTTCAACACAACTATACATTTCAAATTCACAAACGTCAATAAAATCAGATAAATTTGATGGCTTATTGTTGATTTATTAATAATTATAATCATTTTGATATTTCACAAGCAAAAAAACAACCACTCCCGAGTAGGAGTGGCACAATTAGATGAAAAAGTTTTTTTATAAGGTAAATTAATTATATTAGCTATTTCCAAATCGTTCAAACCATTTGCTCAAAAATAACCCACCCTCAAGGAGAGTGGGCCTGAAAAAAGATATAAAATGAAATAGCCCCGGTCAAGGCTATGACTCCATTCTACAAGAACATAGTTTTTATTTCAACAAAAAATCCACCCTAGTTACGATAGAGTGGACTAATAAAGAAGAGTAAACAAATGAAAAACTGGATTGGCTGGTATGAAACTACACTACACCTTTTATTAATTAAATTCAAGAAATTTATGACGATTTTCTAATCAATAATATCTATTAAATAAAAATAATGATAAAATATAAGAATCGAAGAGTATTGGCACACTTCCCCAAGCAATACCGCCAAATACTCTTCGTAAAGTATTGCACGCATCTACTAATTTATAGCATAAACTAAATTACTGCAAGTAAAATGAATATAATCCCCCCTACTCGAACGAGTAAGGGGGATTTGTGTTAGTCCGTCTCAAAATTCGATTTAATTCTTCTCTTTTTTTAGCTATCTTTTTTAATATTCATTTCTTCGTTAAGTATTTCTTTAATTTTCGAAGCATAAGGGTCAGGTTTTTCACTGGCTGTATCAGAGTTGCTTAACCTGGCACCCTCACTTATTGCTAATGACATTAGCTTGATTATTTCCCTACCTTTGGGCAACTGGCTTTGGTCAGGATTTATCAAGCTGTATAAAAAACTTTTTTCCCATAGTTCTCTCTGATACTTTTTCTTCTTTCGCTCCCAGAAAAAACCATTATGAGACACATATCTTACTCTTGTTTGATTTAATTCTTTGTGTATTAATTTTGTAATGCATGTATAAAACTTTTGAAAATCATTTATTACCACTGTTCCAACCAATGAGAATTGGTCAGGATGAAGCTTAGAAAGATATCTAGTCAAGTTCATAAAATATCTTTCTAAGCAATAAAGAGTCGCTCCAGTATCTAATCCCAGATTGTCAAAATCATTTGTTCTCAAATTGCTTATATCAGAGACAAAGTTATCAATATTTTCTGGGCTTAGCATAATCTCTGGTATAATAGCGAACGAATCAAAAAAATCTGCTTTCTCTTCCTGGTATTCTTCTTCCGGGAAAGCCTGAGCAATTACATCCAATTTCTTCATTTTATTTTTATACTCCGTTAAACTTTTGAAAATACTTTCCCCGATCATAGACTTTACCTTCGCTTTCTGTTCTTTGCGAAGCTTACCTTTATATAAAAATGCTCCTAGAAATGCGCTAAGGATAACACCTAGAACCCCAAGAAGAGCACCTATAATTTCTGTTGGAATATCCATAAATTTTCTCCCTAATATTTTTCTTTGAGTATATCAAAATAAGAGATAAGCTTCTATATATTTTTCTACCATGGTAATTTGTTGTTGTTCAATGCTCTCTGCAGTGCTTTGACCATTTCGGAAGTCGAGCTGATGATACCGTCTTGCGTTGTACCAAGTGCTTTCTGCATCGCTTTGATCGTGTTTTTCCCGCATAGACCATCAACCGCACCATTGTAGTAACCTTTTGCTTTCAAGCCATTCTGGATAGCTCGAATCAAGTCAGATCCTATTAATGTAGTGTCAAACTGAGCCGAATGCAAGTTAGCGTTACATGCTTCTTTGTATTGGTGACTTACTTCGCCATCCTTGTAGGTATCATGATACTCTTGCAGACGTGTTGTTACAGCAGGTCCCCACTTACCATCAACTGATAGTGTTGTAAATTGCTCAACAATGTTTGAGGATGTGTTACCAGATAGCAAGCTGTTCACTTTGTTTTGGACTTGCGTCGGATCGTATCCTGCAGCTTTTAATGCCGCATTACGTTTGTCCCCATTTCCCCACAAGCCATTGATAACTTCTTTAGCAACTGTATCTACTGATTTGCTGCCAGTCGTTGTGCTTTCAGTAGCTACAATGCGGTAGAAATTGTGCGTTAGACGAGTACTCATATATGAATCGTGGCTATCAGTATGAATTCCGTTCCAATAGTACGAACAGTGAATGAAACTCTTATTGCTTAGGAAGATACCTGTATGCCCCCCTGATCCATTGGACTGACCAGGAGTACCAGCAACAAAAATATCTCCACGTTTCACTTCTGCTCGACTAATTTTTTTCAATTTAGTACCTGACATTGCAAACAATGTTTCAGTGTTACCCATCGATCCGTTAGGTAGAAAACCACCAGCGATCATAGCCAAGAATACTGCAGAAGAACAGTCGTAGCTTTTAGGCCCCAACCGACTTGTCATTGAATAGGTTACCTTACCTTCACGGTGAGTCATCCATTTAATCATTTGTTCAATACTCATGTTTGTCTTCCTTCCTATAAAAGAAAAGAGCAGCCGCTAGGCTACTCCTTTTTTTCTGTGAACTCTTGGCCATCACCATAGTCTGGTTTTTGTTCATCCTTATACTGGCTGCTAGCGATATTCAAGAAAACACCTGCTAAAGTTGCAGCAGCCGTGATCGTTCCAACAATGATTTCTGTTGAGAATCCATATAAACCACCTAGAGTTACGATAAACGCCGTGATACCTGGCACCCCAACGGTTAAAACTTTTTTAGCTAAATCATACTGTTTATTAGTTAATTTCATGATAGTTCCTCCTAATGTTCATCTATTTCTTTTTGTTGCAAAATACCTTCATCACGTACATTTAAATTAGATACCTTGGCACGCAATGTGTCGCCAGTCCCATTTCCGCCTAGATTCTTATAGGCTTCAAATAGATAATCAAAGTTGTTCAACTCACCAACAGTGATATACCCACGCTTGATATACTCATCTGCTTTGTTCCATATTTGATTATGGAGTGAAGCCTTCTCAGCTTTAACGATTTTTTGACTTCTGGCTTCTGCCATTGCTTGATAATCTTCTACTTTTTGTAGACGTTTATCTTGGTCATTATTTGCCGTTTCTAAAGCTGTGATTGTCTGCTCCCTAAGTTCGTTCTCAGCCTTTTTAGCTTTAACTAGCTTAGTGACCCATGTACCTACTCGCCAAAGGGTAGCCAGTAAGCCGCTGCCAAATACTGCTGCCCAAAAACTATTGATTTCCAAAAACTCTTTCATTCTGTTTTCCCCCAACTGAACATATGCCACCTGCTTTCATAAACTAAAAAGAGCAAGCTTTACGCCTGCTCCTCAAGTTCTTCTAACTGATCCATTAACTCGTCATATACATCCGCGTCTACACCGCCAAAAGCAATATCACTTTCATCTAATCCGGAAATTAGAAATTCAAGGAAAGGCTCGAACTCGGTCAAATCGATCACCACTGTCTCACTGTCTAATTCATTCCGCTCTTTGGCATATTCTTCCTGATCGGCACCATCTAACAAAATAGGTTGATCAGAATCATCTAGTTTGGCATTACCATTTTCTTGTACCTCATAGTAAGTAGCAATAAGCTCTTTCTGACTTTCCGTCCACTCTTCGATTTTCTCACTTGCTAATCGGCGAAATTTGGAGATGGCACGAGCTTTTCGACCTTTTGAAGTAACTACCGCTAAAATTTGAGCATATTTGTGCAGCTTGCTATTGGTTGTTGTGAATGTAAGTTTCATTTGAATCCTCCTATTTATAAATACTTATTTTTCTGATGCTAATTTCGCTAATTTTTCTTTTGCTTTATTCGTTACATCAGTAAGATCTAATTCATCAGGTGTGAAAGTTAGACTAGCGCTAATAGCACCATCGTTATTACCAGTGCTATTGTCCACCTGGATCGAGTAATTCAATACCTCATCATTTTGATCATAAGTAACATTGATATTCGTAAATCTGAAAGCCATAAAAAATCACTCCTAATCTATTAAGTAACTCATTCCTGAAATCGAGCAGTAACTATTCCCACTTTGAGCCGCGTGTAATATAAACGATCCTGCAGAAGTAACAGCGAGCCTTCCGCCACTACCATTGTTAACAGCTGCATATGCAAACTCTGTCTTACTTGGCCGGATAGCTGCGGGTAAAGTTCCTTGCCCAAACGGGTAAGTACCTGCAGTGGTAAGTGTTCCTGATGTCGGTTGGAACTGCCCGCGAAAGCGGATGAGCTTAGATCCATCAATTTGATAAAATACACGATACTGACAAGGATTGTTTTCGGCAGTTGTAAAACCAGAGGCATAAGGTAAATTAACCCAGCTAGATGAATTTAGCGCGGCCGCGGGAAGGTACCCTCCAACTCCACTTTCAACCATGTATAACTGACCTTGACCTAATCGTGTAGTTCTTGCAGGAGCAGTCGATCCCGCTTTATAACTATCTTCAAAACCGAGTTGGCGATCAACCTTAGTGGTCCATGACGATCCGTCGCTTCCCGTTCTTGAGATAACGACATTTCCATCTTTCATCGTCGTGGTGCCCGTGTACGTTACTCCTGATTCCGTATAAGTAAATGCATTATTAAACTCGGACCCATTAATCACGACACCCGTAATAGTGCCTGCGTCTACCTCTCCTAATTTTGATGTGAGAGCTGAAAGTTTTTCTACATTTAATTTATCAGTGGTAATACTGGATGCTGCAATTCTCGCCGCAGCAAGATAACCTGTGTTGATTTTCGCTGCATCTAGACTGGCTATCTTGGCATTGTTGACGGCCAAGTCAGCAATTTTTGCTGTAGTAACTGCTAGATTTCCAATTTTCCCTTCGGTCACAGCGAGGTTCGCTATTTTACCGTTAGAAACTGCTAGGTCAGCTATGTGAGCTGTTTTTATGATGGCATCTGAAATATTCGATTTTCCTGTCAGATAAATATTCTCAGAAGAAATAGTAACTATCTTATTTTGCATGTCAATTTGGGTTACGCCGCCATCAGATGAAGTTAGCTTGAAATTCATCTGGTCTGATAGCTGGGTAATCTGGGATATGGTTGCCATATCTTCAGGCGCAGGTGACCAACCTGTATCTTTGGTTGAAATAAGAAATCTTAGATTCGATATCACCAATGTGCCTTGTAAATTATCTGCTCTAAACCCAAGTGAAGTAGCGACTGCTGTACTTGCTAACCAAGAAGCTGCAACTGAAGTTAAAAAAGATGAACTTCCCTTTTTATTGGCATTAGTTACAGTAACCGTTTCTCTATTCGAGATACTGTAAGGTGTATTGCCAAACTGCGGAAAGAATGTCCCCCCTACATTATCTCCAGAAACTTCCCAGTCATAGGCTATAACAACTGTTTCTCCTTGTTTAGCAGGTATATTTTTTAATGCCCCAAAAACCAGATTGAAAGGATACATCCCTTGATTTGATGAATTATTGCCTATCAAGGAATAAGTTTGTATAGTTCCTCTAACCCAGTTTCGAGAATCTAAGTTATTTAAGTCTGTTTGAATGCTTGAAACAGTAGTAGTCAAGCCATTTGCAGTATCTTCAATCTGTAAGGCTTTGCTAAGTGCCGAATTTGCAGTTGTCTCAACACTTGAAATAGTTGTTTTCAGTCCATTAGCTGTTGTCTCAACTTGAGTTGCTTTAGTCAGTGCCGAATCAGCTGTTGTTTTCGTACTTGCAATCAATTCAGTATGACCATCTACAGTACTTGAAACAGTATTGACTTTGCTTAAGGCGCTATTTGCAGTAGTTTCTACGCTAGTTAGAGTCTGTGTAACTCCGTCAACAGTAGTCTCTAATGCATTTGCCTTATTCAATGCACTGTCCGCAGTAGTCGTCACTGTCGCTATGGTTTGTTTTTGTCCATCCACTGTGACGACTAATTCATTCAGTTTTTTAGTGGTACTTGTTGATGTCGTCTCAATATCTGTCATACGCCCAGTTAGACCAATAACTGAAGTTTCAAGGGTTGCTGTTCTCCCTTCTACAGAGGCAGCTTTCTCATAAGCTTCGTTAGCCTTACTATTGATAGCTGTAACTGTTCCATTGATAGTAGCTACATCAGAAACAAGACCATTTACATCAATCTGGATCGCATCTGCTTTTGCTTTAGCTTCTTGGGCATCTAAAGTAGCTTGTGAGGCTAAGTTTGCAGCATTCTCTCCTGCTTGCTTCGCCTCGCTGGCTGCTGATTGAGCTGCCTCCCCTGCAGCTTGTGCGTCTTTCCCAGCCTTTTCAGCTGCCTCCGCTTTTTCGATAGCAGCTGCTACCTCTGTTTTTGCATCTTCCAAATCTTGATAAAAGTCCGGATCTAAGACTTCAACAGATAACCGTTCTGGTTTCCACTCACCGTCTTTGTATATCATGGCTACTGGTGGACTTTTAGACGTATCTGTCCATCGTTGACCCTCGACAGGATTAGCAGGTGCAGTTACCATTTCTTCGCTATCTAGGTAGTTGGTAATCTGCTTGCTAACCTCAATAATTGCCATAAAGATTCCCCCTTTCTAGTAGTCAAAGCTGCGATCGCTACCTGCTCCGTACCGCACGATATCTACATGCTTTTTCTTTGTGTCCAAAATAAAAACGTCCCACAAGTCTTCTTCCAGTACACCCAGAGGGCGGTCGCCTTGGTCTTTCTTAGGGCGACTGACTGAACAGCTTGTTGAAACGTTTGTAATCCCATATTTAGTTGTGATTCGATCTGTGTGATGATGTCCATGAGCAAGAAAAGCAATGTTTTTTGGCGTGTCGAATGTAATTGAAATATCACTAGCAAAATCAGCGTTCCCTGTGTATTTGCGTGTAAAACTTGATCCTTCTTTTGCCGCCTTTAAAATACCTTCTACAGATTCCCAGTTAAAAGGATAATAGGCACTATTCGTTGCGTACCATTGCCCCCATTGATGATGCTGAAAACAGACTGCAGTGTAATCATCAGGCATACTTTTAAGATTTTCCGCAAACCATTTCAATTGTGCTTGTCGATAACCAGCAACATTAATCGTCAAGTATTTCACTAACCCATCCGTGTCAAAAACATATGGAATATCATTTGTGTTTAGTAAGAACACACGCGCTTTTTTATCCGGAATGTCATAATAAAAATACATATTTTTATCATTAGGATTTTCATTGATTGCCCATATAGTTGAAGGTCGTGTGATGATTTCATACATTTCACTTGGCTTGATTGTGTAGCTCATGTTTCCATGCCATGACTTACTAGTAGGATCGCTGGCCATATAGTTTTGATTGACTTTATTTCTAGCAGTAGTTCCTCGACCTTGTCGACCATCTCCCCACGAGTTATCATCATGATTCCCTTTCGCTAAGAAAAATGGGCAGCTTGCCAATCCAAACAGACTAACAACCTTCTTCATATTTGAGACGTTTGTGTCTTTAGTAGTACCACCATCAACAAAGTCGCCGCCTCCGACAATACAATCTAAAGGAATCATGTGAGACAATTCTGCAACATTTTTGATATGATTTTCCGTACGTCCATAATTCTCAAGATCCTCTTGAATGAAGGTATCTGTAGCATAATGGGTATCTGTGATAAAAGGAATCGTGACTGTATTTTCATTTTGCAGCCGCATGATCTTGCTTGCGGTTTTCTTCAATCCGTTCCAGAAATATATGGCTTGGACAAATTTATTTTCCGCATACATGACCTGGCATGAGATTTGGTTATCACGCCTTACATCATCTAAGTGAACAGATACTTTGTTGCCAGCATCCTTATTGGCTTCTATCCACTCTGTTTTCAGGTTCCCGTCTTTGTCGGTCAGCTTCCAATAAAACTGGTAGTTTTCCAGGTTAGCCGTGATATCGACATTTCCTTTGTAGACCTTCACTTCAAAATTACGTAGGTTTCCATCTTCGGTCGGGATCAATTCGGTTGTGATCGTGTCATCTGCTTTATTGTTGATTTGGTTCTGCAGCTGTTGCAACTTAGCGTTGATTGCACTTTTTAACTCAATCACATTTCCGATTATTAACCCATTATTTGATGGATTCGTCCGACTAATGTCTTTCTGGAGGATTCTAGCGTTGATTCGCAGTGAAGGCTTAAACTCTTCATCAATAATTGTCACGCGATCCCCTACCATGAAATCTGTATTATTGAAAATTGCTTCAACGGTATACGTAGCCTCTGGCTGATTAATTTGCTTTAATTCTGCTAAACCTTCTGCAAACATTTGAGCTGGATCGTCTGATTGTGATTGATAGTTGCCATATATCCAACCAGAATCACGAGTATCAGTTGTATGACCCCTACCCCATAAAGCATTCGCTTCTCGATCATAAATGATTGATTCACCAATTCTCGTGAAGTAGTTTCCGTCGTTGTAGACCAAATTGTTAAAATTCGTTGGCCCAGTTACAATAAGTGCTGTTTTCAGCCCTTCATTTGTCACCTCTTTGGTAGATACCATAAGATCAACGCCAGCTCGCAACACAACTTCTGTATCTACACCAATTCTATAAACTATGTTTATCAATTTGGAGACTACAGCAAGATTTTGGAATTTTACTGTGAAATACATTTCACAACCATACTCTGAGCAAATTTTTTGCAACCTGGTCAAAGTAGTTTCATTACTAGAAAAATCAATTCTACGTTTCAATCCTTTAACTTCATTTAATCCGATTTCCCAACCGGTATCATAAATTTCACGATTGACATAGTATTCAATAGGTTGGGCAAATGTAGATGAGAACGTATTAGGCGTCTTGTTAATCAATTGCATTCCCAAGTCTTCATATCGACAAACTCGCTCATATCTATTGGAATCCTTTGCCTTGATTAATTCAAGACAGATATTGTTGCCATTTTCATCTTGAAAAGCGATATAAGTACCCGTCTGAATGTATTCCGAATCTGGGTGAATTTTGCTGATTGTAACATCTAAGACATTCAGTAATGTTCCGTTTGATAATATAAGTGAGTGTTTGTCCTCATTCATGATCACAGAATCTTTGGATTCGCTATTTATAATACAAATCGATTCATACTGACGGTTTAAAATATGATAGATCATAGATACAACTCCTCAATAGTAGCAGTGACTACTGGTGATTGATCCCCCTCATAAGAAAAAAAGATCTCGTTAGATCCAACCTCTGCTTGTATATAGTCGGTACCTATCACCGAGAAGCCATTTGCAACTATGCCATTCAATAGTAGTCTTCCAGACTCTTCTATAACAAGTTGATCACCCGCATTGAAAGTCTTAGGTATCAAGCTGTTGTTTCTTGTTGCATAGCGTGTAACCCTTAAATGAGTGATTGATTGATACATAGGCTGCTTGTTTCGCCAGTTCAACATAGCCATATCGACTCTTGCGGGCTTCAGCATTGCGACTTCTTCGTTGGTCCAGTTATGCGTGGCTTTCCAAGACTCCGTAAATCCACCTTTTGGATTATCAAGCAGTCTGGCTAAATAGAAATCGAAGTTATTTCCGACTTTTTTTATACGAATCATTCCAAAGAAACCGCCGTTTTTGCTCAAAACTGATGCTGGCAAAAAACCGGATTTTATCTCGGCTTCACCAGCATAAAATTTGTATTCAACTTGATACTTAGAATCGGTATTATCTTTCATTTCAAACCCACAAACAAAGTTATTGTCTTCATCAACAAAGTTAAGTTCGATAAGTCCTTGTTTCTTAGCTTTATCCTTTGTGGCACCATTTGGCTTGAAATTGAAACGTTGATATACTTCTCCATCCGAAAACGGTTCGAAAAACCTAGTGAGCGTTGGGCCATGCCAGAATGCATCATCGGCACCTGACGGTCCATAACTATCCACTGTTATAGCATCAGATTCGTACTTCAGCGTCCCTTGAACTTGTGAAGTATTTTCTCCCGAATCGTTACGCCAGCGAATTTTACCAACGTTTCTTGAGTACTGTCCGCTAGTGGATGATTTCATAGGATCATCGAACAAAACTGTGTTTGATAAGTCTTCATCAATGTCTTCAGTACCTGAGTGGCCAAATTCCATAATCTTGTCTTCTGTAACCAGACCGAATGACTCGCAGTCACTAGGAAAATCAACAACCCACCTAATCGGTGTCTTATATGACCCTTGATTATTAATAGTCACTAACCCATCTGACATAGTATAAATCTTTGGATCAATCGCATGGGCCACACCGTCAGGAATTAACCATTCAATAGTACCCTTACCCAAGGTTTTAATTTCATCAAGGTTTATATAGTTATTTGGAATAGCGAGATAATACTTGTCAGGCTCATCACCAAAAATCAATTTTTGGGGAGTTAGACTACTTAGAGCCGCAGCAAGTTCTCTTCTTTTCTCATTTATATTTTCTAGTAAAAAAAAGGGCATAGAAATAATTTTTTCTTCAAACTTTGAACGAACGAACATTTTTCCCAATCCGTTCACATCTTCTAGATAATTAGAGCGAGGTAAGCCAATGCCGCGATCAAACTTTAATGTAACGCCTAAAATATCTGAAAGTTTATAATCACCATATATCACTTCTAGCACTGTTCGTTCCCCCTCTTAATCTATCTTCAAATTGTTGCATTTGCTTGATTTGTTCATAGGTCATTTTAGCTGTCTTTTTGACGATGGTTTCCCCGTCAATTTGGACATACATTGGTATTTGGAACACAGTTCCATCGGAAATACTATTTGAACTATTATCACGCTGTGCAATTTGTATATTAGAACTAGAAAATATTCTATCTCTATCTGAACTCAGGCTTCTCAAAGTATTAGATCCGAGTTTTTCATTTTCTGCCATTAAATTTCCCATAACAAAACTGCCTGAGTTCCCAAATGAATTGTATAGCGAATCTGACATCCCATTTACAGTATTTTGGACTGATTTAAATTTATCCTGCAAACCCATATTCAATCCGTCCATGATTGCGTTACCTGCAGGGATCAGCAACTTCTTATCGTATGATATCGGACCTTTATGTTCTTTTATCCAGTCTGCTATGCCACCGACAAAACTTTTCACGCCTTCCCACGCAGATTGTAATCCACCAAGAAATCCATTCATGATAGCTGATCCAGCTCCGCTAATATCAATATTAGCTAATCCATTAATTACACCTTTGACACTTTCGATGATGCCAGTGATTTTAGATCCGACACTTGAAAATATGCTGCCCATTGAAGAGAACGCACTCCCCACTGTTGATAAAACCGATTTAATGATATTACCTGCTGCAGAAATCACCGATCGGATAGCACCCCAAACACTTGACATCACACTACCTAAAGTACTACCAGCACTGCCCATGCCACTAAATACAACCCGGATACCGCTGATTGCACCTGAGATCAATCCGCCTGCAACCGATACTGCATTTTTGATATTTGACCAGGCACTACTAATGATCGTACTTAATGATCCACCGGCACTACCTAAATTGGCAAAATAACCAATTACAGTACCTATCCATTCCGCTACAGTAGTTAATGCTGGCACACATGCATTGAATACATTCACTAACCATGTGATTACTGGTGTAAGAAATCCGATTGCACCTGTCAGTGCATCAAAAGTTGCCGAGATACCCATCAAGATACCTTTGAACACACCTCCCAAAAATGCTCCTAATACTTGTAAAACTGGCATCAAGGCACTGGCTAATACACTGATCAGCGGTTGAGCCGCATTCCACATTTTTACAAATGATTCGATCACCATATCAATTGCTGGACTGACAATAGCCATCATTGTTGTAAAAGCATTCTGTATTGCTGGTATTACTGCCGACATAAAAGCTTGTATGCCGCTAAAATCTAAACTAGCAAATGCACTAGCGATTTTGCCGATAATTGGTGCAATAGTTGATACAACTGTTTGAAATAAGCTTGGAAGCTGACCAAAGACTGTTTTGAAAACACCGATAATTGGCTCAATTGCTGACTGAATACTAGACATTAAAGTAGATGCCGCACCTCCTTCAATTCCAATACCTAATTGCCTTAGCAAATCGATACCGCCTTTTAAAAACATCGGCCCCGCTTCTTTAAACAATGTCGAGAAAACGACAGGTAAACCTTTAAATATGTTTCCTACCATTGGTAAAAAGTTTCCAAATAAAAATGTAGATGTTGTTTGTGCCAAAGCTTGCAACGAAGGTGTAATGTCACTGCCTAAAGATAGATTACCTAATACGTTAGATAAAGCAGATTTCATTGAATCAAAGGATCCGCTGAACGTTTCTGCTGCTTCTTTTGAAGTTGTCCCGGTAATATCTAATTCTTCTTGAATGACATGAATAGCACTATATACATCGCTCAAGCTACTCAAATCGTACTTAACGCCAGATAACTTGGTTGCATCTGTTAGCAAGCGTTCCATTTCTGTTTTGGTACCACCATAGCCAAGTTTCAAGTTGTCTAGCATTGTATAATTTTGTTTCGCAAAGCCCTGGTATGCATTTTGAATATCACCGATATTGGTACCCATTTTATTGGCGTTATCAGACATGTCTACCATGGCCATATTTGCCACATCAGCAGCCTTTTCAGTATTTCCACCCATGGATTGCAATAAACTAGCGCTAAAGCTAGTCACGTTTTCCATGTAGCTGTTAGCAGATAAACCTGCAGTTTTGTATGCATCATTCGCGTACTGCTTCACTTTGTCAGCACTACCTTTGAAAAGTGTTTCTATACCGCCTAAGGATTGCTGCAAAGCGGCTCCTTCTGACAATGAAGCAGATATGCCTTTTGTTACCATTTCGCCGATTTTGGCGGCCGCAATTACACCACCAATCGCGCCTACTAATTTACCACCGATCAGATTACCGGTGCTAGTTCCGGCCGCGTCAGCTTCACCAGATAATTGCTTCGTGATAGATCCACTGATACCTTTCGCAGAAGGCATGATCTGTACGTAAGCTTGTCCTAATTCCGTTGCCACTAATCGCCACCTCCCAGCAATCTATTTCTCATACGTTCGAAATCCTCACCAGAATCAAAAACGACTTCGCTCTTCACTTTCGGACCACTCTCGAATAATTTTTCAGTAATAGAAGTTGGTGCGTTTTTGCCTTTCTCGCCGTCTTTGGTCTTGGACCACCAGATCAGTTTCAAAGCATCTGTCATACTCGCTAAGAGTACCGTATCGAACGGAATCTTTTGACCGCTCAACTTCATTCTTATGCGTGAGTTTTCCCTTAATCCGCAAGAAAAAACAGCCACCTTTGTTGCTGGTAGCTGTTTGTAGTCGTGTAGATGATATGTTTCTGCAAGATCGCAAATCAACGCATCTTCATCAACGCTGATCATTCCGGCAAGGATTAAGAGTTTTTTGTTTCTGCTTGATTTTGGAAGATGTTGGCCAACTCTTCTGCCATACGCTGACCAGGAACAAATCCTTCCTCATCGCGTACGTGTTCTTTCAGAGCGTTGGCTTGATCGTCACCTAATAACAGTTTCAGTGCTTTGGGCATTAATGCCGGATTGTTATCAACTTCTGTAATTACTTCTAGTAATTCGTAATTGTCCAAACGTTTTTTATCAAGCACATATTCAAACCCTGATTCTGTACTACCTTTTATTACATTCTCTAACTTGGTTACTTTGGCCATTATTCAGTACCTCCTGCAGCTGTTGGACTTTGAATATATTCAAAGTGAGTGTTGCCTTCTTCATCCGACGGAATGGCAGTAATAGTTGTTTCATATCCAACAGCATCCGCATCCGTATAAGTGATTTCACCGATTTCAGATACTTTTGCATTCGGAATAACGATTCTTTTCAGGTTGCCGCCTTTTAGAATCATATCAACCACAATCGCATGTTCTTCTAATTCTTTCGAATTAGCTTTGATGGTAATTCCAGTGGCCAAAGTACCGGATACGTTTGTTGATCCATAGACTTCTTTAAGCACCTCAACGTTTGTTGCTTCAATCAACGTATACGTAAAAGTGTCTTCTTTTTCGGTTTGTACCGAAGCAACAGTATCCCCTCCCCAAGCTTTAATATTTTCATTTGATGGAGTATTTGAGTTAGTCATACCGTCTTCTGAAATGTAACCCAAAGGTTTGAAAGCAGCATTCAATTCTTCTTTAGCATTCGTGGGTACTGTTGTTCCCGATGGTGCCGAATAAATAGCTCCACCTACCTTAGGTTTAGCTGTTGATACATTTTTTGCATCTGACATTTTATTACCTCCTAATAATGAGTGATATCAAAAACAGCTTGATATCTGTATTCTTTTGTAGTTGTATCCGTATAGTTATAATCACTGTTCAACTTGATTCTGCTAATTTCATCAAGTGTGATCAATTCTTTTAAAACTGCCTTCAGTTCAGCATTCAACACAGCTGCTTTATATAATGTTGGTGCATAGCTTTGAAATACATACGTTGAAGAAGAAATTTGATTATTTTCTCCACTACCCGTCTTTTCAAAAAGAACGTAGCTTTCTGGCATCTCTCCTTGCTTTTCTAAGAAAGACGGCACAGACAAATGACTATCAAGAAAATTCTTGATTACAATTTCAATCATTTATCGCACCGCCTTGAGCAACGTATTGTTTTTCATGTTGTCCTTTTTCGCTTGATATGTATCAGCATAAACCATCGCATTCGCCCTGGTCTTTCCGACAAACGTATCCTGTTTGTAGCCTTCCCCTGCACGATTACGAATTGCAGTTGCTTTTTCTTCTAGGACACCTTGCATTGCTTCTGATTTCATCAAACTAGCAACCCCACTACGATTTAATTTGAATTTCATGTTAGCCATAGCGTTCCACCATCACTTTCTTATTCCAATCAAGTGGAATTAAATCTTCGATTCCCTCGATAGGAAAACCAAATGTCCTCCAGCGTTTTCCAAAGAATTTTACTTCCTTGTCTTCCCAATCATGGGTATCGCCTTTTGGAATACCTAATGTGTATACCGCTTTTTTGCCAGTCAACGTGAGCTGATTAACGATATCATCTGTCGATGTCGGACTGACCAGAACATTTTCTACATCAATATCTGTTTCTTCATAGATTGGATTTCCAAAAGGATCAGAACCCGTCTTCTTCAATCCCACTAATTGGATTGTTATGCCCTTTAAAAGTGCCATACGGTTCAATCACTCCCATCCGTTGCCGTTTCAAACCAAGGCGACTTAATTCGCTGTTCTTTATGAATAAGCCGCCACCAGGAACCAGATATGATCCAGATACAGAATAACCTAGCGCACCTTCTGCATATTGAGTCATTGGCTCTTGATCAGTTGATGTCATAAGCGTTCTGGCTACGACATCAACTGTTACTGACTTAACAACATTCAAAAAGTAATCAGGTTTCATACTGATCATAGTGTCTAAATCTTTGCCGACTTTATCTGCTTCCATTCGCAATGAATCAGAAACAATATTTAACAATTCCGTAGCACGAGAAAGTTCCTCTGGTTTAAGCGCACGCCAGAGACTTGTTAGATCTTCGATAGTTGCAAAAGCTTTCATTCAGATCACTTCCCTTGCGACATCATCAACTCATACAATTCGGCTTTTTTAGAAGCAGCATTGTACTCAATTCCAAAAGCATCTAGCTCTTGCATGATTTGCTTTTTGGTAATACCTTCTAAACCATCCACTTGTTCTTCTTTTTCATCGGCCTGTTTTTTTGGATCAGCAGCTGGTGTTTCAGCTTCATTAGCAGACTTTTTAACGTCTTCTTCATTCGGTTTTTTTGGTGCATCTTCTTTTTTTGATGTATCGGTCATCAAGACCCAATCGCCACCAGAAACAACACAAGGGCTACTAAAAGTAACCCCTGTTTTTGTATTTTTATATTCCATTATTGTCCGCCTCCTGCAGGTTTGATCACACGTGCGAAGCTGTTTCCGTCCATGATTCCCCAACCCAAGTAAGTTTCTGAACGCAGATACACTTGGTTGTAGCCTTTCAAATCTTGACCACTATTATCCGGATCACCATACTTGATAACTTCTAATGGAATTTCTTTTGCATATCCCCATTGGAACATAGAAGCGAAATCTCCAATTACAACTAAGTCATCACCACCGTTAGAAACGGTACGGTTGATATCTGTCGGAATTCCACGAACAGCCCCGGGATTCGCACCCCAAGCAAGTTCAGGAAATTGTTTCACTCCGTTAACTTTGTATGCAGATAAAGCAGATGAAAATTGTGGATCCATTGCCATTCCAGAGATTACGCCTTCCGCTCCTTGGATTAATGAAGCAGCCGCTTCAATGTTGGCATCTGGATCAGTACCATCAAAATCAACTGTTTGTGTTACTTTTCCATCAAAATGATTCGTACCGATAATCGTTGATGCTGCCCCAGTGCGTGGGTTAATTCCGTGGAATGCCATCAAATCTAATCCGCGAGCAAGTTTGCGAGCATAACCATCATTGAATGCTTTTACAATATCAATTTGTTCTGCTTCTGAAGCATACAAGAATTCATCAGAAATACGAGCGCCATATTCGACTTTGATTGGTACGATAGTCAACGGCGCAATAGAAGCTCCACCGTGTGTTTTTTTACCATTTTCAGCAACGATATCGATTTCAGAATCCATAGTAAAAGTGAATTCTTTTTGACCGTTAAACGGAATTGGCTTTTGTTGCGACAAAGTAACCAGCGAGCTTTTCCCTTTCACTTTGTTGATAAGGTCTGAAACTAATTCTGGATCAAATAAACTTCCTTTTGATAATGTTGGCATAATATTATTCTCCTTCTAAATTAAGATTTTCAATTAGATTTTTATATGCGCCATCTTTTCCTTCTCCTAAAGGCGGCTCTTGATTTTTCAAAGGTGGCGGTGTTTGTTTCTTACTTACGAAACCTGCTAACCGTTCTGCATCTGCTTTGATACTTTCTTCATCAGTACCGATTAAACGATCCGCTAAATCAATAGGCAATCCGTTTTGTAATGCAATTCTTGTACGCAAATTCACTGTTTCTTTTTCAGTGATTTGTTTATTTAGATCAGCTATTGTTTGCTCATGAGTCTTAGCAGCAGTGTTTGTTTCTTCGATAGTTGATTTCAATGCATCTACTTCTGTTTCCAATGCAGCATTACGTGTTTTGATCTCATCGTAATCAGCAAATTTTCCTTTTTCACGATTCAATCGCTCCTGGATAATACGGTCCAGTTCCTCTTGTGTTTCGATTGCTTTGAATGTCATAATACAAACTTCCTTTCTCCTGCTTGCCCGGCAGTTCGGTAATTTTGCGTATTAAAAAACGACTACTGTTAAATAGTCGTCTAATACCTTTTTTGTTGTTTTTTCTTGGGCTTCTTGATACTGCAAGCCCAATGTGCTAATAGCACACTATCCATTAAACAGATATCTCTATCGTCAAATTGCGATTTATAACCAAATCCACCATTGCTGCCAATATTACGCTTCTCACTGTTCGTAACTACCGAACTTAGTGACGGTTGATCTTTGTGGCAAATAGTTTGTTGGAATATTCCCTGTTCCCATAACGAATTAGCGGTAATGATTTCGGATACTTTAGGAAGCACTGGATCTTTTAGTTTAAAATCTGACATTTCTTTGGTCAGAATATTTTGGCCACCAGCACCATCTATGACCACTGCATTTACGTTGGCTTTCTTTAAGAAATTAATGATCCATTGATTGCCGTTCCTAACAGATACACAATCAATCGTTTCAACGAATATTTTCCCAGATAAAGTTTTAACTGCTATACTCATCGCCACATTCTGACCATCATTTCCGTATTTGATTCCAACATACAATGGCCCTTGCAGTACCGGTAAAGCCATAACTTTTAATCGGGACCAGTCACTAGCCGAAATAGCAGATTTTTGATTGTACTTAGGCCAATATCCTAAGCGCTGCACGTTATGATCAAGTTTATCTTCACCAAGTTCCGCTTCAATCTTTCTTTCAGTCAAATGATAACCTAAGGAAGGATTTGAATTATACCAGGCTTCCACATCATGGATATCTTTCATATCCTCTACTGACCACTCGGCCCAACCAGAATACTTCGATTTACCAAATAGCGTTTTGTCGCGATAACTTGTAAAAACAGTACCGCTCGAAACCGGGGTAGGTGGTGTACCACACATGATTGTCATTGGGTTTTTACTATCGGTTACGGTATACTTCAACGCTGATTCTTGTTCAGTGGTGTATTCTTGGGCTTCATCAATTACAAGCAAATCAAATCCTTCGCCAAGCCCACCGCTAGATGTTCTTGTTCTAAATTGGATCACGCCACCTGTTGCATACAACTCCAATCGTTCTTGCCCTTTGGCTTTGATTGAATTGAAGTCTTCGCCCTCAATATATCCCGAATCTTCAAGCAGTTTTTTTACCTGCTCATATGAAGCATGAGACGTACTGATCCTGTGAGCAGTATGCAATATGCTTAATCCTTCTTCAAGTGCATCTAATTCAACAATGTAAATAACTTCGGTTTTACCGTTTCGCCGTGGTATTGAGAAGCCGAACTTTTGATGGACCCACAATTCATCTTCATCGATGGCCAAAATAGGTTCTAGCATATCGATTTGCCAATCGTAACAGTTGCGGCCGGTCCTTTGGTATCGTTCAACCGCTCTTTGAGATACAGATCTATCGTATGGAAGAATTACCGATTGAGTAGGATGTTGATTACCAAATTTTACTTTAGTAGCCATAAACTATCCCCTTTCAATCTCGATCATGCATGATAACCCTGTCGCTGGGAGATATCGGATCACGCATCCTTTCTCAAATTAAGATTTTTCCTGTTTTGGATTTTTTGTTGCTTTTGCGGATCAGTCCAGGCTTTTGACCAAACATTTTGTTTCCGCCCATCGCCCGGTTTGTATTCGACTATGCATTTACACCTTTCGTGCCTTCTGTAAACATCATCTGGTAAATCGTAATAATCAAATGATCCAGCTAATTTTTTACACCAGTCGCATGCATGCCCAACAAGGGTTCTGTTAATTGTTGGTCTAAGACCTGATTTTGCATGAAAATCGACATTCGCTTTGATGACATCATCAACAACACTTTGGCTAAAATTAACAATTGGTTCTCCTAATACCCATTTAACAGAGTCGAAGTCTTCCGCTGCAGATATCTTATTTACCATGCCGTTTACCCTATCTTGATTGAATTCAGGCTTCTGACCTCGTATTTTTATTGCCGCTTCTTTATTTAATAGTTCTTGGACATCGACAGCAAAATTTGATATTAAATCATAATTATTTTTCAAAGTTTCATTGAGTAGCCTATCAGCGATATTGAAGTACATTTTCCCATCAGGAAGGATATCGATACTAATATTGTTGCCTAAAACATTTGCTAGTATTTCGCCAACTTCAATAGCAAACTCATTAACATTCTTGTAAGTTGCTTTCTTGTTTTTTAGTAGAGAAAAAGCAGACTTCAACTTCTGACTGTTGATTGTCTGCTCACTAAATTCATTATTAATCTTTTCGAGTAACGCAGGAACAATATCGTTATCCATTGTTATCGCCACCTTTTAATCCTGTTAAATCTCTTATTGTTTCACTGTTGATATAACCAGGAATAGCTTGATTCAATTTGATTGCACCATCGCCGATCAACGTGAGTGTATTGGCATCAGCTTCAAATAATGGTTCCCACTTCGGGATTGTTTTGGCAAACTGATATCTAAAATAAGGATATTCATCACGCAAACACGCTGCAATAAATGCAACGTTCAATATTCCGGAACCTAACGATCGTTGAGCTTTACGCCCAGCTAGCCGTAAATTTTCATGGCTAGCTCGAATCGCTTCAACCGATGACGGATTATCGGAAACAAATCCCAAGTCATCCAAAGTCAAACCAGTTTCACCAGCAAAACCAGCAGCTGCCGTTTTCAATTGCTCTGTAAATGGTGTCATGCTAGAAGTCGTAAATTGGCCAACTGTAGGAGCAGTATTATTTTCACCAACAGTAAATTCAAGCATCGCCGAAATGGTTGCTTTCCATGTATCCAATGGTTCCGAATCTTGATCTGTACCCAATACGTATTTTTGCGGGAAAGAATAAAATTCTGCCGTGATATCTGCACGTTCCAAAGTACGCTTAGCGTACGACTGATAATACATGCCTGATCTCGTTATTCGAGAACGGCCGAATGGACGTACTGCATCTGGACGGTGAATCACCGGTACCAATAACGGATAATCGAAACTATGTTCAATTGGTTCGTCTGGTATATCTTTATCCGCGTAATAGTAATACGTAATGCCCGGAAGAAAATACGCTTCAATTGCAGGATTTCCATCTTTATCTCTTTCAAGCACTGCATAACCCTCGTTTAATAATCCAGTGATTGGGTCAATAACCCCAGTTGCATTGCTCGCTTCGATAATTTGAAGTCGTGGAATATCGCCCTCTCCTTTTGAAATATAAACGAATGAGCAAGAAGCGATCAACGATGACAAAACCAAGCTATCAAAAAAGACATCTGGGTTATTTGCTTCAAAAATTTCATTTACTTCAAAATCATCATGTTCGAATTCACGAAATACCAAACGATCCGCTAATGAGTCCACACCTTTAGCACACCAGCCTAAAACGGATCGATACCTTTTCCTTATTTCCGCTGGAATGGTAATGCCAAAAACTGATTCTTTCTTTTTCATATCGTATTGTTCATACCGCATATCTACACGGATTTTATGCGTGGAAAGCTTGTTTCTTAAATAATCAATGCCATAAAATTCCATTATTTTGCTCCTTTCAAAATGTCGCGCGAGAAAATATGTACAGTGACGGCGTGAAGCTCGGCCGACAAGGCGGAGGGGTACCCATCCCCCCTTCTCTTTTCGCTCGTATCAGTTTTGTATTTCTTTTTGGTATGATTTTATCTAAATTATTCAACCACCATAAGAAGCCCAATCAGCGCTTTGTGGAAGGTTTCTGTTCCCCACAACTTTCGGTGCCTCATCTTTAATTGAATATAACTTGTCAGACTTCTGTCGGTTGCATGTCCAATGAGCAAGTTGTAAGTTTTCGATGCTTGATGGATGACCACCTTTATTGATTGGTACAATGTGATCCACTACTGGACTCAAAGGATGCGGTGCCTTTAGTGTTTTATCTATAGGCTTACCGCAAATGCCACAAGTGTTGTGAGTTTTAAGCAATACCTTTTTGTTCTTCTCAAATGCTACCCGGTGGGGTCCTTGTCTGTCCGCTCTCAAAGCCATTGTGTAAGGGTCCTTTCTTTAGATGGTGGGGTACTAAAACATTTCAATGTTTATAGATTTAAATGCAGCTAACAACTTAGGGAATTGAATTGCAAGCCAATCTACTAATTCTTCATCTCTTCCCCATTTGCTGTTGTGATCTAAACCCGATTCAAACAAGATTGCATGAATAATCTCATGTCTTATGGTTCTCTTTTCATAATGCTCCATAGCCTGCATGTTATTAGGA
>ERZ507044.335-NODE-335-length-24298-cov-12.3521_pt1 | contig 24298 bp, 18 predicted proteins | sample MGYA00512870_ERZ507044 | MGnify/ENA metagenome assembly ERZ507044
AACTCAGCCTTAATCTTGTGCTTGCCAGCTCACTTCTGGCCGCCAGCATTCCGGCGTTCGCCGTCACGGGCGATACCGAACAGCCGATCCACATCGAATCGGACCAGCAGTCTCTGGATATGCAGGGCAACGTCGTGACCTTCACCGGTAATGTCATTGTGACCCAGGGCACTATCAAAATTAACGCCGATAAAGTGGTCGTTACCCGCCCTGGCGGTGAAGAGGGTAAAGAGGTCATTGATGGCTTCGGCAACCCGGCCACGTTCTATCAAATGCAGGACAACGGTAAGCCGGTAAAAGGCCATGCGTCGAAAATGCATTATGAACTGGCGAAAGATTTTGTCGTGCTCACCGGCAATGCGTATCTGGAACAGCTCGACAGCAACATCACCGGGGACAAAATTACCTATCTGGTGAAAGAGCAGAAAATGCAGGCCTTCAGTGAGAAAGGCAAGCGTGTGACCACCGTTCTGGTTCCGTCGCAGTTGCAGGACAAAAACAAAAACCAGGCTCCGGCTCAGAAAAAGAGTAACTAATTCGTTATGGCAACATTAACTGCAAAGAATCTGGCGAAGGCCTACAAAGGCCGCCGCGTCGTGGAAGATGTCAGCCTGACCGTCAACTCAGGCGAGATTGTCGGTCTGCTTGGGCCGAACGGTGCGGGTAAAACCACCACCTTCTACATGGTCGTCGGCATTGTGCCGCGCGATGCCGGTAACATCATTATTGATGATGAAGACATCAGTCTGCTGCCGTTGCACGCCCGCGCGCGCCGCGGAATTGGCTATCTGCCGCAGGAAGCGTCGATTTTTCGCCGCCTGAGCGTGTACGATAACCTGATGGCCGTACTACAAATTCGTGACGATCTCACCAGCGAACAGCGTGAAGACCGCGCTAACGAGCTGATGGAAGAGTTCCACATTGAGCATCTGCGCGACAACATGGGTCAGTCACTCTCCGGCGGGGAACGTCGCCGTGTGGAAATCGCCCGCGCCCTCGCCGCCAACCCGAAATTTATCCTGCTGGATGAACCCTTTGCCGGTGTTGACCCCATCTCCGTTATCGATATCAAACGCATTATTGAGCATCTGCGTGACAGCGGTCTCGGCGTGTTGATTACCGACCATAACGTCCGCGAAACGCTGGCCGTGTGTGAACGCGCCTATATCGTGAGCCAGGGACACCTGATCGCACACGGCACGCCGACAGAAATCCTGCAGGACGAACACGTGAAGCGCGTATACCTTGGGGAAGACTTCAGACTCTGATAGGGTAGAAGTTTGCGACGTCATAGCGGGAGAAAACGACTCTGAACATGAAGCAAGGTTTGCAACTCAGGCTGAGCCAACAACTGGCGATGACGCCGCAGCTACAACAGGCGATTCGTCTGTTGCAGTTGTCCACGCTGGAACTGCAGCAGGAACTCCAGCAAGCGCTGGAAAGCAATCCGTTGCTGGAACAAACCGATCTTCACGACGAAGTTGATACCCGCGAAACTCAGGACAGCGAAACGCTGGATACCGCCGACGCTCTCGAACAAAAAGAGATGCCGGAAGAGTTGCCGCTTGACGCCAGCTGGGATGAAATCTACACCGCCGGTACGCCGTCGGGCACCAGCGGCGACTACATTGACGATGAGCTCCCCGTTTACCAGGGTGAAACCACGCAGACCCTACAGGATTACCTGATGTGGCAGGTGGAACTCACCCCGTTCTCCGATACCGACCGCGCAATCGCCACGTCGATTGTAGATGCCGTTGACGATACCGGTTATCTCACCGTTTCGCTGGACGACATCCTCGAAAGCATGGGCAATGAAGAGGTCGGCCTTGATGAAGTCGAAGCCGTACTCAAACGTATTCAGCGGTTTGATCCCGTAGGCGTGGCGGCAAAAGATCTGCGCGATTGCTTACTGATCCAGCTCTCGCAATTCGACAAATCGACCCCCTTCCTTGAAGAAGCCCGGTTGATCATCAGCGATCATCTCGATCTGCTGGCGAACCACGACTTCCGCACTCTGATGCGCGTCACACGTCTCAAAGAAGAGGTGCTCAAAGAGGCGGTCAATCTGATTCAGTCACTCGATCCCCGACCCGGGCAGTCGATCCAGACCGGCGAACCGGAATACGTGATCCCGGATGTGCTGGTACGCAAGCATAACGGCCACTGGACGGTTGAGCTCAACGGTGACAGCATTCCCCGCTTGCAGATCAATCAGCACTACGCCGCCATGTGCAACGGTGGGCGTAATGACGCCGACAGCCAGTACATCCGCAGTAATTTGCAGGATGCGAAGTGGTTGATTAAGAGTCTGGAAAGCCGCAATGATACCCTGCTGCGCGTCAGCCGTTGCATCGTTGAGCAGCAGCAAGCCTTCTTTGAGCAAGGCGAAGAATTTATGAAACCGATGGTGCTGGCTGACATCGCCCAGGCCGTCGAGATGCACGAATCGACCATTTCTCGTGTGACGACGCAGAAGTATCTGCACAGTCCACGCGGCATTTTTGAACTGAAGTATTTTTTCTCCAGCCATGTGAATACCGAGGGGGGTGGCGAAGCGTCCTCCACGGCGATCCGCGCACTGGTGAAGAAGTTGATTGCGGCGGAAAACCCCGCGAAGCCTTTGAGCGACAGCAAGCTAACATCGATGCTGTCGGAACAAGGCATCATGGTGGCGCGCCGCACCGTTGCGAAGTACCGAGAGTCTTTATCCATTCCGCCGTCAAACCAGCGCAAACAACTGGTTTGACCCAACCGATAAGGAAGACACTATGCAGCTCAACATCACTGGAAACAACGTCGAGATCACAGAAGCCCTGCGTGACTTTGTGAATACCAAGTTCGCCAAACTCGAACAGTATTTTGACAGGATCAATCAGGTCTATATTGTGTTGAAAGTGGAAAAGGTTACCCACATCTCGGATGCAACACTGCATGTAAACGGTGGCGAAATTCACGCCAGCGCGGAAGGTCAGGATATGTATGCGGCCATTGATGGCCTGATTGACAAGCTGGCAAGACAGCTCACCAAACACAAAGATAAATTGAAACAACACTAATTGTCCGGGCAGTTAGCGGGTGCAGGACGGCCTGTTGTGCAGAACAACAGGCCATTTGTACAGTTAGCGCTCCGAATCCGTTCCGCTGTTGTGGGACGGATTCTTAGGTGAAATTATGATAAATAACGATACGACTCTACAACTGAGTAGTGTACTTAACCAGGAATGTACGCGCAGTGCCGTTCACTGCCAGAGCAAAAAACGCGCGCTGGAAATCATCAGTGAACTGGCTGCAAAACAGCTCAGTCTACCGCCGCAGGTCGTTTTTGAAGCGATCCTGACGCGCGAAAAAATGGGCAGTACCGGCATCGGCAATGGGATCGCCATCCCGCACGGTAAGCTGGAAGAAGATACCCTGCGCGCCGTCGGCGTGTTTGTGCAACTGGAAACGCCCATCGCCTTCGATGCGATTGATAATCAACCTGTTGATCTGCTTTTTGCCCTGCTGGTGCCTGCGGATCAAACCAAAACGCACCTGCATACACTATCGCTGGTGGCTAAGCGTCTGGCGGATAAAACCATCTGCCGTCGACTGCGCGCCGCACAGAGCGATGAAGAGTTGTATCAAATCATCACTGACACCGAAGGTGGTCAGGATGAAGCGTAACTCCCCTTTTTCCCTGGTGAGGAGAAACAGTACATGGTACTGATGATCGTCAGCGGTCGTTCAGGGTCAGGTAAATCTGTCGCCCTGCGCGCGCTGGAAGATATGGGCTTTTACTGCGTGGATAACCTTCCCGTCGTATTGTTACCCGATCTGGCTCGCACGCTTGCCGAACGCCAGATTTCGGCTGCCGTCAGCATTGACGTACGCAATATGCCAGAGTCGCCGGAAATTTTTGAGCAGGCGATGAACAACCTGCCCGAGGCGTTCTCGCCGCAGTTGCTGTTCCTCGATGCCGATCGCAACACGTTGATTCGTCGCTACAGCGATACGCGTCGTTTGCACCCTCTCTCCAGCAAGAACCTGTCGCTGGAAAGCGCCATTGATCAGGAAAGTGACCTGCTGGAACCGCTGCGTTCTCGCGCCGACCTGATCGTCGACACCTCAGAAATGTCGGTGCATGAACTGGCTGAAATGCTGCGGACCCGCCTGTTGGGTAAACGTGAGCGTGAACTGACGATGGTGTTTGAGTCCTTCGGCTTTAAGCACGGGATCCCCATCGATGCCGATTACGTTTTCGACGTCCGCTTTCTGCCAAACCCGCACTGGGATCCGAAACTGCGTCCAATGACCGGTCTCGACAAGCCCGTCGCCGCCTTCCTCGACAGACACACAGAAGTACACAATTTTATCTACCAGACTCGCAGCTATCTTGAGCTATGGTTACCCATGCTGGAGACCAACAACCGTAGCTATCTGACCGTTGCTATCGGTTGTACCGGCGGGAAACACCGTTCGGTGTATATTGCAGAACAGCTGGCAGACTACTTCCGCTCACGCGGTAAAAACGTACAGTCACGCCATCGTACGCTGGAAAAACGCAAAACATGACCGTGAAGCAAACTGTTGAAATCACGAACAAGCTGGGCATGCATGCCCGGCCAGCAATGAAGCTCTTTGAATTAATGCAGGGATTTGACGCGGAAGTCCTGCTACGAAATGATGAAGGTACCGAAGCGGAAGCCAACAGCGTCATCGCATTACTGATGCTGGACTCCGCCAAAGGCCGACAGATTGAAGTTGAAGCCTCCGGTCCGCAAGAGGTTGAAGCGCTGGCGGCCGTCATCGCTCTTTTCAATTCGGGATTCGACGAAGACTGAGTTTTCTCGTTCCGCGGATACCTTCACAGAAAACGCCACCAGGCGTTTTTTTCATTTTTGCCCCCCTAAACTGTACAATTCGTGCGCTTTTTAACTTAAGAATTACCTTAAGAAAACCTTAAGACAAGTCGTTTAGGTTTCATTTAACCTGAGTGTTCATACTGGATTATTGTCAGTAAATATTTCCAGGATATCACTCATGATTCGTTTATCAGCAGAGACTCCCCTGGGCACCGGACGACATCGTAAGTGTTATGCGCATCCGGATGATGCCCAACGTTGTATTAAGATCGTTTACAACAGTGGACACGGCGGCGACAAAGAGACACAGCGTGAACTGAAGTACTATGCTCACCTCTCTCGCTACCTGAAAGACTGGAGCGGTATCCCACGCTATTACGGCACGGTCGAGACCGACTGCGGAACGGGTTACGTTTACGATGTGATTGCCGATTACGACGGCAAGCCGTCCATCACTCTCACCGAATTTGCCAAACAATGTCGTTACGAAGACGACTTTGCCGTGCTGCGTCAGCTGCTGAAGACGCTAAAACGCTACCTGCGTGACAACCATATCGTCACCATGACGCTGAAACCACAGAACATTCTTTGTCACCGTATCAGCGAATCGGAAGTGGTGCCGGTGGTTTGCGATAATATTGGCGAAGGGACGTTGATCCCGCTGGCGACCTGGTCAAAATGGTTCTGCCATCGTAAGCAGGAAAGACTGTGGCAGCGTTTTATCGCCCAACCGGTACTGGCCGTCGCGCTGGAAAAAGACGTCCATCCGAAAGAACGCAGCGGATTGTCACTCTCTTCGCGCGAGGCGTAATGCAGATTTAATGCAGGTGGTGGCGGGTCATAAACGACTCCCCACCCAACTGACGCATTTGACGCAGTATCCACGCCTGACGGCTACGCACATAGCCTGAAGGTGCTGCGACCTTAAAGCGCAGAGGATTGGGTAATACAGCGGCAAGCAGCGCCGCTTCTGACTGAGTCAATCTGCTGGCCGGTTTGCCAAAATAGCGCTGTGCGGCGGCTTCGACGCCAAATACGCCATCACCAAATTCCGCGATATTCAGGTAAACCGTCAGGATCCGCTTCTTGCTCCAGACCGTCTCTACACCGACGGTAAGTCCGGCTTCCAGCCCTTTCCGCAACCAGCTACGCCCATCCCAGAGAAAGAGATTTTTAACCGTTTGCTGTGACAATGTTGACGCGCCGCGAATGCGGTTTTCATTACGTTCGTTATGTGACAGCGCTTTTTCGATGGCAGCAACGTCAAAACCCCAGTGGTCCGGGAAGGTCTGGTCTTCTGCGGCAATCACCGCGAGTCCCATCCACGGAGAGATTTCATCCATACTCACCCAGTCGGAATGAGCAACATAGCCAAAGTCACCCTGTAGCCAGGCACCGATCTGCCGCTCAACCATTACCGCTGAAAAAGGCACAGGCACCACGCTAAACAGCGCAATGCCACCGCCCCAGAAAACGGCGAGGATAATCACGACGCGCAATATCACTCGCCTCAGAAAGGCGAAAACTCCTTTTTTCATTCCGCCAGGACCAGCACGCGTGATACCAGTTTTTCGATCCCCATTGCCGCCTGAGCGATGTCCTGCGCCAACATGTAGGCCGGTGTGGTGACGATTTTATTATCTTCATCAACGACGATATCATCGACCGGGCACGGCACATGCTCCGCCCCCATATCTTCCAGCACTTCCGCTGTATCAATATCGGTCCCGATTGTCAGACGTAGCGGAAAGTCGAAGATTTTCGGCAGCATCGCCGGGGCGATGCACATAAAACCCAGCGGCTTGCCCGACTGATGCATCGCCAGAGCGAGCCCGGCTAAATCCGGATCAACCCGGCATTCACTGCCCTGACTGGCAAAGTTGCTCAAATTTTTGGCCGCGCCAAAACCACCAGGAACAATCAGCGCATCCAGATCGGCTGAGACTGCCTGAGAAAGCGGACGAATGTTGCCGCGTGTAATACGGGCCGCTTCAATCAGTACATTACGGGTTTCCGCCATCGGTTCGCCCGTCAGATGATTAATCACATCGGCCTGCGCTTTGTCGGGCGCAAAGCAGACGGCCTGCGCGCCGCTGCGGGCAATGGACAGCAACGTCAGTACGGTTTCATGAATTTCAGCACCGTCATACACACCGCATCCACTGAGAACTACGCCAATTTTTTTCATTCAAATGTCCTTTTCACCACTATCTGCAGCACATTAATAATTGTGATTAAAATGCTACGCTTCACACATTTAACTGATTCATGTAACAAAGCATTTAAGATTTGCTATCTTAACTGCGTGCGGCCCGAATTACGCGCTGCGCCTTTTAAATCACAATTATAACTTACGGCGCAGCCATGATTTCCCTGGTGTTGGCGCAGTATTCGCGCACCCCGGTCAAGCCGGGGTCATTTTTTTCCAGCGTTTGCCACCCAGGCCTTTAATACCGCAACGTCGTGTTGCCACTCCTGTTTCATCTCTTCAATCCATTCCCCCACGTTATCTTCCCATGCCGGAAGATCGGGTGACTGGATCTGCTGCCCCAGCTGTTGCAGATGACGAAGGCCAACAGAACCCGCCGCCCCTTTAATTTTATGCCCTTCTTCAACCACGCCTTTTTTGTCACGCGCGGTCAGATTGGATTCCAGAACGCTTAAATAACCTGGCATCATCTTCTCGAACACCGCCAGGCCATCGGTAATTAGTTTCGGCCCCACCAGCTCTATGTACTGTTCCAGCATCGGAATATCTAATAGCGCTTGCGATTTACTGCTCTCTTCAGATTTCACCGTGCACTCCTCCTCATCTTGGGTATCCCAGTACTTCTTAATCATGGCGGTTAACGCCGGTACCGACAGCGGCTTGCTCAGCACGTCATCCATACCGGCATCCAGATACTCTTTTTTATCTTTCAGGACGTTTGCCGTCAGCGCCACCAGCGGCGGCAGATCTTCACGCGCATAACGCTGGGTCAGTTCGCGTGAAATATCGAGGCCCGTCATATCCGGCAACTGAATATCCAGCAACACCAGGTCGTATTCGCCCGGCGTGAACATCTCCAGCGCCGCTTTCCCGGTCATCGCGACATCCACGCTATTACCGAGTTTTTCCAGCACCGAGCGCGCCACAATGACGTTCAGTTCGATATCTTCCACCAGCAGGACATTTAACGCCGGTAGCGGCAAATCGTCATCCTCAAACGCATCTTCAACTTCTTCTGCCACCGCTGGCGCATGGACGGTCAGAGTAAAGATTGAGCCTTTACCTGGCTGACTTGCCACGGTGATATCTCCACCCATGTTTTTCGCCAGACGACGCGAGACCGCCAGACCGATGCCTGTACCGGTCGCTGGTTTTCCGCCGTGACTGTCTTTCACCTGATAATACATGGCGAAGATTTTGTCCTGCTCATCCTGCGGAATGCCGATGCCGGAATCTTCCACTTCAAAGTGCAGAGTACTGCCGGCATCGTAACGTACGCGCACGGTCACCTGGCCCTGCTGGGTAAATTTCACCGCGTTGCTGATCAGGTTCCACAGGATCTGCCGCAGACGCGTGCCGTCAGTCACCACTTTATGTGGCAGCGGCAAGGTCGGGTCGAGCACAAAACGCAGCCCTTTCTGCTGCGCCTGCAGGCCGGAGAGGTTCTCCAGATCGGCCATGAAGCTGGTGAAATCCACTGGCTGGTTATCCAGTTGAACCTTACGCCGCTCCATCTTATCCATATCAATGATATCGTTGAAGATGTTCCCCAACGTCACGGCGGAGACATGGATCGTTTTCAGGTATTTTTCCTGTTCGGCCGTCAGCTCAGTGTCCAGCAGAATGCGGCTCAGACCGACAATTCCGTTCAGCGGTGTGCGCAGCTCGTGGCTAATGGTGGAAATAAAGGTGGTTTTATCGCGGCTGGCGCGCTCAAGCGCATCCTGATAGCGCTTGCGCTCGGTAATATCGCGACCAAAACCCATCAGGCCATGACGTTTACCAACGCGATCGTAATAAGGCACTTTGCGGATTTCAAAACAGGCTTTGCGCCCGTCGGGATAATCAAGCCATTGCTCATAGGTCAGCGACACATTATGGCGGAAAACTTTTTCGTCGGTCTCAATGACTTTTTCGGCGGCTTCCGGCGAGTACACATCAGCAGGCTTTAAATGAACCAGTTGTTTTTCGCTTTTGCCGGTGAGCAACTCCATCGCCCGGTTACAGCCGGAAAACTCTTTATCTTCGTTGCGATAAAAAACCAAATCCGGCGAGGCATCCAGAAAAGAACGTAAAAAAGAGGATTGCTGTTCAAGTTGGATCTGCGCCTCTTCGCGCTCTTTGATCTCAACTTTGAGCTGCTCAAACGTGGACTGGCGTTCCGCCTCTGCCTTTTCGCGGTCAGCAATCTCCTGATTCAGCTGCGAAATATTATCTTTCAGTTGGACGTTGAGCTTGAGGTCGCGCTCACGCATTTCTTCCAGCTTTTGCACCAGTCGGGATAACCGCTGACGGGATTCTTCCAGTTGCTCCACCACCACCGACAAAAAATAGACCGCCCAGGGGGTGATTAACAAACCAAAGAAAATGGAGCGGATGACATCGATCTGTTCGACCCGACCATGTAGCACCATGGTGACCGCCATCTGCACCACAATTGCCAGCACAACGAGCGCTAACGCCAACAACAGCGAAAAGCGCACCAGACCCAATTTCATCATCAGGTCCACATAGTACTGCGCCAGCATACGAATTTGCTTCATCAGGGATTTCCTTTACGACAACCTGGCACAATAATACTCAATTCTGGGCAAGACGTTGAAGAATGTGCAAGAAATGCGAATGCCCGTCATAGTTCAGGCGTCAGGCGGAACCCATGCCCGTCCGATCGCAGAACCCTGCACGCCATGCGTATTCAGATAACGATCCAGCTCGACCATCCCGGTCCAGCGGTTTTCGCACCACAACGGTGCCAGCAGCGTGGGACGGCGCGCGCTGGCGGAAATACGATGATAAATCACCTCCGGCGGGGTATGACGGATCATCTCGCCTGCGGTTCGCGTGTAGTCATCCAGTTCAATCCCGTTCAGACGCCCTGCTTCCCACGCTCTGGCCATAATGCTGCCCTTCACGATGTGCAGCGGATGCAGTTTGATGCCATCCACTCCCGTCTCCACCACCCGCTCAAGCGTTTGCAGGCATTCCGCTTGCCGTTCTCCCGGCAGGCCGACAATAAGGTGCGAACAAACTTTCAGGCCGCGCTCACGGGCAAGGCGGGTTGTGCGCTGATAACAGGCAAAATCGTGACCACGATTAATACGGTGCAGCGTTTTGTCATGCGCGGTCTGCAGCCCCAGCTCCAGCCACACTTCATAGCCCTGGTCTTTATACTCACAGAGCAGATCGAGAACCGCCTCCGGTACGCAGTCGGGACGCGTTCCCACGCACAGCCCGACAATACTGGCCTGACTGACCGCCTGCTGATACATCGAGCGCAACACCTGCACTTCAGCAAAGGTACTGGTATAGGCCTGGAAATAGGCCAGATAGCGTTTCGCACGATTAACCAGATGCGCCTGGTGCGCGAGTTGTTCGGCGATCGAATGATGCTGCTGCGCTTCATCCGCAAAAGAGGCAACATTACAGAAAGTGCAGCCGCCGCGTCCGATGGTGCCATCGCGATTTGGGCAGCTAAATCCGCCGTGGAGCGTCAGTTTATGAACCTTTTGCCCATAACGCCGAGAAAGATCCCCACCAAACATATTGACTAATTTCTGTAACTGCATAATCTGATAGACCGCGCCTTGAAAAGAGGCCAAAGCCTGCCATTTTTAGCTCAATTCGGCGATGACCTGGATCAATCGTCCCGGCCTGCTTTTATCAACCGCATAATCAATCAAAATTACCGAAATTTCATGCATAATCACATAAATCACTTTTGCTTATCTTGTGTCAGATTTTTTTATCTCCTGATGGATTTTAGGCAAAAACAGTAGCATGAAACGTCATTACCAATTAAGGCAGTATAAAATGCTGGTTTTGTCGTCAGTTCAAGGCAGGATAAGGGTTAACACACCTTTATGACAGTCAGGAATTGACTGTTTCTCTAACGACTTCCCTTTTAGCCTTAAAGATAAAATCCATTTTAATTTCAGTCATTTAATAAAGAATTTTGCGCTAAAGCACATTTCTGTACCAATAAGCTTGCCATTTGACCTGTATCAGCTTTCCCGATAAGTTGGAAATCCGCTGGAAGCTTTCTGGATGAGCAGCCTGCTCATCATATTTATGCAGTAATTGAGATCCCCTCTTCACCGTATTAACCGATGCGAAAAGGACAACAAGGGGGCGAATGCGAGGCGCGCGTATGACACGCAAACCCCGTCGCCACGCTCTTTCTGTGCCCGTGCGCAGCGGTTCGGAAGTGGGGTTCCCGCAGAGCCTGGGGGAGGTTCACGATATGTTGTACGATAAATCCCTTGAGAGGGATAACTGTGGTTTCGGCCTGATCGCCCACATAGAAGGCGAACCTAGCCACAAGGTAGTGCGTACCGCCATACACGCACTGGCCCGAATGCAGCACCGTGGCGCAATCCTCGCTGATGGTAAAACCGGCGATGGTTGTGGTCTGCTGCTGCAAAAACCTGACCGCTTTTTCCGCATCGTTGCGCAAGAGCACGGCTGGCGTTTAGCCAAAAACTACGCGGTTGGCATGATCTTCCTGAACAAAGACCCTGAACTGGCCGCCGCCTCTCGCCATATTGTCGAAGAAGAGCTTCAGCAGGAAACTCTGTCGATTGTTGGCTGGCGTGATGTACCGACCAACGAAGGTGTACTGGGTGAAATCGCCCTCTCCTCCCTGCCGCGTATTGAACAAATTTTTGTGAATGCCCCTGCGGGATGGCGTCCGCGCGATATGGAACGTCGTCTGTTCATCGCCCGTCGCCGTATTGAAAAACGACTACAGGAAGACAAAGACTTCTACGTCTGTAGCCTGTCAAACCTGGTCAACATCTATAAAGGTCTGTGTATGCCAGCGGATCTGCCGCGCTTCTACCTGGACCTCGCGGACTTGCGTCTGGAATCGGCCATTTGCCTGTTCCACCAGCGTTTTTCCACCAACACCGTGCCGCGCTGGCCGCTGGCGCAGCCGTTCCGCTACCTGGCGCACAACGGCGAAATCAACACCATTACCGGTAACCGCCAGTGGGCTCGCGCCCGCACCTATAAATTCCAGACCCCGCTGATACCGGATCTGCACGACGCTGCGCCGTTCGTTAACGAAACCGGCTCCGACTCCAGTTCCATGGATAATATGCTGGAACTGCTGCTGGCGGGCGGGATGGACATCATCCGCGCCATGCGTCTGCTGGTGCCGCCAGCCTGGCAGAACAACCCGGATATGGATCCGGATCTGCGCGCCTTCTTTGACTTTAACTCCATGCATATGGAGCCGTGGGACGGCCCGGCCGGTATCGTCATGTCCGACGGGCGTTTCGCCGCCTGTAACCTCGACCGTAACGGTCTGCGTCCGGCGCGCTATGTCATCACCAAAGACAAGCTGATCACCTGCGCATCTGAAGTCGGGATCTGGGACTACCAGCCTGACGAAGTGGTCGAAAAGGGCCGTGTCGGCCCCGGCGAACTGATGGTTATCGACACCCGCAGCGGTTGCATTCTGCACTCCGCCGAAACGGACGACGACCTGAAAAGCCGCCATCCGTATAAAGAATGGATGGAGAAAAACGTCCGCCGCCTGGTGCCGTTTGAAGATCTGGCAGACGATCAGGTGGGCCAGCGTGAACTGGACGACGATACGCTCGCCAGCTACCAGAAACAGTTTAATTACAGCGCCGAAGAACTGGATTCCGTTCTCCGCGTGCTCGGCGAAAACGGTCAGGAAGCGGTCGGTTCAATGGGTGACGATACCCCGTTTGCCGTGCTTTCCAGCCAGCCGCGCATCATTTACGACTACTTCCGCCAGCAGTTTGCCCAGGTGACGAACCCACCTATCGATCCGCTGCGTGAAGCGCATGTCATGTCGCTGGCGACCAGCATCGGTCGCGAGATGAACGTCTTCTGCGAAGCGGAAGGCCAGGCGCACCGTCTGAGCTTTAAATCACCAATTCTGCTGTACTCGGATTTCCAGCAGCTCACTACGATGAAAGAAGAACATTATCGCGCCGACCGGCTCGATATCACCTTCGATGCGACGCAAACCACGCTGGAAGAGACAGTCAAAGCGCTGTGCGATACCGCCGAGCAAATGGTCCGCAGTGGCACCGTTCTGTTGGTACTGACAGACCGTAATATCGGCAAAAATCGCCTGCCGGTACCGGCACCGATGGCCGTCGGCGCAGTACAAACGCGCCTGGTTGAGCAGAACCTGCGCTGCGACGCCAACATCATTGTCGAAACCGCAAGCGCTCGCGATCCGCATCACTTCGCCGTGCTGCTGGGCTTTGGCGCGACGGCCATTTACCCGTACCTCGCGTATGAGACGCTGGGCCGTCTGATCGACACTCAGGCGATCGCCAAAAACTACCGTACCGTGATGCTGAACTACCGTAACGGCATCAATAAAGGGCTATACAAAATCATGTCCAAAATGGGCATCTCGACCATCGCCTCCTACCGCTGCTCCAAACTGTTTGAAGCGGTGGGCCTGCATGATGATGTCGTGAATCTCTGCTTCCAGGGCGTGGTCAGTCGCATCGGCGGCGCGGGCTTTGCAGACTTCCAGCAGGATCTGCTGAACCTGTCCAAACGCGCCTGGCTGGCACGTAAACCTATTTCACAGGGCGGCCTGCTGAAGTATGTGCATGGCGGCGAATACCACGCCTACAACCCGGACGTGGTACGAACCCTGCAACAGGCGGTTCAGAGCGGGGAATACAGCGACTATCAGGAATACGCAAAGCTGGTCAACGAGCGTCCCGCGACGACACTGCGCGATCTGCTGGCAATTAATCCTGGCGACAACGCGGTCAGCATCGAGGAAGTCGAACCGGCGAGCGAACTGTTCAAACGTTTTGATACCGCGGCAATGTCGATCGGCGCACTAAGCCCGGAGGCACATGAAGCACTGGCTGAAGCGATGAACAGCATCGGCGGTAATTCCAACTCCGGCGAAGGCGGCGAAGACCCGGCGCGCTACGGCACCAATAAAGTGTCACGCATTAAGCAGGTGGCCTCTGGTCGCTTCGGTGTCACCCCGGCGTACCTGGTTAACGCCGACGTGATTCAGATTAAAGTCGCCCAGGGTGCGAAACCGGGAGAAGGTGGTCAGCTACCGGGTGATAAAGTGACCCCGTACATCGCCAAACTGCGCTACTCGGTACCGGGCGTGACGCTGATCTCCCCGCCGCCGCACCACGATATCTACTCTATCGAGGATTTAGCGCAGCTGATTTTCGATCTGAAGCAGGTGAACCCGAAGGCGATGATCTCCGTGAAGCTGGTGTCCGAACCGGGCGTCGGTACCATCGCGACCGGCGTGGCGAAAGCCTACGCTGACCTGATCACCATCGCCGGTTATGACGGCGGCACCGGCGCGAGCCCGCTCTCTTCAGTAAAATACGCAGGCTGTCCGTGGGAACTGGGCCTGGTGGAAACCCAGCAGGCGCTGGTCGCCAACGGCCTGCGTCATAAGATCCGTTTGCAGGTCGATGGCGGTCTGAAAACCGGCGTGGATATCATCAAAGCGGCGATCCTCGGTGCAGAAAGCTTCGGCTTCGGTACCGGCCCGATGGTGGCGCTGGGCTGTAAATACCTGCGTATTTGCCATCTCAACAACTGTGCAACCGGTGTGGCAACCCAGGACGACAAACTGCGCAAGAACCATTATCACGGTCTGCCGTTCAAAGTAACCAACTACTTTGAGTTTATCGCTCGCGAAACGCGCGAACTGATGGCGCAGCTTGGCTTGACGCGTCTGGTGGATCTGATTGGCCGTACCGACCTGCTGAAAGAACTGGACGGGTTTACCGCCAAACAGCAGAAACTGGCGCTGTCCCGGCTGCTGGAAACCGCGGAGCCGCATCCCGGCAAAGCGTTGTACTGCACCGAGAACAACCCGCCGTTTGATAACGGTGTACTGAACGCACAGTTGCTGCAACAGGCGAAACCGTATGTTGATGAGCGCCAGAGCAAAACCTTCTGGTTCGATATTCGTAACACCGATCGTTCTGTTGGCGCGTCGCTCTCGGGATATATTGCTCAGACCCATGGCGATCAGGGGCTGGCCTCTGACCCAATTAAAGCGCACTTCAGCGGTACCGCAGGCCAGAGCTTCGGCGTCTGGAACGCGGGCGGCGTGGAGCTGTACCTGACCGGCGATGCTAACGACTATGTCGGCAAAGGCATGGCGGGTGGTCTGCTGGCGGTGCGTCCTCCGGTCGGTTCCGCTTTCCGCAGTCATGAAGCGAGCATCATTGGCAACACCTGCCTGTATGGCGCGACCGGGGGTCGTCTGTATGCCGCAGGGCGGGCGGGTGAACGTTTCGGGGTGCGTAACTCCGGTGCGATCACCGTGGTGGAAGGGATTGGCGACAACGGGTGCGAATACATGACCGGCGGAATCGTCTGTATCCTCGGCAAAACCGGGGTGAACTTCGGCGCGGGTATGACGGGCGGGTTCGCCTACGTGCTGGATGAAGATGGTGAGTTCCGTAAACGTGTAAACCCGGAACTGGTCGAAGTGCTGGGCGTTGACGAACTGGCTATCCACGAAGAGCATCTGCGTGGCCTGATCACCGAACACGTGCAGCATACCGGTTCTCAGCGCGGGGAAGAGATTCTGGCTAACTGGTCAGCCTTCGCTAACAAATTCGCGCTGGTTAAACCGAAGTCCAGTGATGTGAAAGCACTGTTGGGTCACCGTAGTCGTAGCGCAGCAGAGCTGCGTGTGCAGGCGCAGTAAGGGGTAGCAGCAATGAGTCAGAACGTATACCAATTTATCGACCTGCAGCGCGTTGATCCGCCGAAGAAGCCGCTGAAGATCCGCAAAATCGAGTTTATCGAAATCTACGAACCGTTTTCAGAAGGTCAGGCAAAAGCACAGGCGGATCGTTGTCTTTCCTGCGGTAACCCGTACTGTGAGTGGAAATGCCCGGTTCATAACTACATTCCGAACTGGCTGAAGCTCGCCAATGAAGGACGCATTTTTGAAGCTGCGGAACTGTCTCACCAGACCAACACGCTGCCGGAAGTGTGCGGTCGCGTGTGCCCACAGGACCGTTTGTGTGAAGGTTCTTGCACCCTGAACGACGAGTTCGGTGCCGTCACCATCGGCAACATCGAGCGTTATATCAATGATAAAGCGTTCGAAATGGGCTGGCGTCCGGATATGACCGGCGTTCGCCAGACTGACAAGCGGGTTGCGATCATCGGTGCCGGTCCAGCCGGGCTGGCTTGTGCCGACGTGTTGACCCGCAATGGCGTGAAGGCCGTGGTGTTTGACCGTCATCCAGAGATTGGCGGCCTGCTGACCTTTGGCATTCCGGCCTTCAAGCTGGAAAAAGAGGTGATGACTCGCCGCCGTGAAATTTTCACTGGCATGGGAATCGAGTTCAAACTGAATGTGGAAGTGGGACGTGACGTACAGCTCGACGACCTGCTGAAAGAGTACGATGCGGTATTCCTCGGCGTCGGCACCTATCAGTCCATGCGCGGCGGGCTGGAAAACGAAGACGCCGATGGCGTATTTGACGCCCTGCCGTTCCTGATCGCCAATACGAAGCAGATCATGGGCTTTGGTGAAACGACCGACGAACCGTACGTCAATATGGAAGGTAAACGCGTGGTGGTGCTGGGCGGTGGCGATACCGCCATGGACTGTGTGCGGACCTCCGTTCGTCAGGGCGCAACGCATGTCACCTGTGCCTATCGCCGTGACGAAGAAAACATGCCGGGTTCCCGACGCGAAGTGAAAAACGCGCGTGAAGAAGGTGTGGAGTTCCAGTTCAACGTGCAGCCGCTGGGTATTGAAATCAATGCGAATGGTAAAGTCAGCGGCGTGAAAATGGCACGTACCGAAATGGGTGCGCCGGATGCGAAAGGCCGCCGTCGTGCGGAAATCGTCCCCGGTTCCGAACATGTGGTTCAGGCGGATGCCGTTGTGATGGCGTTTGGCTTCCGCCCCCATAACATGGAGTGGCTGACAAAACACAGTGTCGAACTGGATTCTCAGGGCCGTATTATCGCGCCGGAAGGCAGCGATAACGCCTTCCAGACCAGCAATCCGAAAATCTTCGCCGGCGGTGACATTGTGCGTGGTTCGGATCTGGTGGTGACCGCCATTGCCGAAGGCCGCAAAGCGGCTGACGGGATCATGAACTGGCTGGAAGTGTAGTAAACCTTTCTGACTCCCCTGCTCTGAGTTCTCGCTCAGGGATGGGGAGTCACCCTTTCTTTTCGCTATATCCCACCTTCATTCTTCGAAAGCGGCTCGCAAATTTCGCCGTAAATGAATGTAATGGGCTGAGTAGAATTGACCGTATATCCCTTTAAATGTACTGATAGCGAGATATTTTCAATCCGTAACTATCATGTCAGGGATAATATGATGGCAACAACATCGGCACAGCCCGCCGGCGATTATCAGCAAATCCACAACGGCATAATCCATCTGCTGGATACTGCCAGGACAGAGATCGTCCGCAATTGGCACTGACAGCGCAGCAAGCGGTATCCCCAGAAACATCATTGACAAAATAATGAACGGGATGGATGTGTAAAGCGTAAGACCGGATGGTAAAAACCATCCGGCATTTTCATGCGACTAACAGGCTGGCGCGAACCTTGACGACAACTTTCTTAATCTCTTTCGGTTCTTCCACGCTGCACCCCGGTTTGTGCGGCTCTCCGGGCATAAACACCGCGAACATGCCTGGCTGTAGGGTAATGGTCTGACTACCCGCTATCTCGCGACAAAGCTGATAATCCTCCTCAACATGTACCTCTTCACATTGCCGCGCAGAATCCGCCACGCCGAAATGAATGCGTTCCTCTCCCGCCAGCAGTAGCTGGATATCGATGTATTGCTCGTGCAGTTCGGCCTTTTTCTCTGAGGCCGATTGCGTGGCAAACTGCATTACGTTCATAAAGATATCGTCCCCGCGTAGCTCAACGCGACCAGGGGATTGCTCCTGCGGTCTGGCGGTCAACGCCAGCGTCAGCGCCTCTTCCAGCACGGGATGTAAACCGGCAGCAGACAACGAACGAACTTCACCTAATATCATCTTTCTCCCCTTTCGCTAACAATGCCGCGCCCAGCAGTCCCGCGTCGTGGCGGTAGTGTGCCGGGCTTAATTCTACGTGATAAACCGAAGGCATCCGTTCGAGACAAGCGCGGACCTGCGACAGATACCCCTGCGCCAGCCCAACGCTGCCGCCGACAACCACCCGCTGACAATCGGTGACCGCTTTCGTATCGGCAATCAGCCGTGCCAGCACCTGTGCGGAGTCAGCGACCAGTCGGCGGGCCTGTTCATCCCCTTCTGCCGCGCGGGCAAAAATGGTTTTCGCATCGCATCCGGCAAGCGAGCCTTGCGCTGCGGCAGCAATACCGCGTCCCGACGCGATAGCCTCGACGCATCCCACTCGTCCACAGCCGCACACCGGCCCATTAGGGTCCGCGAGGGTATGACCCAAGTGTCCGGCCAAACCACCGGTACCGGTGACTAGCTGACCGTCGCTGACCACACCGCCGCCGACGCCGGTTGAAACGGTGATAAACACCATATCCCGCGTTTCATCGGCAATTACATGATATTCCGCCCATGCGGCAGCCTGTGCATCGTTGATCGCCAGCGTTGGTAAGCCGGTGAGGGCTTCTAACGTCTGCACCAGCGGAAAGTGAAGCAACCCGCCCAAATTAGAGGGATTTATCGCCAACAGGTGGCCTTCGCGGATAATCCCCGTCGAGGCTATCGCCACCCGATGCGCTTGCGACTGCAACGGTTGCACCAGTGTTTTCAGCGCGTCGCGTAGTGCCGGAGACGTTTTACTGGCAGGGGTGGGCAGCTCACGACGTTCGCGAATCTGCAAATCATCCTCCACCAGCGCGGCGGCGAGTTTCGTACCGCCAATATCAATGGCCAGCGTCGTCATAGCACCGCCCTTTTCAACGCTGTGTTATACCATTCACAGATGTGCTCCAGCCGGGTAATCGCAGATCCGACCGTCACTGCCCAGGCGCCGTGACGCATTGCTTCACCGGCCTGCGCCGGGGTATTGTAGCGGCCTTCAGCAATCACCCGGCACCCGGCTTCACTCAGCGATTTCACTAGCGCCAGATCCGGTTCATCAGGGGTTTCTGCCGTGGTATAACCCGAAAGCGTGGTGCCAATAATGTCTGCACCGAGCGCCTGACAGGCCAGGCCGTCCTCCTGTGAGGAGCAATCGGCCATTGCCAGCAACTGGTGGTGATGGATACGCGCCAGTAGCACCGCAACCGGCACCGGACGCACGCGGTCGGTGCCATCAATCGCGATAATGTCCGCGCCAGCCTGCGCCAGCGCATCGACATCCTCCAGAAACGCGGTGATGCGCACTGGAGAATCCGCGAGATCGCGTTTGAGAATACCGATTATCGGTACGGAAACCACGGCACGCGTCGCATTCAGATTCTCAATCCCTTCAATACGTAACGCGACGGCCCCAGCCTGCTCTGCCGCCAGCGCCATCGCCGCCACAATCTCGGGTTTATCCAGTGGGCTGCCGGGAACTGGCTGACAGGAGACAATCAAACCACCACGCGCGGCAATGCTTTTATCCAGTTGTGCAAGTAACGACATACTTCTTCCCTTACGTGTATTGCCCGGTGCAGGACCGGGCAAGTGGATTAACTTTTGCTTTTGACTAAGGGGCTTTTATCACCGCCGAACGGGATAGCGCCGCTGAACGGCTTACCGTCAATGGCATCATGGGTACGCAGCGCCTCCGGTCGCAGCCAGCGCTGGACGCGGGATGGCATATCCAGACCAATCAGTAGAATCACCACAAAGGTCAGGCTGAAAGAGAGCGATCCCAGCGCGGTGCCCAGATCCAGTCGTTGGGCAATCAGCGCCCCCAGGATCGGTGCCAGCGCCCCGCCGAGCGCCCCGACGTTATAGGTGAAACCCAGACCCGCCGCACGCTGATCGGTATCGAAATAACCGCCAATCAGTTTCGGTAAGATTCCGGAGATCCCTTGCCCCAGCATCTGCTGGAAAAACAGAAGTAAACCAAGTACCCAGACATTGGTACCGCCAATGGCAAACACCGGAATGATCAGCAATTGTGAGGCCAACAGACTGTAAACATAAGCTTTGCGGGTCCCCAGCCAGTCACCAAGGAAGCCGCCGACGCAGCAGCCGACCGCAGCACCAAAGCCGCTAAAGAAGAGTACGCGCGCCACGGTGGAAGGATCGTATGCCAGTTCCGTTTTCAGATAGGTGGGCAACAGCGCCTGAATCGGCCACGAGTAGAGGAAAGCAAACAGGACAACAATCATGAGCATCACGCCCGTCGGCCAGCGCTTGCCGCAACTTTGTACCATGAAGCTGATAAAGATCACCGCGCACAGCAAACCCAGTACCGCGACAATCGCCGCATTTTGCAAGTTCCCGGCAAAACAGAACCACAGTGCGGTCGCCGCCGCTGTCGTCATCAGAATGTTGACGACGCGATGTTCACCCCGATAAAGAATATCGACCATCGTGCGTACCGGCGCTTTGCCTTCATGCTTCTCTTTCCAGTCATCTGCTTCCGGTATGTTTTTGCGTAGCCAGAGGGCAAAAATAATCGGCAGAATGCCAATGAAGAACAGCGCGCGCCAGCCCCAGACCGGCACCACCAGGCTGTAGACCTGAGCCGCAATCACGGCACCAACGGAGAACCCCGAGATCAGAAAACCACTGGCCTTATTACGCAGATGTTTTGGCCAGCTTTCAATAACATAGGTCGCACTGGAACCGTATTCGCCCGCCATCCCCATGCCAATCACCAGTCGGGCAATAAACATAGTGGTGTAACCCGGCGCAAAACCACAGGCCAGCGTTCCCATTGAGAACAGAATAATACTGGTGACCATCGCCAGACGACGCCCATACCGGTCACCCATCGCGCCCAGCATTAACCCGCCAAACCAGCGGGAAATAAAGGCTGCCGAAATCAGGCTCGCCGCCTGAACCGTCGTCAGCCCGAACTCTCCTTGTACTTCCGTCAGCACAAGGGCTATCAACACAAAATCAAAACCATCCAGCAAATATCCCAACCATGCGGCGGAGAATGCCCGCCATTGCGCCCGGTTGAGATGGCGATACCACGGGATGCTTTGGGTAGAAGTACTCATTTTACTCTCCCGACGATTTTTGTTGTTGTGCCGGATGACGATTCAGCCTTATCCGGCACACGATGCTTTTTTGTCGGCCGGGTAAGCGCAGCGCCCCCGGCACTACGTTACGCGATTACGCCTTCTCTGCCATTAACTGCTGCGCCAACGCCTTCAGTTCCGGCAGATATTTTTCATCCACGGGGGCAAACGGCTTACGGCACAGCGGTACAGAAACCACGTCCATATAGTGCAGAACCGTTTTCAGCCCACGGAACACGCCAGCCTTAATGAGGAGATCGATAACCTTATTGCACTCTGTTTGCAGTTTTTGCGCAGTCCGGATATCTCCTTCTTTGAGCGCTTTCACAATTCCCAGATATCGCCAGCCCATGATGTTGTAAGTGCTGCCGATACCGCCGTCCGCTCCGGCCAGCAGGCCTGAAGCGAAAATTTCGTCATAACCGTTATAAAGCACCAGATCCGGATGCTCGCGACGGATCTGCTCCATCTGGAACAGATCGCCCGATGTTTGCTTCAGTGCACCAACGCCCGGCAGGGTGACCAACGTGTTGATCTGATCCAGCGTTAACTTCACGCCGCTCAACGCCGGAATGTTATAGACCACCATCGGCAAACCATCCGCCGAATCAATAATGGCCCGGTAATGATCGCAGTGCTCTTCAAAGCTGAACGGATAGTAGAACGGCGTCACCGCAGAGACCGCGTCAAAGCCGTAACGATGCGCGGCACGGGCGAGCTGCTGGCTCTCATGGGTGCTGACCGTTCCAACGTGAGCGATTAGCGTGACTTTGCCCTTCGCCTCTTCCGCGACGACTTCCAGCACCTGCTCCCTTTCCGCACAGCTCTGTACAAAGGCTTCGCCGGTGGAACCGCCCACGTACAGCCCATCGATCCCCTGAGCGATGTTAAAACGCACCAGCCGGCGCAGGCTTTCAATATCCAGCTTCTGTTGGTTATCGAAAGGGGTTAACAACGCTGGCATTACGCCTTGTAACTCTTTTGCCATAACGACCTCTGTCATGATTAGTGTTATCTAACTGCATACTTTTATACCTGTTATACCAGATCAAATAAGCAGCAATACAATACAGAACGCTTATAGTGCGATCTGCTTCACTAAACGATCGTCAGGATCGCGATCACTTACGCATTTTTGAATGTTGACCGAGGGCGTGCCAGGTGGCGGAAACGCTGTTGAGATGAGATTGCAGTGCGCGATCGGCCTCATCTGGATCGCGTCGGCGAATCGCATCAACGATAGCGATATGCTGCTGATAACTTATATTATTATGCTCGAAGAGCTCGCGATCCGGCACGGTCGGGCGAGCGGCGATCAGCCAGTCCAGCAGCGCAACGTGGATCGCCATAAAGATCGGATTGCCGGGGATCTCCGCCAGCACGCGATGAAAATCGACATCTGAACGGATGAACAGCGTATTGTCATCCAGCGACTGGCTGTTGATCTCCAGCGCTTTTGCCAGCAGATCGATCTGTTCTTCTGTGGCATTCTCCGCTGCATAACGCACGAGACTGGACTCAAAGAACAGGCGCAACTGCTCAAAGTGGGCAATGCCGCCAGGATGTGCGAGGAAATCTTTTGCCATTCCGGACAGCTCACCAATGATGGTATCCGCCGAAGGACGGGAAACACGGGCACGTTCGCCGTTGTTGATTTGCACCAGGCCTTTACGCTTCAGCGCGGCCAGTGCCTCACGCACAGAGGGACGACCGACGTTGAAAAAGGCCATCAGTTCCCGTTCGGACGGCAACTGTTCCCCCTCGCCGAACTCACGGCGACGGATCATCTGCTCTAACTCTTCCTCGACCATTTCCGACAGCTTTTTTCGCGCCAGCGGACGACGGCGAAGGCTACGCCCAATAGTGGCTGGAGAATCTTCTGCTTGAGAATCGAATGCGTTCATAAGACCTATTTGCGAGTCACGGTGACAAACAACAGCAGGCTCATCGTAACACAGGATCGGAAGGAGGGTGAAACCACGGTCGGTGCGATCAAAAACAGGCCCTGCGGGGCCTGTTTTCATCTATTTAACAACACGTAATGCCGGTCGCCCACCACGCGGCGGCGGCGGATCGTCATCCGGATTGTTGTCATCGTCATGATCCGGTTTATCACCATCAATGACTGACATAACGGTTTCGCTCTCTGCGCCAGATGTCGCGTCATCATCATTAAGACTGGCAACATCTTCGTCATAGGCCGCTTCCGGTTCAAACATCGTTCCGGCACCGTTTTCACGCGCATAAATAGCCAGCACTGCCGCTAATGGCACAGAAACCTGACGCGGAACGCCGCCGAAACGCGCATTAAAACGCACCTCATCGTTAGCCAGTTCCAGATTCCCCACCGCGCGCGGTGCAATGTTCAGGACAATCTGCCCGTCGCGGGCATATTCCATCGGAACATGCACACCCGGCAACGTCACATCCACCACCAGGTGCGGCGTGAGCTGGTTGTCCAGCAACCACTCATAAAATGCACGCAGCAGATACGGACGGCGCGGTGTTAGCTGTGACAAATCCATCAGTATTAACCCCGGCCAAGACGCATTTCGCGTTCAGCTTCGGTTAAGGACGCCAGGAAAGAATCACGCTCAAAGACGCGGGTCATGTAACCCTTCAGCTCTTTCGCGCCCGCACCGCTGAACTCAATACCCAGCTGCGGCAGACGCCACAACAGCGGCGCCAGGTAGCAATCCACCAGGCTGAATTCATCGCTCAGGAAATACGGTTTCTGACCGAATACCGGTGCAATCGCCTGCAGTTCTTCACGCAGTTGTTTGCGGGCAACGTCAGCTTCTGAAGCAGACCCGTTAACGATGACGTTCATCAGCGTATACCAGTCTTTTTCGATACGGTGCATGTACAGGCGGCTTTCGCCACGTGCTACCGGGTAAACCGGCATTAATGGCGGATGCGGGAAACGCTCATCCAGGTATTCCATAATGATGCGAGATTCCCACAGGGTCAGCTCACGATCTACCAGTGTCGGGACGCTCTGATTCGGGTTGAGGTCAATCAGATCCTGAGGTGGATTGTCCTTTTCCACGTGCTCGATCTCGAAACTTACACCTTTCTCAGCCAGCACAATGCGGACCTGATGGCTAT
>ERZ507044.340-NODE-340-length-23835-cov-11.9055_pt1 | contig 23835 bp, 24 predicted proteins | sample MGYA00512870_ERZ507044 | MGnify/ENA metagenome assembly ERZ507044
ATGGGGTTGCTTGTCGTACGATGGAAAAAGCGCAAGCGTTTCAAGCAAAATTTCCGTGTGATGCTGTCTTTGATGACTACCAAAACCTATTAGATGATCCAGCTATCGATGTCGTTTATATTGCTTTGCCGCATTTGTATCACTATGAATGGATCATCAAAGCCTTTCAAGCGAAAAAAGCTGTTTTATGTGAAAAACCAGCAACCTTGACTGCACAAGAGATGCGCAACGTACAAAAACAAGCCCAAGCATACGAAGTCTTCTTTATGGAAGCTATGAAACCGCGCTTCACTCCGGCATATCGCAAACTAAAAGAACTTGTGGATGGTGGTCATATCGGTGAGCTAACAAGTGTCACGACTACTTTTCGCCGCCATTTACCAGTCGAAGGCAGTTCTTATCATTATCTGCCAAAACAAGGGGGTGCTTTACTGGATATGGGGATCTATAACTTAGCCTTTATTCAAGATTTTTCACCAGAAAATTTAACTGCCGAATTGATCGATTACAGCCTGTATGAAACTGGGGTCGATACCTACGTTGAAGCACGCTTTGTCAGTGAAGACTTTGTTGCAGTGATTGAGACCGGATTTGACCAAACAAAAGAGACGGTGGCGGAATTACAAGGAACAAAAGGGAAAATCACGGTCCCAAACTTCCATCGCCCCGCTTCTTTTACCGTAACGATTGACCAAAAAGACACGATCTATGATATTGGGTACGAGATCGATGATTTCCATTCAGAGATTCAAGCAGTTCACACCGCACTTGCACAAGGACAACTCGAAAATCCCTTGATGTCCTTAACAGACAGTATTGCCTGTATCGCTTTAGCTGATGAACTAAGAAGCTTACTAGATGCAGAAAAAAAAGACATTTAAGATCATACCCCATCGTTTTTGAATAGAACTGACCAGTGGCTACCATTCGGTCAGTTTTTATGTGTCAAAAATTGAGCGCTTTCTTTGACGGTTTCGAAATGGTTATATTATATTTATTGAGTATATTTTTATACAAATAGAAAAAGAAAGGAAAACGCCCATGACACCAGAAATTATTACGTATCTTATTTGTTTATTGACCTTCGCTTATCTAGCTGTGACGATTTTTACTTTTGTAAAAAATCGCCGGACAGGTGACGGTTATCGCCTCCGAATTTTTTACGTGCTAGCAGCAGCCCTCGTCTTTTTGCTTTCCGTTTATGCAATCGCTACCGGTCAAACCTATGACGACTTGGTTACATCGATAAATGATCTTTTTCAATAAAACACCGTTGGCACGAAGCCCTGCAGATCTCTTCGTTTTTGAACCTCTGGTTGAGGGAAGGATCAAAACGGAAACGAGCCAATGAACGACTGCTATTCGATGGCTTTTTCATCAGGACCTTCTATACCGAATCAATGTCTTTCAACAAATGATGTCTGACTTTTTATGGAGGTGTGCATGCTCATTCAGCTTAAAGAAGCGAAGCTTTCCGATTTACTTTCTATCTACTTGATACAAAAAGCTGCCTTCAAACCACTCTTTCTCCGTTATCAAGACAAAGAAACTTCTCCCTACTTACAAAGTTTCGAGAAGCTAAACGCAAAGTTTTCTGCGTCGAGTACAACTTATTATTTAATCATGACCGCTCAGAAAATCGTGGGCTTCCTAAAACTGACGGTTGAGCAGGAACATACGACGAAGCTATCCTCCATCGCCCTTCTTCCCTCCTACGAGAACCGTGGGATCGGTAGACAAGCAATGACCTTGATTGAAAGGCTCATTCAAACAGATACGTTACGTTTGAATACGATCCTGCAAGAACCCAAGCTGGTTCACTTTTATCACTCGTTAGGGTATTCAGCAACAAGCGTATTTCAAAGCCCCTCTTCAGCAATCTGCTTTGTTTCCTTTACGAAAAAAATTGCTGCAAAATAAAAAAGCCATCTCGCCTTTCATCGGCAGAGATGGTTTTTTCTATCAATTGGCATCCTTTACAGCAATCATTTTTATTGGTCCTGCAAGGTGTCATCGGTTTTTTTACGCAATCGCGGAATCTCTTTCACATTCATTAAATCTAAAAAGAAAGTGAACAATGGGATCCCGATGATCAAGCCCCACAAGCCAAAGAGATGTTCGCTAAGATACAGGAGAATAAACGTGTAAAACATCGGGATCTCTGTTTTATTGGCCATCAAGCGGGGATTTAAGATATAGGATTCCAACGCATGAACAAACACAATGATCAGTAAAATGTAGATCACATCATTAAATCCGCCGATAGAATAGGCAATAAACGTTAATGGAATACACGAGATGATCACACCAGCAACAGGAATCAAGCTGAGAAAGAAAATCATCAACGCCAAACTCAATAGTTGCGGAAAGCCCATCACCGCTAAGGCGAAGACAGTGATTGCTGTATTAACTAAGGCGATCACCAACTGCGTCTCAATCACATTTCCGAAAGCCCGCGTAAACTTAGCTCCTAAATAGTAAACATCTTCAAAGAACCACGCCCCTCGCCCTTGCAAAAACAGCTGAGAAAACGCAACGGTCTTTTTGTTATCGATCATAAAGAAGAAACTAAGCAGAAATGAGATCAGCACCGTCAATGCCAGTTCACCGAAATTATACAGATAATTGATCACGACTAAAACGCCGCTTTGTAATTTCTGAATATATTCACTGGTTTGCAATAAATTTAAGACATATTCGATCAATTCATTATTGGAGTCTGTCCGTTGGTAGAAATCAGCAACGGAATTGACTAATTGGACGGATTGTTTGATGATGATGGGAACATAATTTGTTGCTACTAAATAAAGAATGAACACAATCAAGCTGTAAGTCAGGATGCTCGTAAGCTTGATGGGCAGTCGGCTTTTTCGATGGAGCAAAAGAACCAGCCGATAAATCAAATACGTAAAGATAAAGGTCAGCAAAAGAATGGTCATCATACTGCGAAACAAAAAAAGAATGCCCGCAAGCATAAACAAGACCGTCCAGCGCCGCAACACAAGATTGTGAAGAAAAGCATTATAATATTTCATCTGTAACTCCTTTTTTTCGTTGCAATGAAGCAACGAAGCATTTCAGTAGTGCCTAAGAATTATCTAATCATTAAACTATGCAAATAGCAAGAGGTTTTATTTTTCTTAAACGAGTAAAAAAATGAAACAAAAAAATCCTTAGAAGAATCGTTGCCTTTCTTCTAAGGAAAAGAGTTATTGATAAACGGTCTCCCCTTCTTTTATGGGTAAAATCGAGTTGATGGACAATAAAAAGAAGCTGGCAGCCAACAGATCCGCACTGCCTCCGGGAGATACATTTTCTGACTGGCAGAAGGCTGCTAGTGCCAGAAATGCTGGATTCGGCAACGCTTGTTGATTGGCTTTTTGTGCGAGTTGCTGAACCAGTGTCAGTACCTCTTGATTGCTGCGGTATAAAATGCACGTATCGTCCAGCGTAGCGATGATCGTCAACAGCATGTGGAGTCTTTTTTCAGTCTCATTGGTACAATCCCGAGAAAAATAATCCGCTAGAGCGAAAGAACTAGCAATCACGTTCTTTCCTAAAATTACTTGGGGTTATGAAGATGAGGCACCTTTTGTTCTGCATTCACTGACGGACATTCCCTTATCGCGGACGATTTATTTAGCTTCAAGCTTTACTAAAGGTCATTCCATGACGAAACTAATTGCAAAAACGTTGATTGAATTTTATCTTGGCTAAATAAAAATAAGCTTCCACTCGCGTATTGGTTATGCAAGCGGAAGCTTATTTTCTCCTACGTATTTACCAAGGTTGGGAGGTTGGCCCGACGGTAAATTCATTCACATTGACATCTTCTGGCTGGTTGATTGCAAAAGCCACGATATTGGCTACTCGATCGGGTGATATTCCATGTTCTTTGTATAATGCGTTCATACCTTTGGCTGCTGTTTCATCTGTGATCGTGTCTAATAATTCAGTATTGATCGCTGCTGGATAGATGGTGGCAGTTCGAATGTTTGTTCCTTCTTGTGCCGACTCCATCCGCAGAACTTCCATTAGATTACGCACAGCCCATTTTGTAGCCCCATAAACTGCTGCGTTCGGATATGCTTTTAATCCGGCTACGGAAGAGGTTGCGATCACCTGTCCAGATTTTTGGGAAATAAAATCTGGCAGAACAGCAGCTAGACCATGCAATACCCCTTTGATATTGATATCGATCATTTGATCCCACTCCTCTGTTTTTAAAGCAGACAAAGGAGAACTAGGCATAATGCCCGCATTTAAGAAAATCACATCGATTTTCCCATAGATCTCTTTTGCATAGTCGATCAGCGCTTGATTATCCGCTGGTTTGGTCACATCGGTTTCCTTATAGACAGCCTCTCCATTTTTCTCACGTATTGTTGTAACAATCTCCGCTAGTTTCTCTTTCCGCCGAGCAGCTAAAACCAATTTGGCACCTTTTTCTGCTAAAAGTAACGCTGTTGCTTCACCAATTCCGCTTGATGCACCCGTAATGATCACGACTTTTCCTTTGATTCGATTCATCCCTTTTTCCTCCTTTATGCGTCAGGCAACTGATCATATTCTTCATCACTGACTGCTTCTAACCATTCTGAAGCACCAGCAGTAATCGCTACATGGGCAAACCAACTATTTTTTGCTGCACCATGCCAATGTTTGACCCCTTCCTTGATGACTACAACATCCCCAACAGTAAGTTTTTGCGGTTTCTTGCCTGCTTCTTGGTACCAGCCTTCTCCTGAAGTCACCAACAACAATTGATACCCACCATCAATATGCCGATGCCAATTGTTGCGGCAACCTGGTTCAAAGGTCACATTGCCAACGTTGACTGGAATCGCTGGATCAGCTACTAAAGGATTCAAGTAACTCTGACCGCTAAAATATTGTGCATAGGCGTCATTTGTGTTGCCCAGTGAAAAGATTCCTGCTTCTTTTACTGCATCGAGTTCTGACATTTATTTTTCCTCCAATTCAGCTAGCTCTTCTTGATAAACCGTTTTGGCGATGTTAAAAGCAGACCAAGCTTTAGGCCAGCCAACATAGAAAGCCAGATGAGTGATTACTTCTGCAATTTCCTCTACAGTGATCCCGTTCTCCTTGCCAATCGTTAAATGGGCGGGCAACTGTTCAAAATTGCCACCGGAAATCAAGGCAGATATCGTCAATAAACTTCTCGTATGAGGAGCCAATTCTGCCTCACGTGACCAAACTTCACCAAATAATACATCATCATTCAGTTGCGCAAATTTCGGCGCAAATTTGCCTAAGTTATCTCTTCCTGCTGTTTGTTTCTTTACCATATCGATCGACTCCTTCATCTATTTTAATAAAATGCTGATTTAACCAATTTCGAATAGCTATTTCCGCTTTAGCTACTCTTGAACCACGAACAGCTAATCCAGGATAAACAGTTGCTTCAGGACAAGTCTTTTTAAAGTCTTCTAGGCTGTTGCCAAATCCTGAGCCTTCATGAGTACAAAACAGAAAAATACTCTTCCCTTCCAATCGATGATCTTTTAAAAAACTCGCTAGGATCATCGGGTATGTGCCCCACCAATTTGGAAAACCGATAAACAAAACCCGTTCTTTAAAAAACGCTGCCGATACCTCTTGATAGAGGGGGAAATCATTAGCCGCTTTTTCTTTTTTTGCTAGCTCGACCATTGCTTGGTAGCTTTGAGGGTAAGGATAAGCCGGTTCAAGAGAATAAAGCGGGCATTGTAATTTATCTGCTATTTTCTCTGCTAGAACCCGGGTATTTCCCACTATCAGCTTTTTTCGCTGCCCTTCAATAAGATTCTCTCCTGCTCGAGAATACACAAGTATTGCCGGCATTTTGTCACCTCCTTGGTTTCTCTTCTTGGTATATTTAATAGTAAGGCAAAGCGGAGCCTTTGAATAATGCTTTCTATAAAAAGTCCCTATGCTTATGAAGCATAGGGAGAGGTGGAAGAAAAAAGAAGCGAATTACTCCACTTCTTTTGGCTTTTAGGATGCAATTATTCAAAAGCGTCACGAAAGCGGGAAATGAACGCCGTCACAACCGGCGACATCACACGATTTCTTTTCCACACCAGGACACAGCTGGTTTCGATTTGTGGGACTAAAGGCAAAAATTTGATCGTTTCATCCCTCCGTTCGCCGACTGCTCCGCTGATGGTCAACGCCGATCCAACATGGTTTTCTACTAAGGAAAAGACATTGAAAATCAAGTTATATGTTCCAACGATCGGTAATTCTTCTATTGGTATTTTTGACCATTGGCTGAACATTTGCTGCACTTCCGGACGCCTTGACACTAGCAATGGCACCCCTTTGATATCTTCTGGTGTAATCTCTTCTTTATGGGCGAGAAAAGAATCAGCCGATGTTAGTATGCCCCAAGTTTCTTTTCTTGGTAGAACGATTTTTTCGTATTTCTCGATTTCGATGGGTTCGATCAAAATCGCCAAATCCAATAAGCCTTTCTCCAAACGCTCGTTGATATCATCTCCTGTGCCACTGTGGATATGAAAGCGGACATCTGGAAAGTCACTGATAAATTCTTCCAACATCAAGGAAAGCGTGTCGGAATTATCTGCTTCGACACAGCCAATTGTGAAATGACCACTAAACAACTGTTTCTTACGATCTTCAAACTCTTGCATGGTTTGATCCGTTAGACTCAATATCTCCTCGGCACGGCTTTTTAAAAAACGACCTGCTTCTGTTAAGAGCATTGTACGATTATCACGAATGAAAAGAGCCGTTCCTAATTCATCTTCTAATTCTTTTAATTGGCGGCTCAATGTCGGTTGGGTGATGTGGAGCACTTCTGCGGCTTGTGAGATCGTTCCTTCCTCTGCAATCGTGAAGAAATATTTTAATAAACGAAATTCCACTAAATCGCCTCCTCTTTTTTACAACATTTTAACTCTTAGCAATGAAAAGAATTATCCTTCTTTTTGGTCTATTCATTTCTAATAATAGCAAAGAATCGCTATTCCAGCGAATCATACTAATAAAAAAGAATAAAACTGCAGAATTTTAAGAGGATCGTTTTATGGAATGACATGAAAAATTGTTCGCACAAACGAACAGGTTTATCAGCTATATACTTTTGCGACACTTGGTATAGGTTATATGAGTATCTTGGTATGATTCTTCTTACAATGACTTGAAGGAATACTATTTTCTCGTTCTCATAGGATTCATGAGTCAAACACACTTGTTTACCATAATAACATTATGTTTTTTTTAGTTTTAAAACATAATGGACTATTAGCCGGTCAAGAAATATCTATTAAACCGTAATGTTCCTAGTACCCAAGTTCATCGAGCCAATTCAACAGATTGGGTTCAGCGTCTTCAACACTTCCCGCTCTTGCTGCAAAGCCTTCAAGAAAGTCATACGCTGGATACAACGTTTGAAGTTCATTTTGACTATTGGTCAGTCCACTTCCCCCATGGGTTGCAAAAGGAATAATTTGTTTATCCGTAAGATCATAGGCTTCAAGAAATGTTAACACGGCTCTTGGGGCACGGTTCCACCAAACGGGAAAGCCGATAAAGAGAACATCCACTTCAGTCTTTTGGGCAACGTCAGTCATCAATGTTGGTCGGGCATCTTCTTCCACCTCTCTAGTGGCAAAAGCTGTATGTTCATCGTAAACGTTAGGGTAACCTACTTCTGCTTGAATCGAAAATAACTCACCTCCTGTTTGTTCAGCGATCATCTCTGCTATGACTTGGATATCTCCTACTAAAGTGTTATCGATCACATTAAAACTACTTCCAGAAACTGCTTCGACTGCTGGTTCATGCTCTAAATTTTCTGGTCTTGTGAAGTAGGCGATCAAAATATCGGCCTCCCCATCAATCCTTGCTTCTCTCATTTGTTGCGTAACGGTGTCACTAGTACTTGTTTCCGTTGTACCAATGTCTGGCTCGTCATTCATTGAATCACTGCTGCATCCTGCTAGAAAAATCATTGTCAGAAAAAGTCCTTTTGTCCATTTGTTCATTGAATTGCTCCTTTCATCTTCCATAAGTAATGGTAGTTTCAGTATATTTCTTGAAGTGGACTTTAAGGCAAGGCATTCAGATATATCTTGTCTTAATTTTTACACTTTTCTCACAACTCCCTCACAAAAAGTCATTCCTGCAAAAGCACTTAAAAAGCCGTAAACAGTATTTTGTCTAACAACTTTTCCATTTATCTTTCGGATTTTCTCAAATATGCGACGAAAAAGTCAACGCATTTATGGTAAAAAACGTTAGACAAGCAAAAATAAAATAGAAGCGCGTAAGACGTATTTTAAAAGGATCATTATATGATAAACTAATCCTAATAGGATAGGAGTGATGGAATGAACGTTTTCTTCAGACCACCAAAAGAAGAGGATATTGATCAAATCATGCAGATTGAAAATGCAAGATTTACAGCGGATGAAGCAGCATCCAGACCAGCGATGATGGATCGAATACATACAATAAGTGACAGTTTTATTGTGGCAGTAAATGAAAAGGATTGTCCGATCGGCTACGTTGTAGGACCCATTATTTCTAAACGTTATCTCTCTGACGATCTTTTTGAAAGTACTCATCCTAATCAGCCTTTTGGTGGCTACCAAAGTATTCTTAGCTTAGCTGTCGCTCCTGGTTATAGAAACTGCCAGATTGGTAGTAAACTACTGTCAGTTCTTGAACAACAATGTCGTCTTCAAAATAGAAAAGGAATCACCTTAACTTGTTTAGAATCATTGATTCCATATTACAAAAAGCATGGCTATGAACTAGAAGGACTGTCAGAATCACAACATGCAGGTGTTGCTTGGTATAATATGGTACTAGAGTTGGACGATACGCCTAATGAATTCTAATAAAATTTGTATACTAGATAAAACACCCTTAAAAGCACTAACACAAATAAGCCCACACTCATAAGAGCACGGGCTTATTAATATCATCTTTCATTACATATACTTCTCAACTTCATCAATTTCTTTTTGTAGTGCTTTTTCATCGTACTTTTCATACTTACCGGCTTCGTGTGCGATCTTTTTGATTTCATGAATCGCTTTTTTCTCAACGATCCATTTCTTCATACTATGTTTTTTTGCGTCTGCATCTAGTGTGTCTAATTCAGCTAAATTCTCATCTAACTTATCAAGAACCTCTGCAATCTTTACCAATGCTTTTGCTTCCTTTTCTTCATAGTTTGTCATAGATATCACTCCTTAAGTATTTGTTATATTTATCTTACTGCTGTAATTAAATATTTTCAAATTAAATGTACTGTTTATCACAAAGTTTTATCTTATTCTCACTGAAGAAATAGAAAACATTAGATTCTTGCAATATTCTATTCATTTTACATTTATTTTTATCCTTAAAGATTTATCATATGAGAAGTATCGATTATATAAAAAGATGATTTTAGTGAATTAGCAAACATTCGGTGTATCTTTTATGATAAAGTCATTTAACTTTTTTTACTTTCTTATGGTTGCAGCAAAATTTTCCCGACACTTTTTCCAGATTCTAAATAATCATGGGCAGCTTTTCCGTCAGCTAATGAAAAAATGGTTGGTTGACTGATTTTAATTTGATTCTTGCTAAAGTAAGTAAATAGTCGGGTGCTTCTTCTCTCCCGCTCTTGAAAACTTGTTAAGTAATCCCAGAGATCCCCGGTCAAAATACTTTTTGATTTTGATAACAAGGGAATAAAGTCGATCGCTGGCGGATTTCCGCCTGCCATGCCAAAAAAGATAACCTTCCCTCTATTTTTGAGCAAGTCGACACTTTCGGCTAATGTATGTCCAATGCCATCATAAACGGTATCAAAGAAAGAAGTATAGGTTTCTTGCCATTCTGTGTTTCTTAAAAAGACTTGTTTTGCTCCTTGGTCTAAAGCCAGTTGTCGCTTTTCTTCCGAAGAAGTGACGCCGAAGACTTCTAGGCCATCTGCGGTTAAGAGTTGCGATAAAATTTGTCCGACGCCACCACTTATCCCATGGACGAAGACCTTACTATTATTCACATTATTGCCAAGATCATGAGCTAAAAAATCAGCTGTCAACCCTTGCAGGCCAATACTGGCTGCTAATTCAGGTGGTATACTAGATGGAATACGGATGGCATTTTCCTCAGGAACAGCCACCAATTCTGCATTAGCAAAAGGAACATCCACAAAAAGAATCGTTTCCCCTAGCTGAAACTTAGAGACTGATCTTCCTTTTTGAATAATCTTCCCTACACCTTCATAGCCATTAATTAGAGGGTTTCGGGATTCAATATGATAGCTGCCCTTTCTTCGATAAATATCTGCATAATTCAAACCAATATACATCATTTCTATCAATAGCTCATTTTCTTGAATGACGGGATCAGGCAAATCCCCATATGTTAAAACAGTTGAATCACCGAATTCATTAAAATACAACGCCTTCATGCGCAAATCCTCTCCTATCTTCAGTCTATCGAAATCGTCCTGTTCTGTCTAAAATCAGAAATCTATCAATCGCCAAGCTTTCATAGAACGGAACGGTATAACAATCAACCGTTTGAAGTTTCATTATCCATCTTAAAACGGTTATGAATGGATCCTGCATATTAATTGATTTATTAAATAGTCAATCTAAGAGATGTCTAGCTATATTACTATACTCTTAAACGAAGTAAAGACTAGAGTAGTAATCATTGATTATTAAAAAAACGTTTATGTTATGAGGAAATCATTTTTTATAAAAGCGAATTCGATCTGTATGTGCTGGTATCTGATTATAAACTGATTCCCAAACACCCTTTCGATAGACTTCATATTCTTCAAATAAAAAGGGCAAACCATTCGACTGAGCAATATCCGCGCTATCCATCAATTGAAAATGTAAATGGGGGGGACGTAGAGTTACCTGAATGTCCAACATTTCCTAGTTTCTCTCCTTTTTTGATTCGATCACCAACTACTCCTTTTATCGAATTCGTTTGTAAATGTGCAAATGCCATATAGATATTATTTTGGCATTTTAAAACCAGATAATTCCCGGCAATTTGACTGAAGTCGTCATTATACTCGTTAAATGAGTTAGCATTTTTTATAGCAATTGCCGAATCCACTATCCAATGCACAACAGCACGTTCTGGAATACCATCTCTAATCGTTACGATCTCACCATCACAAGGCGCAAAAATCGGTTTCCCCCAACCATAGCATTTATCTAACGGTACTCCAAAGAAAAAATACCTAGTAAAACTAGTATTGTAAAACGGCTTTCTTTCCTTTTCCCAATCAACTTGCACAAAATCAAATGCAAATCTTAATCCCATACGATTAGTACCGTGACTAGGGATTTTCTTTACTGGTGTAGTAGGTGCTTGCCATTCCCCTCTAAGTGGAAATTCTATAATAATCGATCGTTGCTGGTCTTTTATCACCACTGATTCCTCCTTTCAAAAAAGCCTCTTCAGTCTCTTTTTGAAAAATTATTTTTTTGAAGTCCACTTTTCTTTTGATCAAATTTTCCCAACTTCGTAGAAAGAGTTTCTTGCTTCTTTTTTATTTCAGGAAAGAGTGAGCGATTGGAAACCTAAATGGGTTCTATTTCTTGCTAATTCAAATAAATATCTTTATTTTTTGCCGGTGTTTTTCATTAATCTATCAACATACTGATTATTCAATCAAAAAATTTTTCTTGTATCCCCAGCATAATTTCATCTTCTGTTTTTATATCGGTTTCGTTGGCGAAATCATAATAATGAGGTTTCTGATCGTAGTATATTTCTAATTTTAAGCAGGATTCACTTTCATCAGTAAACAAATCAATGGGAATGTCATAAGAATCTGTAGGAATAAGATAGTAAAATAGATTGGATCCACAATTTCTGCAGAATCCTCTCTCTGCCCAATCAGAGGATTTGTATCTTGTAACTGATTCCTCAGAAGTGATGGTGATGTCTTCACCGCTTCCTGCTGAAACAGAAAGAAACGGTCCGGACCCCCATTTTCGACACATGGAACAATGACAAGCACTAATCTCCGAATGAAAATCTTTGACAATGATAGAAACTTTTCCGCATAAGCAAGTGGCTTTTTTCAATGAAATTCCTCCTTTTAAACAGATTTCCTTTGTCATTTTTAAACAAATCGTTTTGCAGCAACTTTTTTCAAATTATTGATACATTTGGCTAGTTCGGCTGTATTCATTTTAGCCTTCTCTAAAGAGAGGATCAGCATATCACAGACAGAAATGATATCCTCTGACGGTTCAGGATTATTCAAAATAGCTCTTACATCATGTTCTTCTTGATGATCGATCGAATGAAGTAAGCGTAAAATGGCTTCTAATGAATATTTTGCTGAGCGTAATATACGAATGATTTTTAATCGCTTTAGATCGTCTGCTGCATAAATGCGATACCCATTTTCACTTCGCTTTAGCAATAACAAGCCGTTCAGCTCCCAGTTTCTTAATGCATCAGTTGTTACGCCTAAGTATTTAGCTGCTTCACTCCGCTTTAAAGAAATGTCTTCCTCTTCAGTCGTTCCTTTGATCATATCTTCAACGATATGAATCGCTTCATTCGCCTCATCGATTTCTTGATCAATAGCCAGTACATAATCATGGAGCAATGCTGTGGCTGAAGCAAATTCATATTTTGCCAAGGCTTTGATCAGCTCTCTCATCATTGCTCTTAAACCAGATTGGAGCACCTCGACCTGAAAAGCAACTTTTGCTGTTCTTATCAATTCAACATGATATTCATTGTAAATTCTATAGCCATTTTTCGCTCTTTGAGGCTTTGGAATCAGTTCCCATTCCTCATAGCGTCGAATCGTGTTAGGATGAAAACCTACTAGTTTTGCTACCTCAGACGTTTTATATGTTTCCATCCGTTTCTCCCCCCTCGTTCAAAATAAAAAGCGTTAATTCATGAAGTGCTCTGGAACAGCTTGTATACAAAAGATTGCTTTTTGATGATAATTGTTCCTCCCTAATATCAGTCAGGATAACTTGGTCGAACTCCAAGCCTTTAGCATATTGTGGCGTCGTGACAATGATTCCTTCCGTCATGGCTGTAGACTGCTTCCCAAAACGAGTGACCTCATAAGAAGATAGGCTTTTTTCGATTTTAGCAACTTCATCCCAAGTTTGGCAAATGATGCCGCAGGTTTTATGAGCTGACGATTCAAATCTTTCTATTATTTTTGTCAGCTTTTCTTGTTTTTCCTGTTGGTGATCAATATAGTTCAACTCAACTTCTTTATTATGACGTTCAATCGGAGTAAGTGCATTATTTGCCGTAAATTGTTTAGCAAATTTAATTATTTCATAGCTGGACCGATAACTGGTATTGAATGTGACTACACGGTTGTTTGAAACAACGGTTTGTAGTCGCTCCAAAAAATTCATTTCCGATGTCAGTAAATCTTGATTGACATCTCCACAAATTGTTTTTTGGCAAGGAAACAAACGATCCAACACATAAAAGTGCAACAGCGAATAATCCTGCATTTCGTCAATAACAATATGTTTGATTTGTCGGTTGGGAAGGATTCCCTCAATGTTCATTTTGAAATAGAGATATGGAAATAGATCTGCATAATCAATCTTATTTTTGTTTTGATTAAAAGGAATCTTTTCTGACGTCAAGAAGTTCACGTACTCATTCAAGCTAGTTGTTATTTGCAACCTGCTTAGCAACTCTTTTTCTATTGCTTTGCTTATATGATCTTGGTCATTCTCAGGCACGATCTTACTTAATTGCCGTGCTAATTGCTTAGTTCTAACGAATAATGCACTTTCCGAAAGAGTATTATTTACTTTTTCCAATTCTTTTTTTGAAAATGTGTATTGATGATCAACGATAATATCTTCGGAAAATAATCTATTATTGAGCTGTTGGATATGGTTTTTCAAAGACAAAAAGAATTTCTCAGATCTTTTATATAAAAAGGTTTTTGCCTCTTTTGACATTGACTTTTCTATCATTTGATCTATTTCATCCTGTTTATCAGTTACTTTTAACTCTTCTTCGATCATTGGTTGGACAAGCTGGGTGATTTCAAGCTGATTTAGCTCGTCTTCTCCTAATTCAGGCAAAACAGTTGAAATGTAACTGGAGAATACATCATTAGGTGATAGAATCAAAACATCTGAGGCCTGTAGTTCTTCTCTTTTTTGATAGAGTAAATAAGCAATTCGATGGAGTGCGATAGATGTTTTTCCGGAACCAGCAACACCTTGGATAATCAAGTTCTTGGCTTTTACATCTCTGATTACTTCGTTTTGTTCTTTTTGAATCGTGTGGATAATGGTCTTCATTTCACTTGAAGTGTTTTTACTCAGCTCATTCATCAAGAATTCATCGTTTACTGTGTCATCTGTGTCGACAACAACTCTAAGCGCTCCATTTTCAATTTCAAACTGTCGCTTTCCTTTTAAGTATCCATGAAATCTCTTCCCTAATGACTCATAGTAGGCAGAACCTAAACTAAAATCATAGTATAATGAGGAAATCGGTGCCCGCCAGTCATAGATCAGCTGCTGTCCAAATTCATCCGCAAACCCGTACCTACCAATGTAAAAATTTTCTACATCTTCGTCACCCTCAAACTGAAACTTAATTTTTGAAAAGTAAGGTGCTCCTTTTAAATACGCTAACTTTTTACTAATATTCGTTTCAAAGTTATTACGCTTATCAATAAAACTTAAGTTTTGCTGGTGATTGTAAACTTCATATTTGTCTAATTCATTTTTATAGTCAACTGTATATTTTTTGATATCTTTATAAGCTTGTTCATTAGCATTGACAGTTCCATCAATTTGTTTAATTTTTTTCTCAATTTTTGTTATAACTTCTTTTAAATGCTCATTTTCTTTCGTATTTAACATGATAAATTCCCCTTTCTCAATGATCTTATCAAGAAAGGGTACATTGGTGGTTTAGTGTAGGGTTTGGAAATTTTAAAATAGATTGATTGTTCTTTGTCTAATTTTCTTTTAAAGTGATTCTCTCATTTTCAATCAGTAATCATACGTATCAATTTCACTGACAGCTTTTTCAAAGTCTGATTGATGCGGTAGAACTTTTTTTTCTTTTGGTGGGAATGTTTTGTCAAAATCATTTAAGATGGATTCATCTGGATACATCGCTTCTGAAAAATGAACACTGCCGCTTATGCCATCTAATGCACCTTCAAATAGAGGCAATGCCATTACGCCAGTATAAAATTTACCATCAGGCATTGATATATTATATTTCTTTGTTCCTACAAATCCATATGGATGGTAATGATACGTAAAGCCGCCAAGAATAATGGCATTAAAGCCAAGTCTTTTCGCTTCAGCAAGTGAGTGCTCAATCAGCATGCGACCATACCCTTGCCGATGATACTCTGGCGAAATGCTTACTGGTCCGAAGGTTATAATTGGATGTACTCCGCCATCCTTATCGATCACTTTCGCTTTTGTATAAAAAATGCTGCCGATGATCTCATTGTCTAATGCAATAACGAAGGACAACTCGGGGATAAAGTCAGGATGTTTTCTAATGTTGTGAACAAGTAAATGTTCGACTGCTCCTGGGAAATATAAATTCCAAAATGCTTCTCGTGTGATTTCTTCCACTATTCTATAGTCTTTTTCTTCTTCATGTCTAATTGTAATAGTCATAATTTCCTCCAAAAGTATTTCTTTTCTTTTTTTACAAAAGATAACTGACTTAATTGTCTAATCCTCGAAATAGTAGGAGATGGCCTAGACTATAGTCAAAGATCTTTATTTCGTTTCTATACTATCATCGTTGAACTAAAATGCCACATGATAGCTCGTTTAAATACTAACCATATGAAATACATCATCTAGTTCTATTTAGGACGAACAAAACTGATATGTCCATCTTGAACTCCTTTTTTATCGTCGTTTTTATTCTAACTGAAAGAATATCTCTAGCTCATTCTCATGGAAAAAGACATTCCCAATGATGAGATGTGTAGAGAATGGTGAAACTTTCAGTACTCTTAAACGTGGAATTTACTTAAATAGGGTTATCCAGCTATTACCTCTTATTTAGGCAATGGGTCTTTATGACTAGCAATTCCAAATCAATTATTTTTGATTTGGAATTGCTAATAAGAAGTAAAACTAAATGATTACTATTGAGTAATTATAGGTGCACATTTACTGTCTTTTTAAATTCAACCTTGTCTACAGTCTTAGACGATAGGTTTCACCAATCGTCAAAACTATAAAAATTTGATAATTCTGCAAATACTTTTTCTATTAGCATAAAAATAGACCTTACTTTATTCGTTTTTCAACTTATTGTTCAGATACTTATGATACTCATCGGACAGACTCCATTCAATTTTTAGTAGAACAAATCATGCTTTCGCACAAAGTTTATCTAAACTATTTTTCACATATAAACAACTGGCTATAACCGATTATCCTTATTCCCATCTAAAATAGCGCACCGCAATAAAAATCCCAATAATAGAAATAGCTGTTAACAATAAAACCATATAAAGCAGCCCATTTTCTTCTGGAAACGTAACCGTCTTTAATAACTTGATGCCTTGCGTCAAAGGCATAATATCCGCTACTTTCTGCAATCCTTGCGGCATGATTTCATAAGGAACTGTCGCTCCTGATAAAAAAAACATTGGAAAGAAAATTGCTGAATTTATCGCCCCGGTTGCTTTCTCACTAGGCGATAAGCTGGCAACGATCAAACCTATGGCATGAATGGAAATCATCACTAACAGATACGCTGGTATAAAGTACAGCCAGTTGCCAACGTAAGAAAATTGAAAGAAAACAACTAGCACGCCTAATAGTAACAACATCGACACGATGCTGATCGTAAAGCAAAAAAGTAAATGAGCCAAAAGTAATTGGATCGGACTAATTGGTGTCACCTGATATCTTTTCAAGATTTTTCGCTCACGGTAGGAAGATAATGCAAGAGGAAGCCCCATCACACCTGCTGAACAAATCCCTACAGTCGAAACTGCCACAAAAGCTGTATTCAGCGAGTCATTACTAGAATCCATAACCCCCATAAGACAAACAATCCCAAGGGGAACAAAAATGCCAAATATAATGGAAGACATTTCTCTTATCGACAGTTTTGCTTCTGATTTATAAAGTAACCAAAATGTCTTCATCTTAATACTCCTCCCCAATAAGTGTTAGAAAGGCTTCTTCAAGTGTGTCTCTTTTGCTTTTCAATACTATTTCTGCGACTGTACCGCTTGCCACTTCTTTGCCCTCTTTTAGGACTAAAATTCGATCACATAAAGTTTCTACTTCGTCCATATAGTGTGAAGTCAGGAAAATGGTCACACCTTTTTCTTTAAGCATCAGCAAGTATCGCCAAACTTCTCTCCTTGCTTTAGGATCCAGACCCGTTGTCAGCTCGTCTAAAAAGATGATCTCCGGATTCCCCATAATCGCTAATAGGATACATAGCTTCTGTTTTTCTCCGCCGGATAATGTAGCTAAAAACGAATTTTTTTTTGCTGAAAGACCAAATTCATCCAACATCCTCATCCAATCAATCGGTTTTTCGTACAAGGAATGAGTAATTTCACAGATTTCTTTGACCTTCAACTGATTTTGAAAAGCTGCTTCTTGAAACTGAACCCCTACATATTGAAAGAGCTTTTTTCGCTCTTTTCTTGGATCTTTGCCTAACAAGGTGATATCTGCAGAATCATATTTTTGCGTACCTAAAAGGCAATCGATCGTCGTTGATTTGCCTGCTCCATTATGACCGAGCAAGCCAAATATCGTTCCTTTCTCTACAGCAAAACTCAAATTGTCTACTGCACGTTTGTCTCCATATGTTTTGACCAGATCTTTCACTTCTATTGCATTGGTGTTTTTATCGATCATTTTATCCCTCCAATCATTTTCTAGGTTCATTCTAGCCGAAAACGATTCGAAGGTGGTCTAGTGGAGGGTTCTCAATTAGGGGAAAATCCTATCTCGACTTCCAATAAATAATACGTAATAGCAATGCATCACTTAAATACTCGATTACATCCATCTCTGCGTGCTCTAAAAAACCAGGCAGTATTTCTGTTGAATATCGAAACCTATTGGTATTCAGCCTTCTAAAAAACAAAAAAGACGATAGTCATCCTATCGTCTAAGATTAGAATAATCCTATTTTTTCGACAGATAACACTTCTACAAGCACAACAAATAAACCTATGTTCATTTTTTTGTTCGGCTTATTGATTAAATACCTATTACACTCACCAAGCATACTCCATTCTTTTTTAGATGCTTAGTTATTTTCAATGATAGTATAGAAAAATTGATAAAATCCTAAAGCAGGAAACTGAGCTTTGTTATATAAATGGTATGTTAAAATGACAATTATTAAGTCAAGAATGGTAAAAGCAGTTGCTACTACTTGATAATTTTACAACTTTAAAAAAAGAAGTCACTTCATTAAAGGTTGGATCTTCCAAATACAGAAAAACCAGTTAGGACTTTGCCTAACTAGTTATAGCAATGTTTTCAATAGTATTTTTCTCTACCAACACTAATTGCCGCAGAGCAAAAATGATCAAAAACTACTCACGGTTTCACTCATGAGAAGTTCTTGATCACCTGTTATTAAAATAATGCTAAATTTTTTTTATGTTAAATCTCACAAATTACATCATTCGTATTTGAATAATCAAATTGATCAGACAACTCTAGTTTTGATTCTGGAAATACTACCATGACGTCCGTATTTTTATGGGCATTTTCAAGAACGGCTAAATCGACAGAAGCAATAAGCTGATTTGCCTTTATATCTTGTCCTGCTACTACATGAATTTTAAATCCATTTCCTTTTAATTCTACTGTATCAATACCAATATGAATTAATACCTCTTTTCCGTTTTTACTTTGTATCAGTAGTGCATGTTTTGTTGGGAAAATACTTAGTACTTTTCCACTAACCGGAGCATAAATTTCACCATCTTCTGGTTTTACTGCAAAACCTGCTCCCATCATCCCCGAAGAAAAAACTTCATCTGGTACTTCTTTTAAATGAATTACAGTTCCTTTAACTGGTCGATGAATCTTCTCTTTTTTCTTTTTGAACAAATCAAAGCTCATTTTTTGATCACTTTCCTCCCGAGTAAAAAGTTACGATTTGCATACTTTAGTCCAGATGTTTTCCGTTGCTTGCAATAACCTTTTTGTACCAGTAAAACGAATCCTTTTTGTAGCGTTTATACGATCCACCACCTAAATCGTCCGCATCAACATAAATCAATCCGTATCGTTTTTTAAATTCTCCTGTACCAGCAGAAACAATATCAATGGCACTCCAACATGCATATCCAATCAAATCTACTCCGTCTTCAATTGCTTGAGCCATAGCTTTAAAGTGCTCTCTCATGTAATCTATCCTATGAACATCGTGTATAGAACCATCTTGCTCTTGCTTTTCATACGCACCAATACCATTTTCTACGATCATTAATGGCTTTTCATATCTTGCATAGTATTCATTCATTAACCATCTTAATCCTTGAGGGTCAATTGTCCAGCCCCATTCGGTTGCCTTTAACATCGGATTTGGCATACCAAAATCTGTTTTTCCTTCTACAACTTTCATATCAGCTTTTGAACAATCCGTGCGATAATAACTAAAGCTAATAAAATCGACAGTTCCTTTTTCAAGAATAGATAAATCTTCATCTGAAATTGAAAGAGAAATATCATGGTCTTTCCAATACCGTTTGGCCCAATAGGGGTACTTGCCTTTACACATGACATCCATACAGTAATAATTCCAAATTTCCATGTCACGTTGTGCGGCAGCAACATCGTCTGGTTTACAAGTTAATGGATAAAAAGCAAATCCGCACATCATACAACCTACCTGATTCAAAGGATCAATTTCATGTGCAAGTTGTACCACTTTTGCACTTGCAATAAATTCGTTGTGTAACGCTTGAAATCTCTGATTCACATCCTCAGTTGTGGCATCAGGATCTTGCATCAAAACCTTACCACTCTTTGGTAAAATACCAGATGTGATCAGTTCTCCATATGAGATTGTTCCGAAATTAATTTCATTATGTGTTAACCATCTAGTGACTAATCCTTTGTACTCGGTCAAGATCGTTTTCGCATAATTCAAAAATAAGTCAATCACTTTTCTATTTGTCCAACCGCCATATTTAATACATAGGTTCCAAGGAATATCATAGTGAGTAATCGTCACTGTAGGCTCGATATCATATTCACGACACTTTTCAAATAACTTTCTATAATAATTTAAACCTGCTTGATTTGGCTGAAGGTCATCTCCGTTAGGAAAAATTCTGGACCAATTAATTGATAGTCTGTAGGTCTTAAATCCCGCTTCAGCAAACAATTCAATATCCTCTTCAAAATGTTCATATTGTAGACATCCTTTGTGACTGGGATAAAAATACGTATCAGTGTCAATAATCTCAGTAACCTTTCTTGGGTTTGCTTTGTCACCATTTGTACAATGATCAAGAACAGAGTCCCCTTTTCCATCTACATTCCAAGCACCTTCACATTGTGTTGCTGCAGTTGCTCCTCCCCATAAAAAACCTTCTGGAAACATATATTCTTTTTTATTCATTATTCTCTTCCACTCCTTCACTTAATCCAAAAAACTTTGTTGCTACAAATGCACTTAAAAATGAAATCATCATTGTTAGAATCGCCATTAATAAATTGTTATGGGTTCCATCTGGATTGATAAAAGCAACAATACTAGCAACGCCAGGTGATACAAATGCATATTCTGCCACATGATTGAAACCAGCGAACAACCCACCAATACAGCCACCAATTGCAGCGCCAATAAATGGTTTTTTAAATCTTGCGAGTACACCAAAAATCGCCGGTTCAGTAATTCCAAAAACAGCTGTCAATCCTGATGAAAAAGCCATCGCCTTGGTATCTTTGTTTTTAACCATCGTCATAGCTGCAAGCGCAGCGCCACCTATAGCCAAATTACCTGCAAGCATACCCGGCATTACAAAATTTTCATAACCATTTTCCGCGAAAGCCAGAAAGATTGCAGCGTATAGTCCTGAACCTGTTCCAGTAAACATGAGAAAGGCTGTTGCTGCACCAATCACACCAACAGATAGCCATCCTAAATTCGTATTCAACCAAATCAAACCTGTACCAATCCATTGTCCAAGCCAAGTTCCTATTGGCGCAAGGCAAATTAAAGTAATAGGTACTGTAATGAGCATTGTTAATAGCGGCACCAAGAAAAATTTTATTTCTTTGGGAATGTATCTATCTAAAGGTTTGTAAATAATTGCCATGAACAACACACCAAAAATTACTGGTAAAATAGAACTGCTATAGTTACCAGCTGTAATTGGTATACCTAAAAAATCAAGCCCTTCAACACCATTGACATCGGGCACAACTAAAACCGCACCTAATAAAGCACCTAGCATTGGGCTTATTTCTATTTTTTTTGCTGCATTGTAACCGATAAATATAGGAAGATAGGTAAATGCTGCTGTGTATATTGAATTTAGAACTTTGTAAGTTCCAGTCTCACTAGAGAGCCCAAAAAAAGTTGTACAAACGACCAAGACCGCACTAATCATTCCGCCAGCCACAATAATTGGCAAAGAAGGCAGTACTGTTCCTGCGATAAAATCAGAAGCTATCAAGAAATAATTTTTCTTCTTGTTTGTAGATTGGACCTTTTCGTTTTCCTCTTTTGTTTCTGTTCTATCTAACAAACGATTAAATGCTGCGTAAACTGAATTAACAGTGGTGCCGATAATTACTTGGTATTCGTTTTCATTTTTAACAAGTCCTAAAACTCCTTTAACGGACTCGATCTTTCTTTCATTCACTTGTTGCTCATCGTTGATTGTTACTCTTAATCTAGTTGCGCAATGAGTTGCAAAAGTTATATTTTCTTTGCCACCTAATCCATCTAATATTTCTTTGCTCATTTCTTCATTAGACACTCGAAATCCTCCCAAAATTAATCTATTACCTGCAGATAATGACCTGAATTCATAAGTAAGTGTATCAAATTTCTACAAAAAAAAAGGAGCAACTTTTGGCCCCTTTTTCTACTTCTCAACTTTTCTTCTAAATTCGTGCCGAATAATGTCAAGGTAATACTCCACTGCATATGTATGATAAACTGTCTTTGATGTTGGCTGTTCGGTGTTCCCTATAGCAAGAACCTGATCATAATTGTTCAAAGCATCGGGAGTAATCTTGGAAGTAATTACTATTTTTTTGCATGATAGTTGATTTGTAAATTTTTCAATTTCTTTCATGAACCCACCAGAAACAGAAATAATCACTAGCAATGTATCACTATTGCTGTTTTTTAAAACTTTGTTATCTGAAAAATTGTAAGAAATAATTCGAACCATTTTACCTAAAAAAATCATCTCTTTTTGAAAATCAAGACATCTTGAACTATAGATGTCTGAGGTTAAAAAAACGATTTCATTAGATTTTTCCATAAGTTCTACTATTTTTTTGATCTCCCCATTAATTTTGTGATTGGCTTCACGTACCATCATTGTGATTTGATCAGCTAGAACCGTAGGATAGTCTTCAGTAATCTCATCTAAGTCCTTATAGTAATTATATGTTTCGTGGTCTTGTTTAAGATTACGAAAATTGTTGAACCCAATATATTTCGCAAATCGTCGAATAGAGGAGCGTGCAACAAAGCATTCATCCGCTGCATTATAAATATTGATTTCTTCAATTCGATCAATATTTTTCAAGAAATATTTGGCTATAATCACTTTAGAATCCTCTTCATCAAAATTATTAATGATATTTAATAAGGCATTTAGCAAACCAAATCTGTTTATATCGTTCATTTCAGTGTCAGCTTCCTTTCTTTCAATACTGTATTTGCTATTATAAAAAAGCACCTCCTTGGGAGATGCTTTCATCATACGGCGACAATTAGAAATCTGCAAGATGATTAATCTTTTTTGTCTATTTATTAAATCGTGCAAAGCTTTTGTTCTTTAAATGTTCTTATACGGTTTGCTATACTTTTATGATCATTCAAAAAAGTTATTTAATGATGAAACAATCTATTTCTTCGGTTCATCCTCATCCATCTTCAGAACCGCCATGAAGGCTTCTTGCGGTACTTCGACGGAGCCGATTTGTTTCATCCGCTTCTTCCCTTCTTTTTGTTTCTCCAGAAGTTTGCGTTTCCGAGAAACGTCACCGCCATAACATTTCGCCAATACGTTCTTACGCAAGGCTTTGATGTCGGAACGGGCAACGATTTTTTGTCCGATGGCTGCTTGGATCGGCACTTCGAACTGTTGTCGTGGAATCAGTTTTTTCAGTTTTTCAACGATGGCTTTGCCGCGTTCATAGGCAAAGTCACGGTGAACGATAAAGCTTAACGCATCGACTTTTTCAGTGTTCAGCAAGATGTCCATCTTCACTAGCTTGCTAGTGCGGTAACCAGACATTTCGTAATCCAGTGATGCATACCCTTTGGTGCTGGATTTCAATTTATCAAAGAAATCAAAGACGATTTCCGATAATGGGATCTCATAAACGACGTTTACGCGATAATCATCCAAGTAATCCATCGTGACAAAGTCTCCCCGTTTACGTTGGGACAATTCCATTACAGCACCGACGTAATCGTTAGGGACCATGATTTGTGCTTTGACGTAAGGCTCTTGCACGTTGTCGATCGTGACTGGTTCAGGAAACTCTGCTGGATTATCAACGACGACCATTGAGCCATCAGTCTTGTTGACGTGATAGATTACGGATGGTGCAGTCGTAATCAACTCAAGGTTAAATTCACGTTCTA
>ERZ507044.346-NODE-346-length-23264-cov-10.359_pt1 | contig 23264 bp, 17 predicted proteins | sample MGYA00512870_ERZ507044 | MGnify/ENA metagenome assembly ERZ507044
TTCTCCAACAACGCAATGGCTGAAGCTTTCAAAGCAGCTAAAGGCGAGTAATTCTTTGATACTTTGGGAGGTTTCGTCCCGAAGTCAGATGAGAATACTTGACAGATTATAGAATTCGTTCTGTAATCAATGACAAAGGGCGGCTACGGCCGCCCTTAATCAATGCAACAGCAGCAGCTTATTGGAACCGGAGGAATCATGACCAAGTCAGAATTGATTGAAAGACTTGCCACTCAGCAATCTCATATTCCCGCGAAAGCGGTTGAAGATGCGGTCAAAGAGATGCTGGAGCATATGGCCTCGACTCTTGCACAGGGCGAGCGTATTGAAATCCGCGGTTTCGGCAGCTTTTCTTTGCACTACCGTGCACCACGTACCGGGCGTAACCCGAAGACTGGCGACAAAGTGGATCTGGAAGGGAAATACGTTCCGCACTTTAAGCCGGGTAAAGAACTGCGCGATCGCGCCAATATTTACGGTTAAGTTTTTCGCACAACGTAACCTCAGAAAAGCACCTTTACGGTGCTTTTTTCTTGCCTGCTTTTCAACCCTGGAATGCCGCTCGCATTTCATGTTGCACATTGCCGGGCGGCGATGAAAATCGCGGAATCATGGCCGTAAATCCTTCATTCTCCTCCTGACAATCCCGGCTCAGACCTGCACACTGCCGCCAACACGGAGGTGTGTATGAAATTAACGACGGTCAGTCTGTGTGCATTAGGGGGAATTTTCCCTTTATTTTTGCTACCTGCGCTGCCGGGGGAATGGCTTGTTAGCATCCTGTTTGTGCTGGCCTGTCTGCTCGGTCTGCTCCGCTGGAAAGTGGCACAGTACGCTGGGCTTCTCCTGCTGTTTTTTCTCTGGGGCGTCATGGCGGCGAAACAGTCGCTGTGGGCGGGAAATACGTTGCCCGCCGCCACGCAGGAGACCATCGTTGAGCTGACGGCCACGGATAGCATGACGACACATGCCGGGCTGATCACGCATCTTAATGGGCATCGGCTTTTCCCTGCCGTCGGTATTGTGCTTTATAACCAATATTTGCCAATCGCGCCGTGCGCGGGACAACGTTGGGCGATGACGCTGAAGGTCCGTGCCATGCACGGCGAGTTAAATGACGGCGGATTTGATAGTCAGCGTTATGCCCTGGCACAGCATCAGCCGCTCACTGGCCGATTTTTACAGGCAAAGATTGTCGACAGCAAATGCAGCTGGCGAGCGCGCTATCTTGCCTCGTTAACGGATTCTCTGGAAAACTATCCCTGGCAGCAGGTGATACTAGGTCTGGGGATGGGGGAGCGCCTGCTGGTGCCACAGGAAGTCAAAGCGATCATGCGCGATACCGGCACGGCGCATCTGATGGCAATTTCCGGCCTGCATATCGCTTTTGCGGCTTTACTGGCAGCAGCTCTGATTCGCGGCGTGCAGTTTCTGCTGCCGATCAGTGCAATTCGCTGGCAACATCCTGTGATTGGTGGGCTTATTTGCGCTGCGTTTTACGCCTGGCTGACCGGGTTACAGCCTCCGGCGCTACGTACGGTGGTGGCGCTGCTGGTGTGGGGGGCACTGAAATTATGCGGGCGGCAATGGAGCGGATGGTCAGTCTGGTGCTGCTGTCTGGCGGCTATTCTGGTTGTTGATCCCGTCGCCGTGATCTCGCAAAGCCTGTGGCTTTCGGCCTTTGCCGTTGCGGCGCTGTTATTCTGGTACCAATGGTTTCCTTGCCCCGCCTGTCCCACATCACGTGCCGGGCGCTTGCTGGTTGAACTGGCACATCTGCAACTGGGGATTACCTTGCTGCTTATGCCGCTACAAATCGCACTGTTCCACGGTATCAGCCTGACGTCGTTTGCTGCGAATCTGTTTGCTGTCCCGCTGGTTACGTTTGTCAGCGTCCCGCTGATCCTCGCCGGAATGGTGGTCCATCTCACTGGTCCGCTGCTTCTTGAGGGCGGACTCTGGTATCTGGCCGATCGCTCACTGGCTGCACTATTCTGGGCGCTCAATCACTTGCCTGCGGGGTGGATCAACATTGATGCCCGTTGGCAGTGGCTGGTCTTTGTCCCCTGGTTGATGCTACCCGGTTGGCGATTTATCGCCTGGCGCGTTTTCCCCGGCCTGTGTCTGGCGACGCTGGCGTTGCTGAGCTGGCCGTTCTGGAGTCCGGTGCGCACTGACGCCTGGCAGGTGCACATGCTGGATGTCGGGCAGGGGTTAGCGATAGTTATCGCCCGTAATGGTAAAGCGTTACTCTACGATACCGGGCTGGCCTGGCCGGGAGGTGACAGCGCCCAACAGATAATCATTCCGTGGCTGCGCTGGCACCACTTGCAACCAGAGGGGATTATTCTCAGCCATGAGCATCTCGACCATCGCGGTGGACTACACTCTTTGCAGACAATCTGGCCAGCGCTTTGGATGCGCAGTCCGTTAGGCTGGCAGGGGCATCTGCCGTGTTACCGCGGTGAGACGTGGCAATGGCAGGGACTGCGTTTTAGCGTGCACTGGCCGTTGAAAGGAGACCCGACGCAGGGGAATAATCACTCTTGCGTCGTAAAGATTGATGATGGTACGCACAGTATTCTGCTGACGGGCGATATAGAGTCCCCCGCGGAACTGAAAATGCTCAGTCATTACTGGCAGCATCTTTCGGCGACGGCAATCCAGGTACCACACCATGGCAGCAGTACCTCTTCTTCACTGGCGCTACTTCAACGCGTTAGTGGCAACGTGGCGCTGGTCTCCGCCTCACGCTATAACGCCTGGCGATTGCCGTCATGGAAGGTGAAGCAACGCTATCTGCAACAGGGTTACCGGTGGTGTGATACCCCGCATCAGGGGCAAATTTCGCTGGATTTTTCAACACAGGGCTGGCAGGCCATCAGCCTGCGGGAGCAAATTTTACCTCGTTGGTATCATCAGTGGTTTGGCGTGTCAGACGATAACGGGTAGAATATGCGGCTATTTCAACAGATGCTGGTTTCTTGAATGCATAACGATAAAGATCTCTCTACGTGGCAGACGTTTCGCCGACTGTGGCCAACCATTGCGCCTTTCAAATCGGGTCTGATCGTGGCGGGTGTTGCGTTAATCCTCAACGCGGCCAGCGATACCTTCATGTTATCGCTCCTCAAACCATTACTGGACGATGGTTTTGGTAAAACAGATCGCTCAGTGTTGCTTTGGATGCCGCTGGTGGTTATTGGGCTGATGATTTTACGTGGTATTACCAGCTATATCTCCAGCTACTGTATTTCCTGGGTATCCGGCAAAGTGGTGATGACCATGCGTCGTCGCCTGTTCGGTCATATGATGGGAATGCCGGTTTCCTTCTTTGACAAACAGTCTACCGGGACGCTGCTGTCTCGTATTACTTATGATTCTGAACAGGTAGCCTCTTCGTCTTCCGGTGCGCTGATTACCGTTGTGCGTGAAGGTGCATCGATTATCGGCCTGTTCATCATGATGTTCTATTACAGCTGGCAGTTGTCGATAATCCTGGTTGTGCTGGCACCTATTGTGTCGATCGCGATTCGCGTAGTCTCCAAACGTTTTCGTGCTATCAGTAAGAATATGCAGAATACGATGGGGCAGGTGACAACCAGCGCGGAGCAGATGCTGAAAGGCCACAAAGAGGTACTGATCTTCGGTGGTCAGGGAGTGGAAACGAAGCGCTTCGACAAAGTCAGTAACAAGATGCGTTTGCAGGGGATGAAGATGGTTTCTGCCTCTTCCATTTCCGATCCTGTCATCCAGTTGATCGCTTCACTGGCACTGGCGTTTGTGCTGTACGCGGCTAGCTTCCCAAGCGTGATGGACAGCCTGACGGCAGGGACGATCACCGTGGTCTTCTCCTCAATGATCGCCCTGATGCGTCCGTTGAAATCGTTGACTAACGTTAACGCCCAGTTCCAGCGTGGGATGGCCGCATGCCAGACTTTATTTGCCATCCTGGATAGCGAGCAGGAAAAAGACGAAGGTAAACGTGTGATTGAGCGTGCGACCGGCGATCTGGAATTCCGCAATGTCACCTTTACCTATCCGGGGCGTGAAGTACCGGCGCTGCGTAACATCAACCTGAAAATTCCGGCGGGCAAAACCGTTGCGCTGGTGGGGCGTTCAGGTTCCGGCAAATCAACCATTGCCAGTCTGATCACGCGTTTCTATGACATCAATGAAGGTGAAATCCTGATGGATGGTCACGATCTGCGGGAATACACCCTGGCCTCATTACGTAATCAGGTCGCGCTGGTGTCGCAGAACGTACATCTGTTCAACGACACGGTGGCGAATAACATCGCCTACGCGCGAACTGAGCAGTATAGCCGTGAGGAGATCGAAGAAGCGGCTCGTATGGCTTATGCCATGGACTTTATCAATAAGATGGATAACGGCCTTGATACGGTGATCGGTGAAAACGGCGTGCTGCTTTCCGGTGGTCAACGTCAACGTATCGCCATCGCGCGCGCCTTACTGCGTGACAGCCCGATTCTGATCCTTGATGAAGCCACGTCAGCGCTGGATACCGAATCTGAACGCGCCATTCAGGCGGCGCTGGACGAACTGCAGAAAAACCGCACCTCGCTGGTGATTGCGCACCGCCTTTCAACTATCGAACAGGCCGATGAAATTGTGGTCGTGGAAGATGGGCTGATTGTGGAGCGCGGTACGCACAACGAGCTGCTGGAACACCGCGGCGTCTACGCGCAACTGCACAAAATGCAATTTGGTCAATGATCGCACGCATCTGGTCCGGTGAGTCGCCCTTGTGGCGACTGTTACTCCCACTTTCCTGGTTATACGGCCTGGTGAGCGGGGCGATCCGCCTGTGCTACACGCTCGGGATCAAACGCGCCTGGCGCGCACCGGTGCCGGTGGTGGTGGTCGGTAATTTGACGGCAGGTGGCAATGGCAAAACGCCGGTAGTGATCTGGTTGGTGGAACAACTCCAGCAGCGCGGTCTTCGCGTTGGGGTAGTTTCTCGTGGATATGGCGGCAAAGCCGCGTCCTATCCCTTGCTGCTGAATGCCGAAACCACCACGGCGGAAGCGGGTGATGAGCCGGTGCTGATTTATCAGCGCACCAGCGCGCCAGTTGCCGTATCACCCAACCGGGCTGACGCGGTAAAAGCGATTCTGGCGCATCACGATGTGCAGATTATCGTTACTGATGATGGTCTTCAGCACTACCGTCTGGCGCGCGATGTCGAGATTGTGGTGGTTGATGGCGTTCGTCGCTTCGGCAACGGCTGGTGGCTACCGGCAGGTCCGATGCGGGAGCGAGCAGGTCGCCTGAAAACGGTAGATGCGGTTATTGTCAATGGCGGTATTCCACAGGCGGGTGAGATCCCGATGCATCTGGCGCCAGGACAGGCTGTGAACCTGCGTACCGGTGAGCGCCGTGATGTCGCGCAATTGCAAAATGTCGTGGCAATGGCCGGTATTGGTCATCCGCCACGCTTTTTTGCCACGTTAGCGTCTTGTGGCGTACAGCCGCAAAAATGTGTTCCTCTGGCGGATCATCAGGCATTGACTTCGCAGGATGTCAACGGCCTACTAAACGGGTCGCAAACGCTGGTCATGACGGAGAAGGACGCCGTGAAGTGCCGCGCCTTTGCCGAAGACAACTGGTGGTATCTTCCTGTCGATGCACATTTGTCGGGGACTGAACCTGAGACATTACTCGAAAAATTGATCTCGCTGACACGTTAGCGCACCACCATGACGGCAGCGTACAAATGAGGGAATCATGAATGTCGTTGCCGTACCTCTCACTTACGGATGCCCGTAACCTTCATCTCGCCGCCCAGGGATTGTTAAAAAAACCACGTCGTCGCGCGTTGGCAAGCGATATCCTGCCGACGATTACCCGTATGTCGCTGCTACAAATCGATACCATCAATATTGTCGCCCGCAGTCCCTACCTTGTGTTGTTCAGTCGACTGGGCAATTACACCCCACAGTGGCTGGATGATGCGTTGGCGCAGGGTGAACTGATGGAGTACTGGGCCCATGAGGCCTGTTTCCTGCCGCGTAGTGATTTTACGCTGATACGCCACCGGATGCTGGCACCTGAAAAAATGGGCTGGAAGTACCAGGCGGCGTGGATGGAAGAGCATGCCGGCGAAATTGAGCAACTGTTGCAGCATATTCATCAAAATGGACCGGTACGCTCGGCTGACTTTGAGCATCCGCGTAAAGGCAACAGCGGCTGGTGGGACTGGAAGCCGCACAAGCTGCATCTGGAAGGGTTGTTTACGGCAGGAAAAGTGATGGTGATTGAGCGTCGCAATTTCCAGCGCGTGTACGATCTCACTCATCGCGTGATGCCACACTGGGATGATGAACGCGATTTGCTACCCCGGGCGCAAGCAGAATCCGTCATGCTGGACAACAGTGCGCGCAGCCTGGGTATTTTTCGTGAGCAGTGGCTGGCAGATTACTACCGCCTGAAACGTCCTGAGTTACAAAACTGGCGCGACGTGCGGGCTGAACAGCAGTACATCATTCCGGTACAGGTCGAAAAACTTGGTCGGCTGTGGTTGCATGCGGATTTGCTGCCGCAACTTGAACAGGCACAGGCAGGCAAGCTGACAGCGACGCATAGCGCGGTACTGTCGCCGTTTGATCCGGTGGTTTGGGATCGCAAACGTGCGGAGCAACTGTTCGATTTCAGCTATCGGCTGGAGTGCTACACGCCAGCCCCAAAGCGCCAGTATGGTTATTTTGTCCTGCCTTTACTGCACCGGGGTCAGTTGGTGGGGCGGATGGACGCCAAAATGCACCGTAAAACGGGCGTACTGGAAGTGATTTCTCTCTATCTGCAAGAAGGCGTAAAGCCAGGAGTGACGCTGCAAAATGGGCTACAGCAGGCGATAACCGATTTTGCCCGCTGGCAGAATGCCGTTCGCGTGACGCTCGGCCGCTATCCGGCAGGGATATTTACGCAATGTCGACAGGGGTGGGAAATAGACGCAGTCGCATGAGCGAGTATGATAAGATCTCTGCATTCATTACCCGGTCCATCTGGAGGAACTATGGATCATCGACTGCTTGAAATCGTTGCCTGCCCGGTCTGTAACGGCAAACTCTGGTACAACCAGGAAAAACAAGAACTGATCTGCAAACTGGATAACCTCGCTTTTCCGCTGCGTGATGGCATTCCCGTTTTGCTGGAAACCGAGGCCCGTGTATTAGCGGCTGATGAGCGTAAATCATGAGTTTTGTCGTCATTATTCCTGCCCGCTACGCCTCCACGCGTCTGCCGGGTAAACCGTTGCAGGACATCAACGGTAAACCGATGATTGTGCATGTGCTGGAACGCGCCCGTGAATCCGGCGCTGAGCGTATTATTGTCGCGACCGATCATGAAGAGGTCGCACGCGCCGTTGAAGTGGCGGGTGGAGAAGTGTGCATGACCCGCGTCGATCACCAGTCCGGGACAGAACGTCTGGCTGAAGTGGTTGAGAAGTGTGGTTTCAGTGATGACACCGTGATTGTCAATGTGCAGGGTGATGAGCCGATGATCCCGGCCATCATTATTCGCCAGGTGGCAGAAAACCTGGCGCAGCGTCAGGTTGGAATGGCCACGCTCGCGGCACCGATTCATAGCGCGGAAGAGGCGTTCAATCCGAATGCAGTGAAGGTGGTACTGGATGCCGAAGGCTATGCGCTGTATTTCTCGCGTGCAACGATCCCCTGGGATCGCGATCGTTTTGCGAAAAGTCGCGAGACCGTCGGCGATAATTTCCTGCGCCACCTCGGCATTTACGGCTACCGCGCCGGATTTATCCGTCGCTATGTGAGCTGGGAGCCCAGCCCGCTGGAAAACATCGAGATGCTGGAGCAACTCCGCGTGCTGTGGTACGGCGAAAAAATCCACGTGGCTGTGGCAAAAGAGGTGCCTGGTACCGGTGTTGATACCGCAGAAGACCTCGAGCGCGTTCGCGCTGAAATGCGTTAATTTTCTTTACGACACTCCGCTCTTTAGTGAGAGGAGTGTCGTACCGTTACGATTTTCCACGCTTTTTCTTTTCAACAATTGATCTCATCCGGGTGACATCCGTCGGTGTGGCGCTCATTATAAAAGCAGTAGCTTTTATGAGGGCAATCTGAATGGAACAGCTGCGCGCCGAATTAAGTCATTTACTGGGCGAAAAACTGAGCCGCATTGAATGCGTGAATGAAAAAGTCGACACAGCACTGTGGTCGCTCTATGACAGCCAGGGCAACCCAATGCCGCTGATGGCCCAAAGTTTCACCACGCCGGGGGTCGCGCAACAACTGGCCTGGAAAACCACCATGTTAGCGCGTAGCGGCACCGTGCGAATGCCGGTCATTTATGGGGTGATGACTCACGATGAACATCCCGGTCCGGATGTCTTACTGCTGGAACGTCTGCGTGGCGTCCCCGTGGAAGCGCCGGCCCGGACGCCGGAGCGTTGGGAGCAGCTCAAAGATCAGATTGTCGAAGGGTTACTGGCCTGGCACCGCCAGGATAGCCGGGGGTGTGTCGGTGCGGTGGACAATACGCAGGAGAATATCTGGCCTTCCTGGTATCGTCAGCGGGTTGAGGTGCTCTGGAGTACGCTCAATCAGTTCAACAACACCGGGCTAACCATGCAGGATAAGCGCATTCTGTTTCGCACCCGCGAATGTCTGCCCGCGTTGTTTGACGGCTTTAACGACAACTGTGTGCTGGTGCATGGCAATTTCAGTCTGCGCAGCATGTTAAAAGACGCCCGGAGCGACCAACTTCTGGCGATGGTGGGGCCTGGTATTATGCTCTGGGCACCACGGGAGTACGAACTGTTCCGACTGGTAGATAACACGCTGGCGGAAGGACTACTCTGGCACTACCTGCAACGCGCGCCAGTGGCGGAATCGTTCATCTGGCGGCGTTGGTTATACGTGTTATGGGATGAAGTGGCGCAACTGGTCAATACCGGGCGCTTTAACCGATCTCATTTTGATCTCGCTGCGAAATCACTCCTGCCCTGGCTCGCCTGACGAGCCTTTCAACCGCTGCCAGACTCTCCCCAGCGTCTCGTAGCTTGCGCGATCGCTATGCATCAACCAGACGGGAGAGGGGATTGCCCGCTCCCACGGATTCAACGGGGAATCGATAGCCAGTTGATTCGCCGGAGCCGGCAGCGGATTTAACCCTGCCTGCTGAAAGAAAATCATTGCTCGCGGCAGATGAGAGGCTGAAGTGACCAGCAGGAATGGCGCGTCGCCGATAGCCTGCTTCACGGCAGCGGCTTCTTCCTCCGTATCCTTAGGCTTGTCGAGTGTGATGATATCCTCTTCCGGCACCCCCAGCGATTGCGCCACCCGTGCGCCAACTTCTGCCGTACTCACCGGATTGGTTTTGGCATTCGCGCCGGTAAACATCAATTTCGAACCCGGGTTAGCCCGCCACAGACGTATTCCCTCATTTAGACGCGGCAAACTGTTGTTGATCAGGTTAGAACTGGGCGCCCACTGCGGGTTCCAGGTATAGCCGCCGCCTAACACGACGACGTATTCAACTTTCTGCGTATCCTGCCAGGTGGGGTAGCTATTTTCTATCGGGCGCAGCAGATGGTCTGCAACGGGTTGCAGGCTGAGCAGGAACAGTACCAGCCAACTGAGGCTGATAAATACCTTGCCGGTTTTCTGAAAACGGCTAAACCACAGCAGTGCCAGACCGATACCCATCATCAAGAGCAGAAAAGGGAGAGGCAACAGCATGCCGCCAATCACTTTCTTCAGCGTAAAAAGCATCCTTTTTGGTTCCTTTTTTGACCATACAGCAGAAGAATAATCGTGATATTACACCAGAGAGGTTCATTCTCCGCGCGGGTGTGACAAAATAGCGGTTTTATCAGAGAACAGCTAAGCCAGCCTGTGGAGAGCCCGATGCGGGATCGCAATTTTGATGACATTGCTGAGAAGTTTTCCCGTAATATTTACGGCACCACAAAAGGGCAGCTAAGGCAGGCGATCCTGTGGCAGGATCTCGACCTTATTCTGACAGACTTCGGCGCGCAACCACTTCGTGTGCTGGACGCTGGCGGCGGTGAAGGACAAACGGCCATTAAAATGGCAGAACGTGGTCATCACGTGACGTTGTGTGACGTCTCCGGTGAGATGATCGCCCGTGCGCAACGGGCGGCAGAAGCCAAAGGTGTGAGCCACAACATGCATTTTATACAATGCGCTGCTCAGGACGTCGCTTCGCATTTGGAAAGCTCCGTTGATCTGATATTGTTTCACGCTGTGCTGGAGTGGGTCGCCGATCCGGTCAGCGTGTTAAAGACCCTTTGGTCGGTATTGCGTCCCGGTGGCGTACTGTCGTTAATGTTCTACAATGCCAACGGCCTGTTGATGCATAACATGGTGGCGGGGAACTTTGACTACGTGCAGATAGGGATGCCCAAACGTAAGAAGCGTACCCTTTCACCAGACTATCCGCGTGAGCCAGGAGAGGTTTACCAGTGGCTGGAACAGATGGGCTGGCAGATCACCGGGAAAACCGGGGTGCGCGTGTTTCATGATTATCTGCGTGAGAAACATCAGCAGCGTGACTGTTATGAGATATTGCTTGAATTAGAAACGCGTTACTGTCGCCTGGAGCCGTATGTCAGCCTGGGTCGTTACATTCACGTCACCGCGCGTAAACCGCAGATGCAAGGATAACCTATGAGTGAATTTTCCCAGACAGTCCCCGAACTGGTTGCCTGGGCCAGAAAAAATGACTTCTCCATCTCGCTGCCGGTAGACCGACTCTCTTTTCTGCTGGCGGTTGCCACGCTGAACGGCGAGCGTCTGGATGGTGAGATGAGTGAAGGCGAGCTGGTGGATGCATTCCGCCATGTGAGTGATGCGTTTGAGCAAACCAGCGAAACCATCGGCGTGCGCGCCAATAACGCGATCAACGACATGGTGCGTCAACGTCTGCTGAACCGCTTTACCAGCGAGCAGGCGGAAGGGAACGCAATTTACCGTCTGACGCCGCTCGGCATCGGCATTACTGACTACTACATCCGTCAGCGCGAGTTTTCTACGCTGCGTCTTTCTATGCAGTTGTCGATTGTGGCGGGTGAGCTCAAACGCGCAGCAGATGCCGCCGAAGAGGGCGGTGATGAATTTCACTGGCACCGTAATGTCTATGCGCCACTGAAATATTCGGTAGCAGAAATTTTCGACAGTATCGACCTGACGCAACGTCTGATGGACGAACAGCAGCAGCAGGTGAAGGACGATATCGCCCAGTTGCTGAACAAAGACTGGCGGGCGGCGATTTCCAGCTGTGAATTGTTGCTTTCGGAAACTTCCGGAACGCTGCGTGAATTGCAGGATACGCTGGAAGCGGCAGGCGACAAATTGCAGGCTAATCTGTTGCGCATTCAGGATGCGACGATGACCCATGACGATCTGCATTTCGTCGATCGTCTGGTGTTCGATCTGCAGAGCAAACTCGATCGTATTATCAGTTGGGGCCAGCAATCCATCGACTTGTGGATTGGCTACGACCGCCACGTACACAAATTTATTCGTACCGCGATCGATATGGATAAAAACCGCGTCTTTGCTCAGCGGTTACGTCAGTCGGTACAAACCTATTTTGATGAGCCGTGGGCGCTAACTTATGCCAATGCCGATCGTCTGCTGGATATGCGTGACGAAGAGATGGCACTGCGCGATGAAGAAGTGACTGGGGAACTTCCTGAGGATCTGGAATACGAAGAGTTTAACGAGATCCGCGAACAGCTGGCGGCGATCATCGAAGAACAACTTGCCGTGTACAAAACCAGACAAGTGCCGCTGGATCTTGGTCTGGTGGTACGCGAATATCTGTCACAGTATCCGCGTGCACGTCACTTTGACGTTGCGCGTATTGTTATTGATCAGGCGGTACGTCTTGGCGTAGCGCAAGCAGATTTCACCGGACTGCCAGCGAAATGGCAGCCGATTAATGATTACGGAGCCAAGGTACAGGCGCATGTCATCGACAAATATTGAACAAGTGATGCCGGTTAAGCTGGCGCAGGCGCTGGCGAATCCGTTATTTCCGGCGCTGGATAGCGCGTTACGTTCAGGCCGCCACATTGGTCTGGATGAACTGGATAATCATGCTTTTTTGATGGACTTCCAGGATTATCTGGAAGAGTTTTACAGCCGCTATAACGTGGAGCTGATCCGCGCGCCGGAAGGTTTCTTCTACCTGCGTCCGCGTTCAACGACCATTATCCCGCGTTCCGTGTTGTCTGAACTGGACATGATGGTCGGTAAAATTCTCTGCTACCTCTATCTCAGTCCGGAGCGGCTGGCGAACGAGGGGATTTTCACTCAGCAGGAGTTGTACGACGAGCTGCTGACGCTGGCTGACGAAGCCAAACTGTTGAAGCTGGTGAATAACCGCTCAACCGGCTCCGACGTCGACCGCCAGAAGTTACAGGAAAAAATGCGCTCGTCTTTAAACCGTCTTCGCCGTTTAGGCATGGTGTGGTTTATGGGGCACGACAGCAGCAAATTCCGCATTACGGAATCGGTGTTCCGCTTTGGCGCGGATGTACGAACGGGTGACGACCCGCGCGAAGCGCAGCGTCGCCTGATCCGCGATGGCGAAGCGATGCCGGTCGAAAACCACCTGCAGCTCAATGATGAGACCGAAGAGAATCAGCCGGACAGTGGAGAAGAAGAATAATGATTGAACGCGGTAAATTTCGCTCACTAACGCTGATTAACTGGAACGGTTTCTTTGCCCGTACCTTTGACCTGGATGAACTGGTTACCACGCTTTCCGGGGGGAACGGCGCGGGGAAATCCACTACCATGGCGGCGTTCGTCACGGCGCTAATCCCGGATTTAACCCTGTTGCACTTCCGTAACACCACGGAAGCAGGCGCGACCAGCGGCTCACGCGACAAAGGTCTGCACGGTAAGCTGAAAGCGGGTGTCTGTTATTCGATGCTCGATACGATCAACTCGCGCCATCAGCGCGTGGTGGTGGGTGTGCGCTTGCAGCAGGTTGCCGGACGCGACCGTAAAGTCGATATCAAACCGTTTGCCATTCAGGGACTGCCGATGTCTGTGCAGCCTACGCAACTGGTGACGGAGACGCTGAACGAACGTCAGGCGCGCGTCCTGCCGTTAACGGAGCTGAAAGAAAAGCTCGACGCGATGGAAGGCGTGCAGTTTAAGCAGTTCAACTCGATCACCGATTACCATTCGCTGATGTTCGATCTGGGCCTCATCGCCCGTCGTCTGCGCTCTGCGTCTGACCGTAGTAAATTCTATCGCCTGATTGAAGCCTCGCTGTACGGTGGGATTTCCAGCGCGATCACCCGGTCTCTGCGCGACTACCTGTTGCCGGAAAACAGCGGGGTGCGTAAGGCGTTCCAGGATATGGAAGCTGCGCTGCGGGAAAACCGCCTGACGCTGGAAGCCATTCGCGTTACCCAGTCCGATCGCGATCTGTTTAAACACCTGATTAGCGAAGCCACCAACTATGTGGCGGCGGACTATATGCGTCACGCCAATGAGCGCCGGATCCACCTCGATAAAGCGCTAGAATTCCGTCGCGAATTGTACGCGTCGCGCAAACAACTGGCGGCCGAGCAGTATAAACACGTCGACATGGCGCGTGAGTTGGGCGAGCACAACGGTGCGGAAGGCGATCTCGAAGCCGATTATCAGGCGGCAAGCGATCACCTGAACCTGGTGCAAACCGCGCTACGCCAGCAGGAAAAAATTGAACGTTATGAAGCGGATCTCGACGAGTTGCAGATCCGTCTCGAAGAACAAAATGAAGTGGTCGCAGAAGCCGCCGATCGTCAGGAAGAGAACGAAGCGCGCGCCGAAGCTGCCGAGCTGGAAGTGGATGAGCTGAAAAGCCAACTGGCGGATTACCAGCAGGCGCTGGACGTTCAACAGACCCGCGCCATCCAGTACAACCAGGCGATCTCGGCGCTGGAACGCGCCAGAGCGGTGTGCCATCTGCCGGATCTGACGGCCGATAGCGCCGCCGAGTGGCTGGAAACCTTCCAGGCGAAAGAGCAGGAAGCCACCGAAAAAATGCTCTCGCTGGAGCAGAAAATGAGCGTGGCGCAAACCGCGCACAGTCAGTTCGAGCAGGCGTATCAGCTGGTGGTGGCGATCAATGGCCCGCTGGCGCGTAATGAAGCCTGGGACGTGGCGCGCGAACTGCTGCGCGAAGGCGTTGACCAGCGTCACCTGGCGGAACAGGCGCAGTCGCTGCGTATGCGACTGAGCGAACTGGAACAGCGTCTGCGCGAGCAGCAGGAAGCCGAACGTCTGTTGGCGGAATTCTGCAAACGTCAGGGGAAAAATTTCGACATTGACGAACTGGAAGCCCTGCATCAGGAGCTGGAAGCGCGTATCGCCTCGCTGTCTGACAACGTTTCCAGCGCGCATGAACAGCGTATGGCGCTGCGTCAAGAGCAGGAACAGCTACAGTCGCGCATTCAGCATCTCATGCAGCGTGCCCCCGTCTGGCTGGCGGCGCAAAACAGCCTGAGTCAGTTGAGTGAACAGTGCGGTGAAGAGTTTACGTCCAGCCAGGAAGTGACCGAATATCTGCAGCAATTGCTCGAACGAGAGCGTGAAGCGATTGTGGAACGCGACGAAGTCGGCGCGCGCAAGAATGCCGTCGATGAAGAGATCGAACGCTTAAGCCAGCCTGGTGGCTCGGAAGATCAGCGTCTGAACGCGCTGGCGGAACGCTTTGGCGGCGTGCTGCTGTCAGAAATCTATGACGACGTCAGTCTTGAAGATGCGCCGTACTTCTCCGCGTTGTATGGTCCGTCGCGTCACGCCATCGTGGTGCCGGATCTGTCCCTGATCGCTGAACAACTGGAAGGGTTGACGGATTGCCCGGAAGATTTGTATCTGATCGAAGGGGATCCGCAGTCATTTGATGACAGCGTCTTCAGCGTCGACGAACTGGAAAAAGCGGTGGTGGTGAAGATTGCCGATCGCCAGTGGCGCTACTCGCGCTTCCCGTCCGTACCGCTGTTTGGCCGTGCGGCGCGAGAAAACCGCATCGAAACGCTGCATGCCGAGCGTGAAGGATTATCCGAGCGTTTTGCCACGCTCTCTTTTGACGTTCAGAAAACGCAGCGTCTGCATCAGGCGTTCAGCCGCTTCATTGGCAGCCATCTTTCGGTGGCTTTTGAATCCGATCCGGAAGCCGAAATTCGCCAGCTCAACAGCCGTCGCGTTGAGCTGGAACGTGCGTTGACCGCCCACGAAAACGAAAACCAGCAGCAGCGTCTGCAGTACGAACAGGCGAAAGAGGGCGTTGCCGCGCTTAACCGCCTGCTGCCGCGTCTGAATTTGCTGGCTGACGACAGTCTGGCGGATCGCGTCGAAGAGATCCGCGAGCGTCTGGATGAAGCGCAAGAAGCCGCGCGCTTTGTACAGCAGCACGGCAACCAACTGGCGAAACTGGAACCGATGGTGTCGGTGTTGCAGAGCGACCCGGAACAGTTTGAACAACTGAAAGAAGATTACGCGTACTCCCAGCAGACGCAGCGCGATGCGCGTCAGCAGGCGTTTGCGCTGACCGAAGTGGTCCAGCGTCGTGCACACTTCGGCTATTCCGACTCAGCGGAAATGCTCAGCGGCAACAGCGATCTGAACGAAAAACTGCGTGAGCGCCTGGAACATGCGGAAGCTGAACGTACCCGCGCCCGTGAAGCCCTGCGTGGTCATGCGGCGCAACTGAGTCAGTACAATCAGGTTCTGGCTTCGCTGAAAAGCTCTTACGATACCAAGAAAGAGCTGCTTAACGATTTGCAGCGTGAATTGCAGGATATTGGCGTGCGTGCCGACAGCGGAGCGGAAGAGCGTGCGCGTATTCGTCGCGATGAACTGCATTCGCAGCTCAGCAACAACCGTGCGCGGCGTAACCAGCTCGAAAAAGCGCTTACCTTCTGTGAAGCGGAGATGGATAACCTGACCCGCAAACTGCGCAAACTGGAACGCGATTACCACGAAATGCGTGAGCAGGTGGTAACCGCGAAAGCAGGCTGGTGCGCCGTGATGCGACTGGTGAAAGACAGCGGCGTCGAGCGTCGTTTGCATCGTCGCGAGCTGGCCTATCTTTCCGGTGATGATCTGCGCTCCATGTCGGATAAGGCGCTGGGTGCGCTGCGTCTGGCGGTCGCTGATAACGAACATCTGCGTGATGTCCTGCGTCTGTCGGAAGATCCGAAACGTCCGGAACGTAAGATCCAGTTCTTTGTCGCAGTGTATCAGCATCTGCGCGAGCGTATCCGTCAGGATATCATTCGTACCGACGATCCAGTGGAAGCCATCGAACAGATGGAAATCGAGCTGGGCCGCCTGACCGAAGAACTGACCTCCCGTGAACAGAAACTGGCGATCAGCTCACGTAGCGTGGCGAACATTATTCGCAAGACCATCCAGCGCGAGCAGAACCGTATTCGTCAGCTCAACCAGGGGTTGCAGAGCGTGTCGTTCGGTCAGGTTCACAGCGTGCGTCTGAACGTGAATGTGCGTGAAACCCATGCCACGCTGCTGGAAGTGCTGTCTGAACAGCATGAGCAGCATCAGGATCTGTTCAACAGCAACCGCCTGACCTTCTCAGAAGCGCTGGCGAAACTTTATCAACGCCTGAACCCGCAAATCGACATGGGACAGCGTACGCCGCAAACCATTGGCGAGGAGTTACTGGATTACCGTAACTATCTCGAAATGGAAGTGGAAGTTAACCGTGGTTCTGACGGCTGGCTGCGTGCAGAGTCCGGTGCGCTATCGACCGGTGAAGCGATCGGGACCGGGATGTCGATCCTGGTGATGGTGGTTCAAAGCTGGGAAGATGAAGCGCGCCGTCTGCGCGGGAAAGATATCTCCCCGTGCCGTCTGCTGTTCCTCGATGAAGCCGCCCGTCTGGATGCGCGCTCCATCGCGACGTTGTTTGAGCTGTGTGAGCGTCTGCAGATGCAGCTCATCATCGCGGCGCCGGAAAACATCAGTCCGGAGAAGGGCACCACCTATAAGCTGGTGCGTAAAGTCTTCCAGAATACGGAACACGTTCATGTGGTCGGGCTGCGAGGATTTGCGCCGCAGTTACCGGATCCTCTCCCCGGCGAGGCTGATGCCCCGTCAGAGGCCAGCTAAAACCTTAAAGACGGCTGAAAAGCCGTCTTTTTCATTTCTTAAACTATGGATTTCAGGTGCATTTTCTTTAAACTTCTTTACATTAGGTTAGGCAATCGCATATCAGCCTTTCTATAATGAAGGAAAGCTCCGGTAGATGTGAGCATGTCGTAATGTAACCAGAGGGCAAGGGATGTTGCTTAATAAAATTGGTGGTCGTCGGTTCTCGGCAATAAGTTTATGCCTGGCCGTAGTATTCGCTCCACTGTCCAGTGTTCAGGCTGATGAGCCTGAAGTGATACCTGGCGACAGCCCTGTCGTTGTCAGTGAACAGAGTCTCGCTCAGCCGCAGGCGCAATCTGGCGCAATGGCGGTGATGGCGGGTCTGCAGCCACTCCCTGAGGGGGCGGCGGAAAAGGCGCGAGCTGAGCTTCAGTCGCAACTTCCTTCAGGCTATACGCCTGTCTATATGAATCAGCTTGAACTGCTTTATGCGGCGCGCGATATGAAACCCATGTGGGAAAATCGCGAAGCCGTCAAAGCGTTCCAGCAACAGCTGGCAGAGGTCGCTATTGCAGGCTTCCAGCCTCAGTTCACCACCTGGGTGGCGTTACTGACCGATCCTGCCGTTAACGGCATCGCGCGCGATCTGGTGTTGTCTGATGCGATGATGGGGTATCTCCATCTGATCGCCAATATTCCGGTCAAAGGCAACCGCTGGCTGTACAGCAGTAAACCGTATGCACTGGCGACGCCACCGCTGTCGGTCATCAATCAGTGGCAGGTTGCGCTGGATAATGGACAACTTCCGACGTTTATTGCCGGGCTGGCACCTCAGCACCCGCAGTATGCGTCAATGCACGCGTCGCTATTAGCGCTGGTGGGTGATTCACGTCCATGGCCGCAACTGACCGGCAAAGCAACGCTACGACCGGGTCAGTGGAGCAACGACGTGCCTGCGCTGCGGGAAATACTGCAACGTACCGGGATGCTGGAAGGCGGACCGAAAATTGCGCTGCCGGGAGATGAGACCCCGTCAGAAGCGGTGGTCAGCCCGTCAGCCGTTGCCGTTGAAACCCCGAGCGCTGACACGGCAAAACAGACTGCGCCGCGCAGTAAGCCAGCACCGGCTGTCCGTGCTGCGTATGATAAAGAGCTGGTTGAAGCGGTAAAACGCTTCCAGACGTGGCAAGGGTTGGGCGCAGATGGCGCTATTGGCCCGGCTACCCGCGACTGGCTGAACGTGACCCCCGCGCAGCGTGCAGGGGTACTGGCGCTCAATATCCAGCGTCTGCGTTTGCTTCCATCTGAACTGTCGACGGGTATTATGGTGAATATTCCGGCGTATTCGCTGGTTTATTATCAGAATGGTAATCAGGTGCTGGCGTCCAGGGTGATTGTCGGTCGTCCCGATCGTAAAACGCCGATGATGAGCAGCGCGCTGAATAACGTGGTGGTCAATCCGCCATGGAACGTCCCGCCGACGCTGGCGCGTAAGGATATTCTGCCCAAGCTGTGGAACGATCCTGGCTACCTTGAACGTCACGGCTATACCGTGATGCGGGGCTGGAACAGCAGAGAAGCGATTGATCCGTGGCAGGTTGACTGGTCAACCATCACGCCGTCAAATTTACCGTTCCGTTTCCAGCAGGCGCCGGGAGCGCGTAACTCGTTGGGCCGCTACAAGTTCAATATGCCAAGTTCCGATGCAATTTATCTGCACGACACGCCTAACCATAATTTGTTCCAGAAGGATTCCCGGGCGCTTAGTTCCGGTTGCGTGCGTGTGAACAAGGCTTCTGAACTGGCAAACATGCTGTTACAGGATGCGGGCTGGAACGATACGCGAATTTCCGATGCGCTGAAGCAGGGCGACACGCGCTACGTCAATATTCGTCAGACTATCCCGGTCAATCTGTATTACCTGACGGCGTTTGTTGGCGCGGACGGGCGTACCCAGTATCGTACAGATATTTACAATTATGATCTGACAGCGCGATCCAGCGCACAAATTGTGGCAAAAGCAGAACAATTAATCAGGTAAATGAAGAAGTTCTGGTTAATCTGTTGTCGTAATAATTGGCAGTGACAGGGGCATCGGCCCAGAAGCCCCGTCATTGCTGGGGTTGGGCCAACTTGACGGCGGCTTTGATGCCAGTTAAGGTGCCTATCGTGCGCTAAAGCATATAGACGATAACATTGACCTGTAGACCTTAAACCATGGACAAATTTGACGCTAATCGCCGCAAACTGCTGGCGTTAGGTGGCGCTGCCCTCGGAGCTGCCATCTTGCCTGTGCCTGCGTTTGCCACACTCTCTACCCCGCGTCCGCGTATTTTGACTCTGAGCAACCTCAACACCGGAGAGTCAATTAAAGCGGAATTTTTTGATGGCAGAGCTTATATTCAGGATGAATTAGCCAAACTTAACCATTTTTTCCGTGACTATCGCGCGAATAAGGTGAAGTCCATCGATCCCAGACTCTTCGATCAGCTTTTCCGCCTGCAAGGGCTGTTGGGAACACGTAAGCCCGTTCAACTGATTTCCGGTTATCGTTCACTGGATACCAACAATGAATTGCGTGCGCACAGCCGTGGGGTTGCGAAACAAAGCTATCACACCAAAGGCCAGGCCATGGATTTTCATATTGAAGGCATTTCGTTAAGTAATATTCGCAAAGCCGCGTTATCTATGCGCGCAGGTGGTGTAGGATACTACCCACGCAGTAACTTTGTGCATATTGACACCGGGCCGGCGCGGCACTGGTGATTAACGAAACAGGAGCAGTATGAACTATCGTATTATTCCGGTCACCGCGTTCTCCCAGAACTGTTCTTTGATCTGGTGTGAGCAAACGCGTCTGGCAGCGCTTGTCGATCCCGGCGGCGATGCTGAAAAAATCAAACAGGAAGTGGATGCCAGCGGCATCACGTTGACGCAGATCCTGCTCACTCACGGACACCTCGATCATGTGGGTGCCGCGGCGGAACTGGCGCAACACTACGGAGTACCGGTTATCGGTCCGGAAAAAGAAGATGAGTTCTGGCTGCAGGGTTTGCCTGCACAGAGTCGCATGTTTGGCCTCGGCGAATGTCAGCCACTGACGCCCGACCGTTGGCTTAACGAAGGAGATCGTGTCAGCGTAGGGAATGTGACTTTACAGGTGTTGCATTGCCCGGGCCATACGCCTGGACACGTTGTTTTCTTTGATGAGCAGTCGCAACTTCTTATCTCAGGCGACGTGATTTTTAAAGGTGGAGTCGGGCGCAGTGATTTCCCGCGCGGCGATCACAGCCAGTTGATTGACTCGATCAAACGTAAGCTGTTGCCGTTAGGCGATGACGTGACGTTTATTCCGGGTCATGGCCCGCTGTCGACGCTGGGCTATGAACGGTTGCACAATCCGTTCCTGCAGGATGAAATGCCTGTCTGGTAATCCCCATTAAAAAGCCCGCTTATCGCGGGCTTTGCTTTTATCGCACGTCTTACAGCACGGCAACAATGGCTTCGCACAGCGGCGCCATGTTATCAGGCGTCATTCCGGCAACGTTGACGCGACCAGAAGCCACCGCATAAACGCCAAACTCTTCACGCAGACGCAGAACCTGCTCTTTGGTCAGGCCGCTGAATGAGAACATGCCGTTTTGTTTGATGATGAAGCTGAAATCGCGTTCAGCCCCTTTCTCTTGCAGGGTGTTCACAAACAGCAGACGCATACGCTGAATGCGCTGGCGCATGTCGGTCAGTTCCTGTTCCCAGATTGCGCGCAGCGCATCGTTGCTGAGAATTGTGGCAACCACTGATGCGCCGTGGGCTGGCGGGTTAGAGTAGTTCGCACGAATGGCGGATTTCATCTGGCTGAAGGCGCGGTCAACGGTTTCCGCATCTGCCGCAACCAACGTACAGGCACCCACACGTTCGTTGTACAGGCCAAAGTTCTTGGAGTAGGAGCTCGCGACAATCAGCTCTTTGTGCAGCGCGGCGAACGCGCGCAGTCCTTCCGCGTCTTCTTCCAGACCACGGGCGAAGCCCTGATACGCGAAGTCAAATAGCGGCAACCAGCCTTTCTCGACGGAAAGCTGTGCCAGGGTTTGCCACTGCTCAAGCGTAGGATCGATACCGGTTGGGTTATGGCAGCAACCGTGGAATAGCACCACATCGCCCGCCTGTGCTTCGCTCAGGCTGTTTAGCAGCGCATCGAAGTCGAGTGAATGGTTTTCTGCGTCGTAATAAGCGTACTCGCGTACTTCCAGCCCGGCGGAGTTAAACACGCTCTTATGGTTCGGCCAGCTTGGGTTGCTCACCCAGACGCGTTTTACTGCCGTATTTTTTGCCAGGAAGTCGGCAGCAACGCGTAGCGCGCCGGTGCCGCCCGGCGTTTGCGCCGTGCGTGCGCGTTTGTCATTGATAAGATGACTACCTTTGCCGAACAGCAGCTCCTGCGTGCAACGGCCAAATTCCGGAATACCGTCAATGCCGAGGTAGTTTTTTGTTGTTTCATTTTCGAGTAAGTATTGCTCGGCTTTTTTAACGCTGGTCAGCACTGGCGTTTTGCCAGTTTCATCTTTATAGACACCGATCCCAAGGTTAATTTTCGAAGGACGGTCATCAGCACGAAACAGATCGGCCAGACCCAGAATGGGGTCGGCAGGGGCGGCAGTAATGTTCTCAAACATGACGAGGTTCCATTGTGGTTACAGAAGGGAAATCCGTTATCAGGTTAACGGTAGATTTACAAAATGCCAACCGTTAGTGATGAAAAGCCTGAAGGTTTTTTGAAGTCGCAAGATTTTGCTGACAGGCATAAAAAAACAGGACCGAAGTCCTGTTTTTTAGGCATTTAGCAAAGGGGTCTGCTATTAGAACTGGTATACGATACCCAGAGCAACGGTGTCGTCAGAGTTCACGCCCAGTTTGTTGTCAGAATCAATCTGGTTGATCTGGTAGTCAACATAGGTGGACATGTTTTTGTTGAAGTAGTAGGTGGCACCCACTTCAATGTAGTTCACCAGATCTTCGCTACCGACACCTTCTACGTCTTTCGCTTTAGATTTGTTGTAGGAGATGGACGGACGCAGGCCGAAATCGAACTGGTACTGAGCGACCACGAAGAAGTCCTGAGTTTTGTTGGCGAAACCACCGCTGATCGGAGTAGCGTTACGGGTTTCACCGTAGTTGGTCGCCAGGTAGATGTTGTTCGCGTCATATTTCAGACCGGTCGCCCACTGCTCAGCTTTTTCGCCACTGCCACGCAGTGCCGGATCTTGCTGTGCATTAGTACGGTCAGCTGCACCGTAAGCACCTACAACAGCGAAGCCTTCGAACTCATAGCTGATGGAGCCGCCAACGCCGTCACCATTAGAACGACGAACATCGCTGAAGTTGGTGCTGGTCGGATCGGTAGCGTCAACTTCGTAGCTGCTTGCGCGCTCGTTTTTGCCCAGGTACTGAACACCGAAGTTCAGGCCATCAACCAGACCGAAGAAGTTAGCGTTACGGTAAGTTGCTACGCCACCAACACGGCCAACGAAGAAGTTATCGCTGTATGCAGTATCACCGCCGAATTCTGGCAGCATATCGGTGTAACCCAGTGCATCGTAAACGATACCGTAGTTACGACCATAGTCGAAGGAGCCCGCGTCGCCGAATTTCAGACCGGCGAACGCCAGACGGGTTTTGTTGTTGTTCTGTGCGTCAGAACCGCCTTCAGAGTTGTTACCGGCGAAGTTATATTCCCACTGGCCGTAACCGGTCAGTTGGTCATTGATCTGAGTTTCCCCTTTGAAACCAAGACGAGCATAAGTCTGGTCGCCGTCGTTGCCTTTGTTATCAGAAAAATAGTGCAGACCAACCGCTTTACCGTACAGGTCCAGTTTGTTGCCGTCTTTGTTGTAGATTTCTGCAGCGTTAGCTGCACCGGCTACCAGCAGGGCAGGGATAACCACTGCCAGAATATTGCGCTTCATCATTATTTATTACCCTCATGGTTTTTTTATGACACCTGCCACTGCCGTCAATAAATTACGTCAATAAAAATTTACGGAACTATTGATGAGAGTTTGGTGTCTTTATGTGTCTGACAGGCATCTTTCCATTCAAACTAACGTTTCGCTACCGTGAAAGTGCTACAAAGAT
>ERZ507044.350-NODE-350-length-23008-cov-7.84521_pt1 | contig 23008 bp, 22 predicted proteins | sample MGYA00512870_ERZ507044 | MGnify/ENA metagenome assembly ERZ507044
AACAGATTGTCTCTTATCTGAAACACGCGGCTCAGGGGCTGGAAGAGAAGAAACAGATCCTGTATCTGTTGGGGCCTGTAGGGGGCGGGAAGTCATCGCTTGCCGAACGACTGAAATCGTTGATGCAGCGTGTCCCGATTTATGTGCTGAGCGCCAACGGTGAACGCAGCCCGGTGAACGATCATCCGTTGTGCCTGTTTAATCCGCAGGAAGATACCCAAATTCTGGAAAAAGAATACGGTATTCCGCGCCGTTATCTCGGCACCATTATGTCACCGTGGGCGGCCAAACGCCTGCATGAGTTTGGTGGGGATATCACCAAATTCCGCGTGGTGAAAGTGTGGCCGTCGATTCTTGCGCAAATCGCGATTGCCAAAACGGAACCGGGCGATGAGAACAACCAGGACATTTCCGCGCTGGTCGGGAAAGTGGATATTCGTAAACTCGAACACCACGCTCAGAACGATCCGGACGCGTATGGGTATTCCGGCGCATTGTGCCGGGCCAACCAGGGGATCATGGAATTCGTCGAGATGTTCAAAGCACCGATTAAAGTGCTGCATCCACTGCTGACCGCCACTCAGGAAGGTAACTACAACGGCACTGAGGGGATCTCCGCCCTGCCGTTTAACGGCATCATTCTCGCCCACTCGAACGAATCGGAATGGGTGACGTTCCGTAACAACAAAAACAACGAAGCCTTCCTCGACCGTGTTTACATCGTGAAGGTACCGTACTGCTTACGCATTTCCGAAGAGATCAAAATCTATGAGAAATTGCTAAACCACAGCGAATTGACGCATGCGCCGTGCGCGCCGGGAACGCTGGAAACGCTGGCACGTTTCTCGATTCTCTCCCGCCTGAAAGATCCGGAAAACTCGAGTATCTATTCGAAAATGCGCGTCTATGATGGTGAGAGTCTGAAAGATACCGATCCGAAAGCGAAGTCGTATCAGGAATACCGCGACTACTCCGGCGTCGATGAAGGGATGAACGGTCTGTCGACCCGTTTCGCGTTTAAAATTCTCTCGCGCGTCTTTAACTTTGACCATGTCGAAGTCGCTGCGAACCCGGTTCATCTGTTCTATGTACTGGAACAGCAGATCGAGCGCGAACAGTTCCCGCAGGAGCAAGCTGAGCGTTATCTCGAGTTCCTGAAAGGCTATCTGATCCCGAAATACGCCGAGTTTATTGGTAAAGAGATCCAGACTGCCTATCTCGAATCCTACTCGGAATACGGACAGAATATTTTCGACCGTTATGTCACGTATGCCGACTTCTGGATTCAGGATCAGGAATACCGCGATCCGGATACCGGTCAGCTGTTTGACCGTGAATCGCTGAACGCGGAGCTGGAGAAAATTGAGAAACCGGCGGGGATCAGCAACCCGAAAGATTTCCGTAATGAAATCGTCAACTTTGTGCTGCGTGCGAGAGCGAACAACAGCGGACGAAATCCGAACTGGACCAGCTATGAAAAACTGCGCACGGTCATTGAGAAAAAAATGTTCTCCAATACCGAAGAGCTGCTGCCGGTCATTTCGTTCAATGCCAAAACCTCGACCGATGAGCAGAAGAAACACGACGACTTTGTCGACCGGATGATGGAGAAAGGCTACACCCGTAAACAGGTGCGTTTACTGTGCGAATGGTATCTGCGCGTACGTAAATCGTCTTAACAGCATAAATGACCCGGAAGATTTTCTCCGTTTACCGGGCAAATAGTTCGTTTGTACGCGAAATCATTCAAGGTGTATCAAGGCGGCAAATGAGTGAATCCCCAGGAGCGTACATAAGTACGTGACTGGGGTGAGCGAATGCAGCCACGCCGAGATAACGTGAAGGATGAAGCGTAAAGTTGGCAAATGCAGTACGGGGGGCATATGACCTGGTTCATTGACCGACGACTTAACGGCAAAAATAAGAGCACGGTTAACCGCCAGCGCTTTTTACGCCGTTATAAAGCGCAAATTAAACAGTCGATCTCCGAGGCCATTAACAAGCGTTCGGTGACCGATGTAGACAGCGGTGAATCTGTCTCCATTCCGACGGAAGATATCAGCGAACCGATGTTTCATCAGGGGCGCGGCGGCCTGCGCCATCGCGTTCACCCAGGTAACGACCATTTCGTACAAAATGACCGCATCGAGCGTCCGCAGGGCGGAGGCGGCGGTTCAGGTAGCGGACAGGGCCAGGCCAGTCAGGACGGTGAAGGCCAGGATGAATTCGTCTTTCAGATCTCTAAAGACGAATACCTGGATCTGCTTTTCGAAGATTTAGCGCTGCCTAACCTGAAACAAAACCAGCAGCGCCAGCTTACGGAGTATAAAACGCACCGGGCGGGTTATACCGCCAACGGCGTTCCGGCCAATATCAGCGTCGTGCGTTCGCTGCAAAATTCTCTCGCCCGGCGCACGGCCATGACGGCCGGCAAACGACGCGAGTTACACGCGCTGGAACAGGATCTCGACACCATCAGCAAAAGCGAACCGGCGCAACTGCTGGAGGAGGAACGATTACGCAAAGAGATTGCTGAGCTGCGGGCCAAGATAGAACGCGTGCCGTTTATCGACACCTTCGACTTGCGCTACAAAAATTACGAGAAGCGTCCCGATCCGTCCAGCCAGGCGGTGATGTTCTGCCTGATGGACGTCTCCGGCTCCATGGATCAGTCGACAAAAGACATGGCCAAACGCTTTTATATTCTGCTCTACCTGTTTTTGAGCCGAACCTATAAGAATGTGGAAGTGGTCTATATTCGTCACCACACCCAGGCAAAAGAGGTCGATGAGCATGAGTTCTTCTACTCTCAGGAAACCGGGGGAACCATTGTTTCCAGCGCCCTGAAGTTGATGGATGACGTTGTGAAAGAACGTTACGATCCTGCGCAGTGGAACATCTACGCCGCACAGGCATCGGATGGGGATAACTGGGCAGATGACTCTCCGCTGTGCCATGAGATTCTGGCGAAGAAACTGCTGCCGGTGGTTCGTTACTACAGTTATATCGAAATTACCCGCCGCGCGCATCAAACCCTGTGGCGCGAATATGAACATCTGCAAGCCACGTTTGATAATTTTGCAATGCAACATATTCGCGATCAGGATGATATTTACCCGGTGTTCCGCGAACTTTTTCATAAACAAGGTGCCACCAGCACCAATTAAATGACAGCCAGCCAGGAAAATAATCTCCTGGCTGGTTCATTTCATGCCTTTTGCACTCCATATCCCCGCTGGCCGGTAGGTTGCACCTGTGACGTATGATAAAATAGATTATCTGACCTGGAGAGTTGTTGTTTATCATGAAATTGCCCCATAAAGCGCTCAGGCTCTTTATTTCCGCAAGCGTTGTCGTTTTGACATCTTCCTTTTTGATCTATGAACTTATTGCCAGCTATAAGTCAATGAATGGCTATATGCGCTATATCATCGAAAAAGCAGACTCCTCATTTCTGTATGATAAATACCAGAATCAGAGCATTGCCTCCCATCTGATGCGCACACTGGCAACACTCGAGAAAACGCTCCCGGCGGATACCCGCCATACCCTTTGCCAGTCGTTTGAAAGTGTTAACTCGGTGTATGGTTTGAATCTGACGCAGCATAATTATCCCGCGCTCCACGGTACGTTACAAACCTCCATTGATGACTGTGCGCGTATCGCGGACGATGTGCTGTTGCTTCCTGCTTTTGATCAGGCCGTGAAGGTTAACCGGGAACAGGTTGATTATGGAAAAGGCCTCGCCACGTCAGAAGAGAAATTTCATTATTATCTGGATTTACAAAATCAATATATTTATTTCTATGATCCGATCAATACGCGGCAGTTTGCCATGCATCACTGGGCTTTTTTACAGAAAGGCTCATTAGGTATTCATCAGGCCGATATTGATGAATTGTTTTCTGGACGTACTGTGCTGTCGAGTATCTATCAGGATGATCGTACCGAACTTAACGTGATGAGTTTTTTAACACCGGTCTATCTGCACGGTAAGTTAAAAGGCATCGTGATGGTGGATATTAATAAACACAACTTGCAAAATATTGTTTTTACTCACGACCGCCCACTGGTCTGGCGTTATCTCAATGCCAGCGTCACCGATACCGACTCGGATAAGACGATTATTATTCATCAAAGCGAGAATAATCTTTTCCCGTACGTCAATTACATCAGCGATCTTCCTGGTGGTCTGCACGTCGAACTGTCACTCGATATCTTGTATTTCATTGTCTCGTCCTGGAAGCTGTTTCTGTTTTACCTTCTGGCAACTGCCCTGCTCCTCAATATGGTCCGGCTGCATTTTCGCCTTTACCATAATGTTACCCGTGAAAATATCAGCGATGCGATGACAGGCCTGTATAACCGTAAAATTTTAACCCCGACGCTTGAGCAGCGATTACAGCGTTTTGTCAGCACCGGAACGCCAGTGACCTTTATCGCTATCGATCTCGATAAGCTGAAGATGATTAACGATACGCAGGGACACCACGAGGGGGACCGGGCGATCACCTTACTGGCAAATGCGATTGAGGCGTCGGTGCGCAAAAGCGATTACGCCATCCGTCTGGGCGGCGATGAATTTTGCATCATTCTGGTGGATGCAGAGCCAGATATGGCGGCTCGTCTGCCGGAACGGATAGCCAACCACCTGCGGACCGTGGCACCTGAGAAGGATATTCGTTTTTCATCAGGCAGCTACAGCATGCAGCCGAACGATTCCCTGCAAGATGCTTACACCGCTTCTGACGAGCAGCTCTACCTCAACAAGCACCAAAATCGTCAGCGTTCATGATAATCTTTACCGTGTTTTTTCGCACAAGCAGGAGTAAAAAATGAGCGAAATGGAGAAAGGCAGCGAAATCCATCAGCGTTTACTCGATTTATTGTCTCTGGAGGGCGCCCGTTATCGCGTCGTCAGCCATGAGGCTGTTGGGAAATGCGAGGCCGTATCAGAAATTCGGGGCACCGCACTGGGTCAGGGAGCAAAGGCGCTGGTCTGCAAAGTTAAAGGGAATGGGGTAAATCAGCATGTACTGGCTATTTTACCTGCCGACCAACAGGCCGATCTTGGTCAACTGGCGACGTATCTTGGCGGTCTGCGTGCGTCCCTTGCCAGCCCGGCAGAAGTGGACGAACTCACCGGTTGCGTATTTGGCGCGATCCCGCCTTTCAGTTTTCATCCACAGTTAATGCTGGTCGCCGATCCGCTGCTGTTCGAACGTTATCGTGAAATCGCCTTTAACGCCGGTGTGCTCACGAAATCGATTATTCTCAATACTGACGATTATCTGCGTATTGCCCGGCCAGAGTTGGTGGCATTTCACCGCGCATCGTAAGCGTTCAGCTACCACGTTCGAGAATTAAAACAGAAATCACGATAACGGCGGCGATGGCGAAAAAGGATGAACTAATAATGAGCGTTTCAATAAACATCTGATCGTTCATGGCTACACCTAAAAATGAGCGAGACCGGTTCATCTGCTATTGATAGTCCGCAATAATGGCAATTTGATGACAAAATAAAAAATTGCCTGTTTTTCGCCGTCAGGCATTTGCCCGAAATAGCCAGCAGATTCTAAAAAAGTCTGTTCTGCGTGGCGTTTGGGCGTAAAGTAAACAGGCTTAACTTTTTTTGGCAAGGAAACCACGATGTTTGATGTCACTCTGCTGATCCTGCTCGGACTGGCAGCTCTGGGCTTTGTCAGCCATAACACCACTGTCGCCGTTTCAATTCTGGTGCTGATTATTGTCCGCGTTACCCCGCTCAATACCTTTTTCCCGTGGATTGAAAAACAGGGGCTGACCATCGGGATTATTATCCTGACCATCGGCGTCATGGCGCCTATCGCCAGCGGGACACTGCCACCTTCCACCTTGATCCACTCTTTCCTTAACTGGAAATCGCTGGTGGCGATTGTGGTTGGCGTGGTGGTCTCCTGGCTCGGCGGCCGCGGCGTGACGCTGATGGGCAGCCAGCCACAGCTGGTCGCCGGTTTGCTGGTCGGCACCGTGCTTGGCGTGGCCCTGTTTCGCGGTGTACCTGTTGGTCCGCTTATCGCGGCCGGTCTGGTCTCGCTTATTGTGGGAAGGCAGTAGTCAATCCCGCCAGATAACGGCCTGGCGTCTGTCCCAGGCCTTTTTTGAACATGGTGATAAACGCCGTGGTCGAATCATACCCCAACAGTTGCGCCACCTGCTGCACGTTCTGCCCGCCGACCAGGGCCTGTAGGGCCAGAATGAGCTGTAGCTGATGTCGCCAGCGACGAAAGCTGAGCCCTGTCTCTTTCACCACCAGTCGGGCAAGGTTACGCTCGCTCATCGCAAATACGCTGGCCCACTGCCCCAGCGTTTGCCATTGCGCCGGTTCGCGCGCCATGGTGTCAACCATCCGGCGGATCTTCGGGTGCGCAGAAACCGGCAGCTGCATCTGCTCCTGCGGTTGTTGCGGAAGTTCATCAAATAAGACCTGTGTCAGGCGCTGCGTTTGCGGCTCTGCCCGCTGAGCGTCACAACGCCTCGCCAGCGAGAGGATCAGCTCGCGACAAAGCGGAGAAATTTTTAACGTACAGCAACGTCCCGGTAGTGTGACGGCCCCCGGTTCGATAAAGAGAAAGCAGAGCTCCGCGCCTGCCGTTACGTGATTGCTGTGGGGAACGCCGCCGGGGATCCAGACCGCGTACTGCGGTGGCACCATCCACATAGCGCACTCAACATCACAGGTGATAGCCCCATGCAGTGCCATAATCAGTTGCCCTTTACGATGCTGGTGCTGCGCGCTAAACAGCTCATCAGGGCGAGCGCGGATACGAAACGCCACGGCGGCGTCGTGGTGCAGATCGGGGTCATATCCGTCGAGTCGCAGGCTGTACATCATTTTGTCCGAATTTAGCGATAAACTGTCATTTTAGCTTGATTCACAACACAGATAAACGCGGTAAGGTACGGCCTCACCTGTTGATATGAGAGAACAATGACTTCTTCACCACCACGCGGCAACCACGGTGCCCTGCTGATTGCCGGTATCTTGATGATTGCCACCACGCTGCGCGTGACGTTTACCGGCGCCGCCCCTTTGCTGGAAGCGATTCGCACGGACTATGGTCTTACGACTGCCCAGACGGGATTATTAACCACCCTGCCGCTGCTGGCGTTTGCGCTGGTTTCTCCGCTTGCCGCCGGCATTGCCCGCCGTATTGGCATGGAACGCAGTCTCTTCGCGGCAATGCTGCTGATTTGCGCCGGGGTTGCCGTGCGCTCACTGCCGAACGCCTCTTTACTGTTTCTTGGCACTGCCATCATCGGCTGCGGTATCGCCCTCGGCAACGTGCTGCTGCCAGGGCTTATCAAACGCGATTTCTCGCAGCACGTCGCCAGACTGACCGGTGCTTATTCCCTGACGATGGGTGCTGCCGCCGCGTTGGGCTCCGCGCTGGTGGTTCCGCTGGCGCTAAGTGGGTTTGGTTGGCGCGGGGCGTTGCTGCTGTTGATGGTGTTTCCGCTACTGGCGTTGCTGATCTGGCTGCCGCAGTGGCGTCATGCCGCCCACGCGAACGTAACCACCTCGCGCACCCTGCACGCACGCGGCATCTGGCGTTCACCGCTGGCCTGGCAGGTGACGTTATTTCTTGGAATTAACTCGCTTATCTATTACGTGATTATCGGCTGGCTGCCAGCAATCTTAATCAGCCACGGCTACAGCGAGGCGCAGGCCGGTTCGCTGCATGGTTTGCTCCAGTTAGCAACCGCCTCTCCCGGTTTACTCATTCCGCTGGTGCTGCACCGTTTTCACGATCAGCGCTGCATCGCCGCACTGGTGTCGTTGATGTGCGCTGTGGGTGCCGCTGGCTTCTGGTTTATGCCGGATCAGGCGGTGCTATGGACGCTGCTGTTTGGATTCGGCTCCGGTGCAACGATGATTCTGGGGCTGACCTTTATCGGCCTGCGCGCCAGTTCTGCGCATCAGGCAGCAGCGCTTTCCGGCATGGCGCAATCCGTCGGTTATCTGTTAGCCGCTTGCGGGCCGCCGCTGATGGGCAGGATCCATGACGCCCAGGGAGACTGGCAGATCCCGCTGCTGACCGTTGCGGCGCTGGCGATAGCGATGGCGATATTCGGTTTCTATGCAGGACGAAATAAAGAGATTACCGCCTGATAAGCTCAGGGCAGACGTGATGTCTGCCCTACTGATTAGCCTCGCGCAGCGCGCAGCATCGCTTGCGCCAGGGGAACCGGTTTCCCCGTAAGAGCGCCACGTTCGGGCTGGAAAAGCGTGGCGACAAAGAACGGATGCGTCACCAATTCCACCGCCCGAATATCCCCGTTATCATCCCAGCCGGTCACCCGCAGATCACCGCTATCCAGTTCAGCCGCAAACGCCTCAGCAATGCCGTAGTTACACTGATAGCCCTCCGAAATCACCGGCTGACCATAGGCTTTAGCAATCAGCGTATTGGGCCGCAGTTCAACTTCGTCGGTTTTTTCCACCAGCGAACAGGCAAGTGGCGCAATAACCATCCGGCCCGCTGTGTCAGTTTCCGCATGGGCAGCATCTGACCAGCCCAGCACATTTCGCGCATATTCAAGGATGGCGTGTTGAAAACCGCCACAGGTTCCCAGGAAAGGAATGCTGTTTTCGCGGGCATAACGGATGGCCGTCAACGCGCCTTCGGTATTTTTATAGGGGCTGCCAGGCACCACCCAGATGGCGTCATAGCCCACCAGATCTTCTGCACTGGTGATTTCAGTGCTGGACAGCCAGTCGTAATCCGCCAGCAGTTCCAGAACCGCAGCAGCGTCGTCGATGGCCAGAGGAATCGCCTGATGCGCCGTGATGCCAGCGTTGTAATCACCCACCAGCGCAATACGCAGCGTATCTTTTACAGGGGATATTTCCATGGAGAATTCCTTACGTCAGAACAATTGGGGACAACATAAGGAACCTCAGCCTACCGATCTTTTACTGCCATCACAATCCCTTAATTTAGGGATGAACGCGTGCGAAGTGATATAGTGATCGAGAGCAGTTTTTCTGCCGGACGAGGCAAATGCGATGAAAAGTAAGGTTTTAGTGAGCGCTTGCCTGATGGGGCTGAAGGTGCGTTATAACGGCAGCGAGAAAGCGCATCCCGCTGCGATACTGGCGCGTTTGCAGGCAGAACAGCGTCTGGTCATCCATTGCCCTGAACTGGCCGCAGGCTTGCCGACACCACGCCCACCGGCGGAAATTGTTCGGGCCGATGGCAACGATGTGATGCACGAGCGCGCATCCATTGTGGAAAAGAACGGTCAAGATGTCACCGGGCACTATCAGCTTGCCGCCTGGCTGGCTCTGCGCACGGCACAGGAGACCGGCTGTGACGTTGCGCTACTCACCGACGGCAGCCCGACATGCGGCAGTCAGTTTATCTACGACGGCAGCTTCAGCGGACAACGTCATCCCGGTATGGGAGTGGCCACCGCGCTGCTACGCCAGCACGGAATCACGGTTTTTTCCGACCAACAGCTCGATGAGTTTTGCGCCTGGATTGAGGAGAATGACAAACATGAATATTCAGTGTAAACGCGTCTACGACCCGGCAGAAGACAGCGACGGCTACCGGGTGCTGGTTGACCGACTGTGGCCACGCGGGATCAAAAAAGCGGATCTCGTGCTCAATGAGTGGGTCAAAGCGCTCGCTCCCTCGACAGAGCTGCGCAAAGCTTTTCACGCAGAAACGATCGATTTTCAGCATTTTACTGAGCAGTACCGCGCGGAACTTGTCACGCAGAAGAAGGAAGGCGAGCGGCTGGCGCAGATTGCCCGCCAGCAGACACTGACGCTGCTGTACGCCGCCAAAAACAGCGAACAAAATCACGCCCTTGTGCTGGCAGACTGGCTACGCGAGTTGTGATTCGCGGGTAACCGTCGATTCAGGCTGAATATCCGGCAACAGAGGCATCAAGTGTTCCGCTCTGACCCAGGCAAAACCCTGCTGCCCGTTTGCCGACACCACCTCCCCCGTCACCAACCAGAGCGCACGTGGCGTCTCTTTCGGCAGCATGGTGGTAAATCCATTTATGGGATTAATAAATACCTCACCCGGCTGGCAGAGATGGAACAATTCCACCGTCTTGCCGATATTGCCGCGTCCGGCCGATGTTTTCGCACCAATAATCAGCGCCAGGGTGCCCGGCTTTAGCTGGAACATACTTCTCTCGTTGCGCGCTTGCGACTGTGTTTAAGATAATTCTGAGAAATAATAGCCTGCCGAAAGCGTACTTGTCACGTCCTGGCGACTCGCAGAATAAGCGAAAAGCGTGAGGACAAAACCCCTTTTGTCACCCATTAACCCCTGTTATCCTTGCAGCTCTTTGCATAATTCAGACAGGTGATCGCATGAGACTGGGCATACTGTTTCCCGTCGTCATTTTTATTACGGCCGTGGTTTTTTTGGCCTGGTTTTTTATCGGTGGCTATGCCGCACCGGGGGCGTAAATCATGAAAAAAACGACGCTGATTATGATTGTCGTCGCGATAGTCGTGGTGCTGGGTACCGAACTGGGTTGGTGGTAACGCCAGGCCTGAAATGACAAAGGCCACCCTCAGGTCGCCTTTTGTCAGCCAATTATTGCGCCTTAGCTTTTGATTTTTCTGTAAATAAGCAGGACGACGATAGCACCAATAACCGCCACCACAAAGCTGCCGAAATTAAAGCCATCGACTTTCCCAAAACCAAGCAGCGTACTGATCCAGCCGCCCACTACGGCACCGACGATCCCCAGAATGATCGTCATAAAGAATCCACCACCATCCTTACCAGGCATAATCCACTTCGCCAGAATACCTGCAATCAAACCAAAAATAATCCATGAAATAATGCCCATTTTTTCCTCACTTATCGATTTTACAGTAGCGGTTTATTCGCCGTTAAAAAGGATAGCACATCGTCAGGAAATTGAAGTTTGTGATGAACATCACTTAATTGAACGTGCTGATTTCTCCCATGAAAGATGGGGTTGCAAACTTAGATGATAAAGATTATCTTTCTCATCACTGAATAGTTGAGTAAATAACTCGGGTATTCAGTACGACATTGCTCACATTGCTTCCAGTATGTCTTGCCCGCCTCTGTGCGGGCTTTTTTTTGACGTCCGTTCGTCATTTATGTCGAATCCGCTGTCATTTTTCCTGCAGCTTGTGCCTCGTTCCGCGTCAGCCCAGGCTTTGCCACTCTGGCACGTATTGTGCTTATCCCCTGCGTCATGACGACAACCCGAAGCTTCAGCGGCTCCGCTCAGGCTTCGTCACAATTCGCGCTATTTCAGCTTTTAACAGGTCTGTTATTGATGAAAAAAATCACCAGTGTCTGTCCCTACTGTGGGGCCGGGTGCAAGCTCAAGCTTGTTGTTGAAAATAACAAAATCATCCGTGCTGAAGCGGCTGAGGGGGTGACTAACCAGAACCAACTTTGTCTGAAAGGGTACTATGGTTGGGATTTCCTTAACGATACCCGCCTTTTGACTCCCCGCCTCACCCGCCCATTGATCCGCTACCAGAAAGGCGACAAATTTACCCCGGTCACCTGGGATGAAGCCATCCGCTATACCGCCCGACGTTTACTGGAAATCCGCGACAACGCGGGCCCTCGCGCCATTATGACAACCGGTTCTTCTCGCGGTACCGGCAATGAAACCAACTATGTGATGCAGAAATTCGCCCGCGCGGTTCTCAACACCAACAACGTGGACTGCTGCGCCCGCGTGTGTCACGGGCCTTCGGTCGCTGGCCTCCAGGAAACGCTGGGTAATGGTGCAATGAGTAATTCCATCAGCGACATCGAAAACTCAAAATGTCTGCTGATCTTCGGTTATAACTGCGCAGACTCTCACCCAATTGTGGCGCGCCGGGTGATCAAAGCGCGGCAGAATGGCGCGAAGATCATCGTCTGCGATCCCCGCCGTATTGAAACCGCACGCATTGCTGACCAGCATCTGCAACTGAATAACGGTTGCAACATGGCGCTGGTGAATGCGTTTGGTTACGTCCTCATTGACGAACTGCTTTACGACAAGGAGTACGTGAATAAGCACACGCAGGGGCTGGATGCTTACTGGCAAACGGTTAAAGACTATGCGCCGGAAGCGGTCGAGCATTTAACCGGCGTTCCGGCGTCGCAGGTTCGTCAGGCGATGCGGACCTTTGCCTCCGCCCCTTCCGCGACAGTGATGTGGGGAATGGGCGTGACGCAGTTCGGTCAGGCCGTGGACGTGGTGCGTGGATTATCGAGCCTTGCCCTGCTGACCGGTAACCTGGGTCGTCCACACGTCGGCGTCGGCCCGGTTCGCGGGCAGAACAACGTCCAGGGTGCCTGCGACATGGGCGTATTACCGAATCTTTTTCCGGGATATCAGGATGTCACCGATGCGGCCGTCAGAGAGAAGTTCGCCAGAGCCTGGGGCATTGACGCCAGCCGGATGGATGACAAGGTCGGCACACGCATTACCGAAGTCCCGCATCTGGCGCTGGAAGGGAAAATTAAAGCCTACTACATCATGGGGGAAGATCCGCTGCAAACGGAAGCCGATCTGGGGCTGGTGCGTGACGGTTTCGCGGCGCTGGATTTTGTCGTGGTGCAGGATATCTTTATGACCAAAACCGCCGAGATGGCGGACGTCATTTTACCCGCCACCTCCTTGGGCGAGCACGGCGGCGTATTCACCTGCGCCGATCGCGGCTTCCAGCGTTTCGAAAAGGCCGTTGACCCCACTGGCGACGTGAAGCGAGACTGGGAAATTATCAGCCTGCTCGCCAGTGAAATGGGCTATCCCATGCACTATGAAAACAATCAACAGATCTGGGATGAGATGCGTGAACTGTGTCCGCTGTTCTACGGCGTCACTTGGGAAAAGATGGGCGACCTGGGGCATATCCAGTGGCCCTGCCCCGACCTCGACCATCCCGGCACGCCCTATCTGTATGAAAACAGCCGCTTCGACACGCCAGACGGTAAAGGCAAGCTGTTTGCTGCACCGTGGCGCGCACCCGCGGAAGTGCCTGACGAGGCCTATCCGCTGGTTCTGTGTACGGTGCGCGAAGTCGGTCACTACTCCTGTCGTTCCATGACCGGCAACTGTGCCGCCCTGCAGGCGCTTGCCGATGAGCCTGGCTATGTGCAGATCAGCACGCAGGATGCGCAAAAGGCAGGAATTCGCCATCGCGACCTGGTGTGGGTCAGCTCACGTCGGGGAAAAGTGATCAGTCGGGCGGATGTCTCCGGGCGCATCAATCAGGGAGCGGTGTACATGACCTATCAATGGTGGATTGGCGCGTGTAATGAACTCACGCAGGATAACCTCGACCCTATCTCAAAGACGCCGGAAACTAAGTATTGTGCGGTTAATGTCGAGAAGATCGACGATCAGTCGTGGGCTGAACGCTATGCCGCGCAGGCCTATAGTGACATGAAGACGCGCCTTTGCGAGGCGATAGGATAGCGGAACGGACGTAATAACGGGAGCCTGATGGCTCCCGTTCACATACAACCCAGAATCTGGAGTACATGTTTTTGATGATCGCGTCTGCAGCTTCGAACTACGGCATGTGACGCATCAATTTTCGCAAAGCAAGAGACCTTGCCGGGATTGAATGGGGAGAAGGAACGCCGGCAATTTTCCATGAACAGAGGTTATTATCTGAACGGCTGCACAAAGAACAGGGTTTAGATATACAAAAACTACCTGGCCATAAAACGCATCAACAAACCGATCGTTATCACGATGACTGCGGCAAAGGATGGAGCAAAGTAGCGTTGTGAAAATTTAAGTGTCCCAACGCCACCTTGATTAAGGATAGCGTTGCATCGACCCATTGAACTCACAGCGAAAAACAGACATGGACTTATCCAGACTCCAAAGGGATTCAAATGTAGCCGATGTAGCTTTCTGGTATAATTACACATTAGCGACTGAATCGCCTCGAGTTTTAATCTTCACACCACCTGAACATTCTGCACGTTTGTTCCAAACGTCACTTCCGTCATGAGAATAATTTTGCTGCCACCTCGATCGCAGTTATATTTCAGGACGTCAATGTATTGGTTCTCGGTTAAAACACGTATCGTATTGCAGTATTCCCAAAGGAGATGTGTTCTAAAATGCTTTCCATTCCCCACCTGAGATAATTATCTGACAACCAGAGGTCGGCATGCGCTGACTGCACCTAGTTTTCGCTACGCATGATTTATTTTCCAGTTCAGGAAAACCAGGAACATAAGGTCGGCAATAATCGACTGACCCAACGCTGAGCATTTAAATAGAGCAGAAAATTGACTTCCCCCGTTAAATACATCAAATATCGTCTATAGTATGTCCGACAACAATTTCCAGGGTTTTTCTTATCACATCTGCATGTACGATGTCATCCGTGACTTCCAGCGTTTGTATCAGAGATAAAATGATATTTTTGTTATTAATATGCTCACCCTTTATAAGAATATGGCGTATAGCTGCGCCCAAAACCATTGCTTCTTCAGCAAGGGCGTCGCCGGCATGACGAAAATAATCTGAAAGGACGTGATCAGGCAAAGCACTATAAATATCAGGTTGTTGTGTGATTGCTGTGTTCATCATTTTCACCATCATTAAAAGTTAAGCGTTTAGTGAATTTTTCCTTTTCCTGGCTTCAGGGTTGCCCCTGAAAGTGAGCGGACGGTGTCCATTTGACCGCTACGTCTGGATGTCGGTGTTGACGTTGCTTTATCAGCTATCACCGCTTCAATGTAAGAAATAATTAGCGGAAATACCTCTCGACGACGGGCGTCCATTTCAGTTTCCTGCATAACGCGGAGTTGAGTGACCAGGGCCATTGAATTCACCGCCGCTTTACGTTTCAGCAGCGTCAACACTGCCTGGCCGATAAGTTCGTCTGTGAGTTGTTCAATGTCACTTCTGTTCATCATCATTCTCTCTTCTGCCGTGTTGCCAGGGACAGGAACACAGCATCATGTTGATTCACGATTTTAATACGAGGGCTCAGCGCTCAAAAAGCAAACCAATCAGCGCGTTATAATGACCCTCCTCTTCTACACAGGTCGCTTTTTCCAGACGACCAAGTAATTTTGTACACAGTGTCTTGCGATTCAGATTGCGCCCGTCCATTAGAATTTCCACCACAATCTGCCCCAATGTTTCCTGCTGAGTCGGCAAATTGGCCTTACTGAAATACTGTGCAATGGCGTTAGCTGTATCTGAAATGTAACCATTTTGCTGCATGAGTCTCTCCTGTGCGAATCAGTAAAAGGTTAATGCTGCGTTATTCAAAGTTAGAAAAATTGTACACAAAACCTGTACAAATGCATGATTTCATCTTTAACAAAAAGTGCTAATGATTTATTTTCAATAAGTTATAACTTATACATAGGTATTGTTCTGATAGTTATCTGTACACTACTTTGAGGCTCATTTTTTGGTGATGCCATCGCTATCCTCCACTTCCAACCCCACCTGCCACTTTTAAGTAAAACTTTCGTTAATTTAATGTGTTATATCTCCTCCGTTCTGTTAGGGTTAAACATCATTCCTCAATGCCGGAAAATCATGCTCACTACCATTATCTACCGCAGTCATCTCTGTGATGACGTCCCGGTGAAGGCGCTCGAAAGTATGGTCGCCGCCGCTAACCTTACAAATGGGCGTGCTGACGTGACAGGCATTTTGCTGTTTAACGGCACACATTTTTTTCAGCTGCTTGAAGGCCCTGATGAAAACGTAAGGGCTATTTATCAGGCGATTTGTGAAGACAAGCGCCACTATAATGTTGTCGAACTGCTGTGCGATCACGGTCCCTCCCGCCGCTTTGGGAAAGTGGGAATGGAGCTATTTGATTTACGGGAACATGATCGGGAGGAGGTATTACAGACCATTCTCGATAAGGGCACATCCCGATACCAACTTACCTACAACGACCGTGCGCTGCAGTTCTTCCGCACCTTCGTGGAAGCCACTGAAAAAGAGAATTATTTTGAGATCCCTCCCTCTGACACGTGGGATTTTATTGCGACCGAATCCGCTCGCACGATTCCCCTGACGTCAGTCAGTGAGGAGGCCAATTGCAGCTTTGCATTTCAGCCCATCATCGATCCTTTTGCTCAGGAAATTGTCTCTCTGGAAGCGCTGCTGCGTACCCGTTCGGGTGATTCGCCACAGCGCTATTTTGACAATATTAAGGGCGACGATATTTATCTGGCCGACCTGGAAAGTAAGAAAGTCGCTTTTACACTGGCGACCTCACTGGGTCTGCGCGATCAGGTTTTGTCCGTGAATCTGTTGCCCATGACGTTGGTGAAGGTGCCGGATGCAGCCAGCTATTTGCTCAATGCCATTGCTGACAGTGGTCTTGTTCCGGAACAGATCATCGTTGAGTTCACTGAACGCGAGGTTATCTCCGAGTTTGAAGCCTTTACGGAGACGGTGAGAACTCTGAAATCATCTGGGATCAGTATCGCCCTCGATCACTTTGGTGCCGGTTTTGGCGGTCTGCGGCTGCTGGCGCAGTTCCAACCCGATCGCATCAAAATTAATCGCGACCTCATTTGCGATGTTCATAAAAGCGGCCCACGACAGGCCATCATCCAGGCCATGATTAAGTGCTGTGCGTCTCTGGAAATTGCGATATCAGCCGTCGGGGTTGAAAAGCCCGAAGAATGGATGTGGCTGGAATCGGCGGGTATTTCTCAGTTCCAGGGGCATCTTTTTGCCGCGCCTTGCTTCTGTGGAATTCCACCGGTTGCATGGCCTGAGAAAAAAACACCGCTGTAATCCTCTTATTTCACCTGCTGTATTCATGGCGGCAGGTGAACCTCGCTACACCATCAGGGGATGCTGTACACGTTTCCTGTCTCATCAGTCTTGTTTACCTGACGTTCATTATTTTTAGCTAGGCTTACTACGAGGCTGTTGTACAATAAACAATAAATTGTACAAACACGGCTGATTCGTTAGTTTGTAAGGAACGATTCGGTCCACGTATGAGGGACACTATGGGATTTTACAGCATAGGCGATGTCGCTGAACGATGCGGTATCAACCCCGTTACCCTGCGCGCCTGGCAACGGCGCTATGGATTGTTAAAGCCCCGGCGCAGCGAAGGCGGCCATCGTCAGTTTGATGAAGACGATATCCAGCGCATTGAAGAGATCAAGCGATGGATTAAAAGCGGTGTGCCGGTAAGCAAGGTCAAAGTGTTGCTGGAACAAAGCACTGTGGCAACCCATAATGACTGGACCACTTTGCAGGAAGAAATGATGGGCGTGCTGCGTTTTGCTCATCCGGACAGGTTACGGGCCAAAATCGGTGCTCTTGCCCGTGAGCATACTTCAGACGATCTTATCGATCACATTTTCGTTCCCGTACGCCAACGCCTTAGCCTCGACCATAATACAGCCCGCATCATGTGCAGCTTGCTTGATGGCGTGCTGATTGAATTTGTGACTGCCTGTATGTCCGAAGCCCGCAAAAAAGCAGGCAAAGATGCGTTGTTGATTGGCTGGGATACCGAAGACCGCGCACGTCTGTGGCTGGAAGCCTGGCGTTTGTCTCAGCAAGGCTGGCACATCGCCGTACTGGCTGAACCGCTGGATTATCCACGTCCGGAACTCTTTCCTGGACAACAGTTGTTTGTCTGGACCGGCATCGAACCGACCCGCCGCCAGCAGGAATTGCTTCAGCATTGGCACGAGCAGGGTTATTCGCTGGTCTTTCACCATCCCTGATGCCATCACCGTTCGTTCATGATCTCACCCTGAGTGACGCTGTTCATACTCCAATCTCCTTAATGTGGGAGAGATGAGCAGGATTGTTCCTTATGAGCGAAAAACGGCCTAAAGTTGTTGTTTCAAACATGCGAAGATGACCGATCTCCTGCCTGGTTTCAAAAGGACGACAGACTGCCAGTCCTGCGGGGAAATGACTTCAGCTCCAGCGCCCTTGTACATGGGCAATAACGCGTTGATGAGCGTTTGCCGCCGTAGCTTCAGTGATTTGTTTCGCCATTTCAGGAACAGCCCCACCACATACGGAGTACCAGACCTCACAACCGGCATTTAATCCCAGCCCCGCATACGTATTGCCACTGATAGCGATGGTTACGCCAGCGCGCAGATGTTGACGTAACGCATTCACCCGCTCAGTCGCTGCAGCAGGGCTATCCGGGACGCCAGGGATCTTGACCGCGCGAACACCTCAAATGATGAGAGACGACCGTGTAGTTCGCCCGTAAAGGTAAAATGCGTAATGCCATCTCTTTTTACCGTAAGGTTGGGTTTACCGAAGTGGGTGAACATATCTTCCAGGTTGGGCTGATCTGCAAAGAGATATCATTATGAAACGCTCAACTTGTGTTAGCTGAACAAACATTAAGACGCCCGCACCTGGCACAGAACGGACCTAACTATTAACGAGCATCCACCACCAAAACTGAGAAATGCCTAATGGGAACCGGGCAGTGGAGTTGTCATCTGATCGACCAGCCTCCCCCAGACTACCAGGGGGTTTTGATAACTAGTTTTGATAAAATTTTGATAACCGTTAGCAGACTAACAAAAAACAACGGGAGCGTTACGCTCCCGTTAATAGATTTAACAATTTCCGCTATTACATATTCGCGATGATCGCGTCACCAAACTCTGTACATTTCAGCAGTTTAGCGCCTTCCATCAGACGTTCGAAGTCATAGGTCACGGTCTTCGCGGCAATCGCGCCTTCCATACCTTTAACAATCAGGTCTGCGGCTTCGAACCACTGCATGTGGCGCAGCATCATCTCAGCGGACAGGATGATAGAGCCCGGGTTCACTTTGTCCTGGCCGGCATATTTCGGCGCCGTACCGTGCGTTGCTTCAAACAGCGCACACTCGTCACCGATGTTAGCGCCAGGGGCGATACCAATACCGCCTACCTGTGCTGCCAGGGCGTCAGAAATGTAGTCACCGTTCAGGTTCATACAGGCAATCACATCGTATTCCGCCGGGCGCAGCAGGATCTGTTGCAGGAACGCATCAGCGATCACATCTTTGACCACGATCTCTTTGCCGGTATTTGGATTCTTGATTTTCATCCACGGGCCGCCATCGATCAGTTCAGCGCCGAATTCGTCACGCGCTAACTGGTAACCCCAGTCTTTGAACGCGCCTTCGGTGAACTTCATGATGTTGCCTTTATGCACCAGGGTCAGAGAGTCACGGTCGTTAGTGATTGCATATTCGATCGCCGCGCGAACCAGACGTTTGGTCCCTTCTTCGGAGCATGGTTTGATACCGATACCGCAGTGTTCAGGGAAGCGAATTTTCTTCACGCCCATCTCTTCACGCAGGAATTTGATCACTTTTTCCGCATCTGCAGAATCCGCTTTCCACTCAATACCGGCGTAAATGTCTTCTGAGTTTTCACGGAAGATAACCATGTCGGTCAGTTCCGGATGTTTAACCGGGCTTGGAGTGCCCTGATAGTAACGAACAGGACGCAGGCAGACGTACAGGTCAAGTTCCTGACGCAGCGCAACGTTCAGAGAGCGAATACCGCCACCGACTGGGGTAGTCAGCGGGCCTTTAATCGCCACGCGGTAGTCACGAATCAGATCCAGGGTTTCAGCTGGCAGCCAGACGTCCTGGCCGTATACCTGGGTAGATTTCTCACCGGTGTAAATTTCCATCCAGGAGATTTTACGCTCGCCTTTATAGGCTTTCTCGACTGCAGCGTCGACCACTTTCAGCATGGCTGGGGTTACATCTACACCGATTCCATCACCTTCAATGTAAGGGATAATCGGATTTTCAGGAACGTTGAGTTTGCCGTTTTGCAGGGTGATCTTCTTACCTTCCGCCGGAACAACTACTTTGCTTTCCATTCACCTCTCCTTCGAGCGCTTCTGGTTTGCTCGTCTGTCATCGCGCTGCATGTGCCTTTGCGTCCTGCTGCACGACTGCGTTAGAGCAATTTTTTGTTAATGTTTTGTAATGAGCATGTCAATACTACCCTAATGTTCGCTGCCATGAAAGACACTCGTTATTAGGCTATAATGCGGCAATTGATAAGATCTGAAAATACCATGCAAAAAACTTCTTTTAGAAATCACCGGGTTGAGCGATTCAGCCAACGACAAGTCACTAAGACCCGGAAAGAAAACCAGCCAAAACGCGTGGTTTTGTTCAATAAACCTTACGATGTTTTGCCACAATTTACCGACGAGGCCGGACGCCGCACGTTAAAAGATTTTATTCCTGTGCAGGGCGTATATGCCGCAGGTCGTCTCGACAGAGACAGCGAAGGGTTGCTGGTGCTCACCAATGACGGCGCATTGCAGGCGCGTCTGACACAACCCGGCAAGCGCACCGGGAAAATTTACTACGTACAGGTGGAAGGCGAACCGACAGCGGAAGCGCTGGAAGCGTTGCGCAATGGCGTGACGCTGAACGATGGTCCTACCCTGCCCGCAGGAGTTGAGATCGTCGAGGAACCTGAGTGGCTGTGGCCGCGCAATCCGCCGATTCGCGAACGTAAAAGCATCCCCACCGCCTGGCTGAAAGTGACCTTATATGAAGGGCGTAACCGCCAGGTGCGGAGAATGACCGCGCATGTTGGCTTCCCCACGCTGCGCCTGATCCGCTATGCGATGGGTGATTACACCCTGGGAAACCTGAGCAACGGTGAATGGCGGGATGTCACTGATCAAAAGAAAGGATAAATCATGTTCAAACCGCACGTCACGGTCGCCTGCATCGTCCATGCAGAGGATAAGTTTTTAATCGTTGAAGAGACCATCAACGGTAAAGCGCTGTGGAACCAGCCCGCCGGACATCTGGAAGCCGACGAAACGTTAGTCCAGGCCGCCACGCGTGAACTGTGGGAAGAGACCGGCATCCAGGCGCAGCCTCAGCACTTCATTCGCATGCATCAGTGGATTGCGCCGGACAATACGCCGTTTTTGCGTTTCCTGTTTTCGATTGAACTTGCCAATATGTGCGACACCGAACCCCATGACAGCGATATCGACTGCTGCCGGTGGGTGAGCGCCGACACCATCCTTACCGCCCCAAACCTGCGTTCTCCGCTGGTTGCCGAAAGTGTTCGTTGCTATCAAAACGGCGTGCGTTACCCACTGGAGACGATCGGCGCATTTAACTGGCCGTTTACAGAGGGTGTCAACTAAAAGGGGTGCGTGATAGAATACGCCGCCTTGAAGTTCAATGTCGTGAGTATTCCAATGTCAGAAAGCCCAAAAAAAGTGATCGTCGGCATGTCCGGCGGTGTCGATTCCTCCGTTTCCGCCTGGCTGTTGCAACAACAGGGTTATCAAGTAGAAGGCCTGTTCATGAAGAACTGGGAAGAGGACGACGGTGAGGAATATTGCACTGCGGCCGCCGATCTGGCTGACGCTCAGGCCGTTTGCGACAAGCTCGGCATTGAACTGCATACCGTAAACTTTGCCGCAGAATACTGGGATAACGTCTTTGAGCTCTTTCTTGAAGAGTACAAAGCTGGCCGTACGCCGAATCCGGATATTCTGTGCAATAAAGAGATCAAATTTAAAGCCTTCCTGGAGTTCGCCGCAGAAGATCTGGGCGCTGATTATATCGCTACCGGGCATTATGTCCGCCGGGCGGATGTCGACGGCAAAAGTCGCCTGCTTCGCGGCTTAGATAGCAATAAAGATCAGAGCTACTTCCTCTACACGCTGGGCCATGAGCAGATCGCACAAAGTCTGTTCCCGGTCGGCGAACTGGAAAAACCGCAGGTGCGCAAAATTGCCGAAGACCTGGGACTGGTTACCGCGAAGAAAAAAGATTCTACCGGCATTTGTTTCATCGGCGAACGTAAGTTCCGCGAATTTCTGGGCCGTTATCTGCCAGCGCAGCCGGGTAAAATCATTACCGTGGACGGCGAAGAGATTGGTCAGCATCAGGGGCTGATGTACCACACGCTAGGTCAGCGTAAAGGTCTTGGCATCGGTGGCACCAAAGAAGGCACGGAAGATCCGTGGTATGTGGTGGATAAAGACGTTGAGAACAACATTCTGGTGGTCGCTCAGGGTCATGAGCATCCGCGTCTGATGTCCGTCGGCCTGATTGCGCAGCAACTACACTGGGTTGATCGCCTGCCGTTCACCGGCACAATGCGTTGCACAGTGAAAACCCGCTACCGCCAGACTGATATTCCGTGCACCGTCAAAGCGCTGGACGCCGAACGCGTAGAAGTGATGTTTGACGAGCCGGTTGCCGCCGTCACGCCGGGCCAGTCAGCGGTCTTCTATAACGGCGAAGTGTGCCTCGGTGGCGGTATTATCGAGCAGCGACTGCCCCTGCCGGTATAATTATTCTTAACAGACTGATACAAGGAAGCAGTGACCGTGGCAAAGAATTATTATGACATCACCCTCGCACTGGCTGGGATCTGCCAGTCTGCACGCCTGGTGCAACAACTGGCGCACCAGGGACATTGTGATGCCGATGCGCTCCACGTCTCACTGAACAGCGTTATCGATATGAACCCCAGCTCAACGCTGGGCGTGTTCGGCGGCAGCGAGGCGAATCTGCGTCTCGGCCTGGAAACCCTGCTCGGCGTACTGAATGCCAGCAGCCGTCAGGGGCTGAACGCGGAATTGACCCGCTACACGCTGAGTCTGATGGTACTCGAGCGTAAACTCACTGCCGCCAAAGGTGCTTTGGATACACTGGGCGAGCGGATCAACGGCCTGCAACGCCAGCTCGATCACTTTGATCTGCAATCCGAAACGCTGATGAGCGCGATGGCCGGAATTTATGTCGATGTCATCAGCCCGCTCGGTCCGCGCATTCAGGTGACCGGTTCCCCTGCTGTATTGCAGAGCCCGCAGGTACAGGCCAAGGTTCGCGCCTCGCTTCTGGCCGGCATTCGCGCTGCCGTGCTCTGGCACCAGGTTGGCGGTGGACGTCTGCAGCTCATGTTTTCTCGTAATCGCCTGACCACTCAGGCAAAACAAATTCTTGCTCATTTAA
>ERZ507044.353-NODE-353-length-22911-cov-11.2831_pt1 | contig 22911 bp, 19 predicted proteins | sample MGYA00512870_ERZ507044 | MGnify/ENA metagenome assembly ERZ507044
TTTTTAACTAACTAAAAGCGAAAAGATAAGAGTTAGATATGTAAATGTATATAAGCTTAAGAGCTGTTAGATGAGCTTTATAGGGGAATCTTGGAAAACTAAAGATATTCAAAAAAATTGTGAATTTACTCCAAATCAATACAAAGCTTTTTTTTCAAGTAATCAAGTTTTATATAGAGATGCTTGCGCTTTCCTCCTATAGCAGCCCCATACTTAGTCAATCTCAACATTCAGCCACGAAATGCTTTTGCATATGAATGATCTGTGATTAGCTACCGATCAAATCTACAATAATCATTGTATTCTCGATGTAAGAGCGTTTAGATCACCACACAAAAAGCTAGTCAGGGACTGTTCCTAACTAGCTGTATCTGCTTTTTCATCTTCCTATGCCATTATCAAAGTAAACTATTAAAGCTAATTTCATCTTATAAAATCCTCGTAAAAAAGATGTTCTCTTGACTACTATCTCTCTTACTTTTAACTAACTTTAAGCTTCCCTGCAACCAACCCCACTAGAAGCAATAAACTGCCGGAAAGAACAAACACCCACCGTACATCAAAAACATCTGCCACCTGTCCCATCAACAAGGTGAATAAAGCAAAAACACCGGAATTCAAGATGCCTGAGGCAGCGTAGATGGCAACCAATCGATCGGCTGCTACTTTTTGTTGGATCAATGAGGCTTGTGGGATATTTTTGATCTGGGAAAAAAGCCCGATTAAAACGGATAATCCTAGAATCAAAAAGCGATCGCCTGATAGGGCAACGGCAACAGTGATCAGTCCGCCTAAAATAGCGCCCATTACAATCGCTGTTCGTTTGTTTTTATCAAACCGCTCGGAAAATCGCATCACCAATGCACTTCCTAGCAACGCGCCAACAAAATAAGTGGCGTTGATATAGCCCCACCAAGCATCAGGTGCGTGCATCACTTCTCGAACGAATACTAACACAATTGCGGACACCCAGGCTGTATTGGCGATACTTTCCAGCATGTCCATGCCAACGATCACCCGAACAAGAGGATCTTTCATAATCCAGGGCCAACCGATAAACAACTGGTGCCCTAACGGCTGCTTTTCATTTTTTTCTCGAGTCGTTCTAGGCAAAAACGCTAATACTATCGAGGCACTTAGAAACAGGAAGCTGTCTAATAAAACCAACTGATGAACAGAAAATACCAGCAGCAAGGAGGTTCCGATCGCCCAGCTGCCGATGTTGACTGTTTGAAGCATCGAATTGAATATTCCATTTGCTTTGACGAGTCGATGCTTTTCCACATATTTCGGGATCAAGGCACGACTAATTGGTTCTGAACAGCCGTCCAAAAACGAAATCAATGCGACAAGGCAATATAAAACCAGTAGAATCATCGTTTCAGCTTTCAAATAGAGATACGCGGTCATAAAAAAGAGTAAGGCTGTTTTGCACATCTGGCTGACCTTCAGCACTTGTTCTAAGCGAAAATAACTCGTGATGACCGGTGAGAGAAAGCCGGAAATGACACCGCCTCCTGTTACTAGCACCGGGACAAGCGCCGCTGCCAAAGCAGAGTCTGTCCAGCTAAAAATAGAACTGATAATTGCCACAATATAAATGGTATCCCCGACATTCGCCACTGTTTGGCCAATGATCAATTGGGTAAATCCCTGATTCTTCTTCATTTGTTTTCCACCTTTACTTAGAAATAACGATTGCTCGTTTTTCTAGTTATTGATCGCCATTTGCTAAGTAAAGGATTTTATTTTGTCTGATTCATTTTTGTTCGTGCCTCCTCTATCTGGTGTTGCCTAGCTGTCTAATAGTTCTACTATACCAGATTGACGGGCAAAACTATCTTATGTACACTATAATCACATTGCTCAAGGAGGCGCCTATGAATAATTTAGGAACCACATATCGTAAAATCAGAAAAAGCCGCGGCATCACGCAAGCGCAAGTTTGTAAAGACCTGCTTTCAAGAACCACCTTGTCTAAATTTGAGAATGAAAAATTAACGCCTTCCGTTACCCTTTTTATCGCACTTTTAGCGCGAATCGATTGCGGTTTTGATGAATTTTTTTTCATCGCCCAAGGATACCGTTTAAATGAAAAACAACAAATCTTGCATCAATTTTTCTCTTTGTTTTCCAACCAGGATCTAAAAGCATTGCTTGCTTTGAAAGAGCAATGTTTACTTTTCCAAAAAACATCTGTCAGTAAAACCATTGACTTATTGGTGTATGTAATCGATTCTCTCACAGCGCTCTCAACGAATGCAGAAAAAGAAATTCCTTGCCTGCCCAAAGTTCTTTTGACGGTTCCCTGGGATGCGCTTCAGGCTTATTCCGACTGGACCCTTGATGATATCAAGCTGATCAATTGCCTTTTATACCTCTTTCCAGTTGAAACCGCCCACGTCATTGCCCGCCAATTGATCCAACAGCTAAAAAAATACGAAGCACTTGAAAATACTGTACCTTTACAGTGTGCGATTCATTTGAATGTTGCCTTGCTTTATCTGCAAGAACAGCAACACCAAGAGGCGAAAGAAGCCGCGGATCAAGCCCTGCTATTGGCAAAAAAGAGTAAACGCTATGATTACTATTCGTTAGCCACTGCTCGAAAAAGTTTTGCGATCGGAGATACAGATTTGTTTGCGCAAGCAAGACAGATGGCATCGTTATTTGAAGATAAATGGACGTGTGAGTTGATTGAGAAGGAGGGACGACAGTTTTTGGGTTGATGGCAGGTTGATTGGAGGATTGCATTGTTTATAATGAGGGAATTGGTGATGAAAGTTTGTTTTGAGCTGAGAAAGTGACTAACCTCTCCATCTTTTTTGGAGGGTGATGTTGTGATGATTCAGTCGATCGTTAATTGAATGCTGTTGATGCTCCATTATTTTAGATTTAGATAAGATCGCACGGTTGTTACTAGCGGTCAATAAGTAGCTTTAAATTCCACTATTTTAGATTTGAACGCATGCTTTCACGAACACAGCTCTCGAGATTCCAATTTACATTCCACTATTTTAGATTTGAACCATCAGATGCTCCGTTTGGGAGATGGGGGTCTCATGTATTTACATTCCACTATTTTAGATTTGAACTTTCCCGCTATTTCCAACATATCCTGAAACAATTGTATTTACATTCCACTATTTTAGATTTGAACGAAATTGCGGATGCACTTGGAACAATGCTTGCCCATTTACATTCCACTATTTTAGATTTGAACGGAATCATCGCTTTATCTGAAGATCGTGGCGAAACAATTTACATTCCACTATTTTAGATTTGAACCCCGCATCAGCTACACGTTGAAATAATAGTCTTTGTAAGCCTGTTTCTGTCGATGTCCAAAATTTGAAGTGATTCATCCCCTTAGATAACATTATATATCAAAAGAAGCTTATATTCTAAGTACTTTTCGTCATCTGTCGTAACTAGGGGAAATCAGGATTATTCGACATCGACAGACGAATCATTTAAAGCATTCTGGCATCAATTTTGGCTAATGAAACCAAGTCCCTTGTTTTCGGATCTTTTCCGATTTGTATTAAAAGAAAGATTCGTTCCAAATTTTCTCAGGTCTTCTGTCGAACGGACTTTTTGTGTTGGATCATTTTCTACGCAGAAACAAAAAAGAAGCGAACCAAAAAATCATTTTACAATTTTTGGTTCGCTTCTTTTAATAGATTCCCGAAATGAATGATGAAAAAGCCGCCACTACATCTTTTTTAATTTGTATCTATGCTTTAATGTAGCCTTACTTCCAGCAACATAACAATAGACTAAAGCCGAACTTTATCTATTTGTACTCTGGTAAATAACCTTCATGGGCTTCAATCAATTCATCCACTAAGCAAGTAATCGCTTCTAGCGAGAGTTCCGAAGAGAGATGTGGGTCTAGGTAAGCGGCTTGATAGATCTTCGACCGATCGAATGTCAATGCGGCTTCGACGGTTAATTCCTGTACGTTGATGTTTGTTCGATTTAATGCTGCTAACTGGGTAGGCAGTTGACCGACATATGTTGGTTGAATGCCATTCTTGTCCACTAAACAGGGAACTTCGACACAGCAGTCTTCAGGAAGATTGGTTATGAGTCCTTTGTTCAAAACATTCCCTGCGATAACAGAAGGCGTACCAGTGACAATTGAATCCATAATGTATGACGCATATTCATTACTGCGAGTATGGGTTAATTCCCCATTCATAACAATACTTTCTCGCATCTGATTCCAGTCACTAATTTGATTTTCACAGCGGCGCAAATATTCATCCAGTGGAATATCAAAGTCATCGATCAATTCTGGGTACAATTTTTTTATAAAATAAGGATGATACTCCGCATTGTGTTCACTGGATTCTGTAATGTAATAGCCAAAACGTTTCATCAATTCAAAACGCACCGAATCTTGATGGGGATGTGATTTTGCTGCTGCTAGTTCTCTGATTTTTGGATAAAAATCTTTCCCGTCTTTTGTCAATTCCAGTAAAAAAGCCATATGGTTGATCCCGGCGATCTTCCACTGAAATTCATCAGCATTATATTGTTCTGAAATCCCAAGTTGCTTAAACAACTCTGACACACAAACTTGCACACTATGACAGAGTCCAACAGTTTTAATCTTCGTTCCTTTCAAAATCCCCATCGTCAACATCGCCATTGGATTGGTGTAATTTAATAACCAAGCTTGAGGGCAGACCTCCTCCATTTCTCTTGCAAACTCTAGCATCACTGGCAATGTCCGTAGGGTACGGAAAATCCCACCGATCCCCATGGTATCACCAATGGTTTGTCTTAGACCGTATTTTTTGGGAATCTCAAAATCAATCACTGTAGATGGCTGGTAGCCGCCTACTTGGATTGCATTAATGACAAAATCTGCGTCGGTTAAAGCTTCTTTGCGATTCTGATAGGTTCGGATTTTTGCCCGATCATGATTGGCATTTTTATTGATCGTTCTCAACATCAGCTCCGATTCTCTAAGCCGCTGTTCATTGATATCGTATAATGCAATATCAGCCTCAGATAAACTTGGGGTCAGCATCGCATCCCCCAACACATTTTTTGCAAATATCGTACTTCCTGCACCAATAAATGTAATTTTAACCATGTACTTGCTCCTCTCAATCTCTTCCATATTTTCTCGAAAAATCAATCTTCTATTTTCCTATTGGCAACATTTACTCCATCGATTGTTTGTCTATTTTTATCTGTAGCAAGACATAATTTTTCAACACTAGATACATTGATACACTTCCAGAAAAGAACAACAGAAACATCGGAAAAAGAAACCCTATACACGCTATGAGAATAAGCAAAGCCAAGACCTTAGCTGTTTGAACTGGAAATGCTAGTGCAAAGCATCCTGCCGAAAAAAAGGTCTGATACATCGATCTTCCCCAATAAACACTGATAGGAAACACATAGACAAGCATGGATAAAGTACCAATAATCGCTAATAGTATGGGAATGCGTAGACCGATAAACAGCGGCTCTTCGGAGGTTAAAACTATGTGAAAATTGATCCCTAAGCTGCCGAGAATCAACCAACAGATGAATCCTAACTTATTGCTACGAAAAAATATTTTTTTATAGCAAATAAAGAAATCCTGTGCTGTCCATTCGGTTTCACCATCAACGATGAAGCTCTTTAACAGAATGAAGCTAGTCATCGTAGCTGGAAAAAATCCAAAGAGACCAACCCCTAAAAGGGTAGACCCTAACCAGAGAATGTTGAGGTACGCAAATTTCATTATCCACTCTAGATACTGTGCCAGTTGATTGATTTTCACTTATTAATCATCCTTTTTTATCTATCCCTTGATCCCTGTCAATGTGATTCCTTCGATAATATAGCGTTGGGCAAACAAATAGACCAGAATAATTGGAATCACCGAAATCGTGGCACCTGCCATCATGTACGACCAATTTGTCACATAGAGTCCTTTAAAGTTATTTAGTAACAAAGGAACCGTGAATTTTTCAGGCGTTGAAAGATAAATCAATGCATCCATGAAGTTATTGTACGTGCCCATAAAGATAAAGATCGTCATGGCTGCAAGCGCCGGTTTGATCAATGGTAATATGACACTCCAATAAATACGCGGGATGCTCGCACCATCCATCACTGCCGCCTCTTCTAATTCTTTGGGGATTCCTCGAATAAATTGTCTCAATAAAAAAACTGCAAACGCGTTAAATAAAGCACCAGGAATGATCAATGGCAAATGCGTGTTTAACCAACCTAACTTGTCCATAATCAAATACAATGGAATCATGGTGACTTGCTTAGGAATCATCATTGTCGCTAAAAATAGCAGAAACAGAGCCTCGGAGCCCTTAAATTTCAACTTTGCAAAAGCATAAGCAGCCATCGATCCAGTGAAAAGCTGACTAACAACGACGATGATCGTAATGTAGAAGCTGTTCCAATAGGCGCGACCAAAAGGCATCGCTTGCAATGAATCGAGGTAATTTTGCCAGACAATCGGATTCGGGAACCAAACAGGTGGTATTGCAAAAATCTGTGTCATATTTTTTAAGGAACTGCCGATCGTCCAAAGAAAAGGAAAGACCATCAAAAAAGAACCGATTGCTAGTAATCCGTGTAAGCACAATTTGCCTACGCTAATTTTCTTATTCTTCATAATGAACCCACCTTTTTTGCGCATAAAATTGAATCAATGTAAGAACCAAAATCGCGACAAACAGGATGACCGCGCCTGCTGCACTTGACCCAAAGCGAAAATCAATAAAGGCCTGCTGATAAATGTGATAAACAAGGGTATAACTGGCTTTCCCCGGACCACCTCGAGTAAGAACAAACGCTTGGTCAAACACTTGAAACGAACTAATAATCGCCATAATGGATAGAAAGAATGTCGTTGGTGAAAGCATCGGTAAAGTGATTTTAAAAAATTGCTGCAACTTACTGGCACCATCCATTTCCGCTGCTTCATAATAGGATTTGGAGATATTTTGAATGCCTGCTAAAAAAATCACCATATTGTAACCTAGCTGCCACCAGATACTTAACATAGCGATAGACAGCATCACAATCCGAGTATCCGTCAACCAATTAGGTCCTTGGATACCGATCATCCCTAATACCTGATTCAATATCCCAATATCACCATTTAAAATCCACATCCACATGACGGACACAGAGACTGAGCTTGTCACAACCGGCATGAAGAAGAACAATCGATACACATTTTTTCCAGTACGTTTATTCAAAACGACCGCTAATACCAGCGCCAAACTCAGACCGATCGGAACAGTGAATAAGGTATAGAGCAACGTATTGTATGTTGCTATCCAAAAATCAGGATTGGCAAATTGATTGATATAATTCTGAATCCCTACAAACGTCCTAGCACCAAACCCATCCCATGACATGAAGCTCAAGCCAATTGCTATTGCCACTGGAATCAGAGAAAAAATGATGAGCCCCACTAATTGTGGCGTTAGAAATAACCAGGCCCATTTTGTTGTGCTTTTCCTCATCCTACCACCTCCTCATCTAATAAGTATTGCTAAGGTTGATTGGCTTCGATCAATTCATTGGCTGTGTTTTCCAAGCGTACTACAGCTTCATCAAGATCTAACTGCCCTAAGAAGAGTAGATCCAGAATACTTTCTAATTGATCACTTAGTCCTGGAACCAATGCCTGTTTATCTTCTACTTTACCGATATCTCTGGCATCGATTAAATAGTTGGCATGCTCAGGTATCGTGGCATTTTTAATGATGTCATCTGCTGTCGTCACAGAAGGAACAGCATTCCCCTCATCTTCTAACCGATCCCGTTGTCCTTGCTCCGAAGTATAATAGGATAGAAAGCGCAACGCTTCTTCCTTATTTTTTGAATGATCACCTACTGCTAAATACGCGGTTGCAATAAAGCTAGGTTCGATTTGTTCACCTGTGTTGGTAGGATATGGAATGTAATCAAATTCTAATGCCTCATTTTCGCTGAACATTGGTGTAAACCACCGTCCCGCTGACACAAAGGCTGTTTGGTTGGACATAAACATGGCATCCCCACCTTGCCCCTCTGGCAAAGCCCCGGCATAGGTAAAATTCCCCTCAACTACATTTTTCGTCAAATAAGCAAAGGTTTCTATTCCTCGTTCATTTTCAGGTAAAATAAACGAACCATCGTCCCCATACATTTCTCCCCCATTTGACCACAGCCAACTGAAGTAGTGATGCGCACCATTTTCTAGGACATGACCATATTTTCCATTAGCAGTGACCGTCTCATTTATCTTTTGGAAATTATCCCATGTCCAATTTCCAGATTCATATAATTTTTGTGGTTCATTAGGATCAAGTCCTGCTTCTTCTAGCACTTTTTTGTTGTAATATAACAACATTGGATTGGAATCCACAGAAACACCGTAGATTTGCTCTCCTCTTCGAGCAGGGCCCCAAATTCCTGAGGCAAAGTCATCAACTTTGACGTAGCTATCCTCTGATTCCAAGAAATCTGTTAATTCAATCAACCGTCCCGTTGCAATCAGTTGCGCCATTTGTACCTCCCCTACATAAAATAAGTCAGGAGCTTGACTTCCTTGCAACTGCGTGAGTAATTGCTGCGCATACGTATCACCAGGAGCAGGAATAAGTTTGATGGATACGTTTTCATTTTGTTTCATATAGGCATCAATCGCTCGCTGATATACTTCTTGCTCTGCTGGATTTCCCCAGGCTGTCATGGTTAGCGAAACTTTTCCTTCATTGCTGCCAGACTCACTATGATTTGATTCATTGGAACAAGCCGATAGAAACAGGATACTGACAAAACAAACTACCCCTAGCAAACACAATCTTTTTCTCACATAAATTCCTCCTTATAATTGTATGGTTGAAAATCAACTAAAATCTAAGCCTTTTTAATACACTTGGTCTGAAAATAAAGTAGTAAACTCGTAGTAATTTTCCCCCTTTCGTTTACTACGATTGTAGTTTTATTATTGGTTCTTTTAAGAAAGTCTAAGGTGTGTTGTTAAAAGCAAATCATTTTATGCGCTTATCGCATATAATGTCGCAACATAAATCTCCTCCCCTAAAATATAAGTGAGGTGATTTTATGTATTATAGAATTCGTGATTTACGAGAAGATAAAGACTTGAATCAAGAACAACTTTCTAAATTATTAAACATTAGCCAAACTACCTACTCTAGATATGAATCAGGGAAGTTAGACATACCGACACAATCCTTGATAAAACTAGCAGACTTTTACTCTACTAGCGTTGATTATTTGCTCAATCTAACAGATTATAAAAAGCCTTATCCTCGTAACTAATCTCATTTTATGCGAAAAACGCATAGAAGTCAATATGCATTTTTCGCATAAAGTAGAATGTTATTGAGGTGAGAACTATGTTTCAGAGAATCCGTGATCTGCGAGAAGACAACGATTTAACCCAACGCCAAATTGCTACTCTTTTAAATGTTTCACAGTCAACGTATTCTCGGTACGAGAACGGTGCGCTGGATATACCTATTCAAACGTTGATAAAGTTAGCAAGTCATTATGACACTAGTATTGATTATTTGGTAAATCTGACTGAGGTTAGGACTTCCTATAAAACCAGTGAGCGTTGATACCACAATTCATTGTAATACCACTTTTAAATCATTTTGAGAGACAAGTAGACGTTCACTAAGCCAGTCCTTCCTCTCCGGTTTTCCGTTTATTTTAAAAAAAGCACTCCTCAAAAATGGGAATGCCTTTTTTCGCTGATATAATAAGATTTATAACGTTTTGAAAACTGTGCAGCTTACGAGCTTTCTAAAGATCTAGTTTTGCTTCTAAATAACTAAATAGCTTTGAATATCATTTAAGATCAACCATTTCAGGTAATTTTGCAAAATTCAAATATCAATAAATTTCATAAGATTTTAAATGCTATATACCTGATGATGTACACAAAAATACTATAAAAACCAGAACATGACTACAGATTATAAATAACAAATTTACATATTACTAAAAATCATTGATACCATTATTCATGATTTTTATAAAATACTATTTTTAGGATGCTGAAAAATTTTTTACCTACAATCTCAATTTGATAAATACAATCAAAAATCAGATGATTCCATAAAAACTCAAAAGTAATTTCTGATCGATTTCAATACCATGCTGTCTATATGTTGACTCACGCTTGCAAAACAGTTTAGTAACAGCTGCTGACCGCTCTCGATACCCTGCAAGATGAACCAAACGATGACAGTTCGGGCACAATGTTGTGACATTATCTGTAAAATCCAATGTATATCGATAATACTCTTGGACCGCCATAGGTACTAAGTGATGCGCTTCTACAAAGTTCTTGCCATCTACTTGTGCAATAAATGTTTGATGCCTTGAATCAAGTTCACAGGACCAACCACTTTTTACTTTAGCTAAATAACTCACACGTAAACTTCTCGGATAGCTTTCAATCCCTTGGCGTAAAGACTTTTGGGGTTTCACCAACTTATCAGCTTGAAATTCTGTAATTCCCTCAGAAATCAAGTTTTCTTCCTCGCTTGTTAATGCTGCCAGTTGGAAATTCAACTGCTCATCAGCGGTAACTTCTCTCAGCGCTTGCTGTGCAGTTAAATAGGCAGAGAAACAATTGATTGTCGCACTGTAAAAGTTGTGTTCTTTTCGATTAAACGTACTAAAATCTGGCAGTTTTTCAACTAGCTTAATTTTCTTTAGTGCTGAAAAAGAATTTAACAAACCAAAATCTTCTTGGAAAATTTCTTCATATAAGACAGTCAAATACAACAAGAAACGAGTGTAATGCACCCCTTTACTTGAAGCCTTTTTGACATTGCCGGTTTCAGAAGACAACTTTTCTGCATAAGTTCTGAAATCTTGCAAAGCTGGAAAGTATCGTTCTTTATTGAGCACAACATGCGGTTCCTTTGAAAATACTTTTCTAAGAGCAATCAAAAAAGTCACCACTTTCGAAATAAGAAATTAATAATAATTATATCTACAAATTAGATTCCTTTACCACTTCTGTGAAGAACCCTAATTCAGGATTATTCAAAGTTCCTATCAACACTCCTCTATCTAAGAAAGCATTCATTTTTTCACAACTTGTTTCAGAAATAAGTGAGCATGCATGACAAGCAGAAGCATTAAGCGAGTCACGTCCTTGTGAATCACTTTCGATACATACAGGATCAAAGCTGCACCACTGCGCTTTTTCAAGCGCACTACTCAGTAATGCAAAAAATCTCTCTGGAACCCCTTGCTTGACTAGACCACCAAGTGTTCCTTCAGAATCCGAGCTTGAGGTATAGATTAAGACACCATACATTTCTTCACCTTGACTATTTGAATAATATATTCTTTCTTTCAGAGCAGAAGATGAATAACCACTACTCATATTCAGTTCTCTAATAAGCAAGTGCGACAATGTATGAAGTAAATAATAGTCCGGTTTAATATAAGACAATTCATCATCAAATCTTACGTTTTTTTCTTTCGCCACAATTCTATTGTAGACGGATTGATCTTTTACTTTCTTTAACCAATAACTAACTTGCTTAGGATCAAGTGAAAAGAAAATTCCTTCACCTAACGATCGCATCCCGACATAATAACCGTCTTTTCTTTTTAATGAAACTTCATTAACTCCACCTTTAGATTCTTCACCTTCCAAAGCACGTTCTCGCATCAATTCAGAGTCAGTTGACTCAATTCGGCTATAGGAACGAAGTGCACTCACAACTTCTAATTGATGTACTAAGGTAATTTTAGAGATAAACTGATTAAAAGGAGATTCGTCCAATTCATTTTGATCAAAAATTTTTATTTTAAGTCGCTCTGATTCTTTGTCAAAGTCTTCTTTACCAGTCAGCACTTCAAATTCTGGTCTTCTGTAATCCATGACATCACCAGTCGATTCAGAGGTAGACTGTTCAAAAAAATAAAGAGATACAGCATTTTTGACTGCGGCAGAGTCTTGCATCAATTCCTCTGCAATATAATCAATTAAATTTTGAACTTTTTTATCTCTATTTAATTTATTAATTCCCTCTTCTCGGGATATACTCCTGAGGGATTTTTGTAAAGATATATAGTCAGTGGCACACTGAACCGCTTCAATTAATTTATTTTGTTTAAAAGGTATATTAACCGAACTTGAAATATTAGGAAAAAAGAAATTATTAGCATTTTTCAACAAAACCCGCAAATGGACTCCTTCCGAACATCCTTCACCATCATCTGATTTTTTCCATTTATATTGTCCCTTACACTGTATTCCTAATTCTTCCAATTTTTCTGAAAATTGATTTTCATCAAATACTCCGCCAAGTGATCTTTTCTTTCCACAAGTTTCACATGACACTATCAAATCAGCGATAGATCCTGTTTGTGCTACACTTTCTAATTTTATTTTATGGTCCTTAAACTCATCAAAGGACGTATTTGTATGTGGCCATTCCAGCCATGGAAACTCTTGCGCATGTCCGTTTTTACATGCACAAATTACCCGAACTGGTACAAGTTCAGTACCTTTATGGCGTGGATCATACGGTTGTTTGTCAAATATATTAACTCTGGAAGGAATTCCTTGAGCCACTACAGACTCACGCCACTTACTTAGTGGTTTCAAATATCTGTCATATGGAGAAAAGTACCAGCTTGGGAATCTGACACCAATGATTTCTTCAGACTCTTTCATTGGAGGTTCAATAAATCCATTGGCATTCATCTCTGTTTCCAGTCTGATATCATGAACTTTTTCGCATTTATTCGAATTCCAGTACTCGGAATCTGCGACCATCACAGATTGATTATTGATATCCATCAATGCACCTATACCAAACGGAGTAAGTAGCTGTGACCTTCTTACATTAAATTCTGGGTTTGCACTTGTTTTATCATAAGCCATTTCCGCACCTCAATCAGTCAATTATTCGCATATATGCTGTATCTTCAACATTTCTCATTGTACCCATAACTCTTGTAGCTTCTTCATGATGGCTTCGATCATCAAATGATTTGAGAAGCAATTTACCAAAAAATTCTTGAGTTTTCGTTCTATACAAATAGTACCTTGTTTCGTTCTCTGCTCCTTCTGATACTTCAGCGTCTTCTGCCAACTTCAGCCAAGAATTTGCAAATTCCTTCATAATTATTTCAGCATCTTCACTATATAATTTATATTTATCTTCACTATTCCCGACCCGCTCCATCAAATATTCAATAATATCATCGAGACGGCTTTCATTATTCAAAATATTTATGGGTGTTTTATCGCCGGAAAGTTCTTCAACATTATTGCGTAACATTGCAACAATCACTCCTGCAACAGCCTTCTTCAATGCAGGAACAGAAAATGGTGTGACACTGCTCGCTTCAACAAACCGGTATAAGCTCTGATGATAAGACTGAAATGTCTCATAATGCGATCTATCTCTGCTTCGGGAAGAATTATACAATGTGCACACTAAACCGAGTGAATTACGACCTACGCGACTTGTAGCTTGGATGTATTCAGAAGTAAGCTTAGGCTGCCCCACTACGAACATTGCATTGAGTCTACTGATATCTACTCCGACTGAAAGCATATTGGTTGCAATAAGAGTATCAATAGGATATATTTTTTTCTCTTTGTCATTTACAGTGTGTTTAACTTCCAATTTTTTTAGAATTTCTGGAATTTCAACTCCTGACTTTCTCGAAGTAAGCTCTACACTCGTATTATCCCAAATTTTACGCTTTCTTGTATTGTTTCTACGATTCAGCTGATTAATGTATTCTTTTATATCATCCCGAATTAAACCTGAAGCTTTGCCTAATTCCCGAATGCTGTTAAAATATCCTGTAACAGTCCAAAATAATTCTTCCTCGTCAGGTTCTAGACCAAGCTCAGTAATAGCTTGCAGCATAGCGGATACCAATCTAATTTCAGTTGTAACCTGTGACTTTCCTGTAGACATGATACCCAAATAAGCTCTGCCCGGTTCAGTAGCGTTTTCTTTTACGAAAAAGTTATCTGCTACATCAATACCATTAGGTGGAAATTGAAATACTTTTCTTCCAAAAATAGACTTAACTTGCTCCTCTGCATTTCTAATTGTAGCCGTTGAAGCAATATATTTTGGAGATACTGTACCTTCTCCGCTTTTAAAAATATAATCAAATCCTGCTTCGTATAACCCTACAATGCTCCCAAGAGGTCCAGAAATCAAATGTAATTCATCTTGAATAATTAATTCTGGTCGACGATACTTGGTCAAATCATCGGAACCAAATAGATGCTGCGTCTCTTCTTTTAGAGGTACTTGTGCAAATTTATCAACAGTTCCAAACAATAATGTCGGTCGCACATCATAAATACTCTCATCAACAACATAAATTGGAAGTCCTTTTGAAAATTCACACTTTCTATTATTACATTTCATATTATGATTAGAATTACAGCTTTTAATTGGTGAGTAACCCCATTGCCTTATAATTTTACGATTCTCTTCCTTTGGAATGATGCTATGCTCCTCTTTACACCAAGGACATTTCAAAACTTGGAATGTATTTTTTCTTTTAGCATCTTCAATAGTGTTCGCTTTTAACATTTCGTCAAAATCAGATTTAGCTGCCTTCAAATGATTTTGCGTTCCTTCGCCAATCCAAAGCCCTATCGTTATCTCTGTATCACCCAAGCCGCTTACACGTCTTCTAATAAATTCCAGTGCACAAATTAACTGCGAAGCCCGTTCGAATTGCTGAGAAGTTAAAAGACGCAAAGTATAACGCATAATTACACTAACACCATCTGAATTATTGTAATTCATTCTTCGATAGATAATTACCGCCGCAATTGCAAACAAATAAGCTTCAGTTTTTCCACCACCAGTACTAACCCAGATTAAATCCAGAATTTCTCGATCATCACTGTTTTCGTTGAGTATAGATTCCAAAGAATGTAAGATAAAGGCCAACTGGAATGGTCGCCAATTAAATGTAACATTTTGAAAATCAGATTTCTCATAACAAAATACTTTTTGTTCAACATCATCAATTCTTTGAAGTAGCATTGCTTTGTTAGCAAGATTAAAAGCTATAAAAGCCTTATCATCTTCTTCAAAAAATTTTACGGCTTTCTTCATACGTAAACTGCATTCTTGGCATTTTTTTATGTTTTTCAGAGCGTATTTTTGAAATTCTGGGATTAAATTAGTAATAGATGTCTCTAATTTTAGAATCCAATTATCATAGGCCGTAATGAAGGAATTTAACTTACTCATTTGGCTTTCTTTTTCCATATCAATATAACTGTCAGCCCTCAAAATATCCGCTGTCAGATCAGGAATCTCAAATGACATTGGCAACAGCTCATAGCTAGGTAGATAGCTCGTCTTAATTTCACTTATATTTCCATTCTCCTCTTTCCAAACAGCAGATACCCCCCGTCCATGAGCGTAAGTCTTTTTCTGACGGTACAAAAATAAATTCATTGCATCTTCTGGATCCAACTTAGCTAAATCAGGAATTTTAATGTCCTCGGATGCTACAAAATCAATTCCTTCTTGCGCAGGTATTTTTATTTCTGTCTGAAAAAAATGATTTTTTGAAACATTCTTCACTACAACAGTAACCGCTATCACATTTTCATTTGCCACTTTCAATTCTTTTATTTTTGAAAATAGGTGGACTGAACATCCCTCATCAAATTTGATTTCTTGAGTTCTCACCCCATCATGCAATTCAAGTAGCACGCCACTTTCAAATGGTTTACGTTGAAAGCAGTTCTTTTTTCCATAATTGATATTTTTAATTTTATTGACCAAAAATTTGGTATCTGCATCTAAAGATTCACTCTTATACATTTCCTTAGACAGATTATTAATTATCTTATCAGTCTCTTCATTATAATTTTTTAGACGAATTCTTTTTTCTTCTTCATCTATTTCAAAAAGCTGTTCAACTTTTTCTACTTTTGATTTAAGTAAATAATACTGCAATGCTTCTAAAGTTTTTGTCGTTGTTTCAACATAAGGATTTTTAATGGATTCATAGCTGGCTGTAGATATAGAAAGATTCAATGCTTTAATCTTAGCTTTGCAGTAAAAAGTGATCCCAATAGATGATGGTAAAAAACTATTATCAATTTCAACAGAGTCTTCTTTATCGAATCCCTCCTGAATATCCAAGGCAACTTCTTTCAACTCGTGTTCCCCAACATCATCTTTAAAAGGATATAGAATTCCCGTTACATAACGTGATTGAGGCTTTTCTGAAATAATTTCTTCAGCAAAATTTGCGTTAATTTTCTCAGAACCAGGTCCTAATAATAATGCACTGATTGCTTCGATATATCTATCTCGTATTTCTTTTTGTTTTTCTTTATCTTCCTGAATACTCAACAGTATCCCTCCCAATGATTTTATTTGTAAAGTTTCTAGGAATTGCTTTCAAAGAAACTTGATTAATTTGAATAATCCTATCTGTCACATATCCTGTAACAGTCGGATCTAAGATTATGTCCTCTAGATATTTTCCATCAATACTTGCGATAAAACGATCTCTAGTCTCTGTTAGTCTTCGCTTAACATTTTCACTAGCTAGAGCATACTGTTCATAATTATTAGCAATATCAACATCTCCAATAATATGACCAATAAATTTTATAAATTCTCGATTTTGCGGAACTATTTGAATAGTTTCAAATGAAGACCATCTTTTATAAAATGGGAGTGATTTTTCCTGAAACCCTAGTTTTTCAAATTTAGTTTTCAACTGTTTTATGTTTAAATTATTTTCATTTATATATTTTATAAACTTACGTTTCCATACATAATCATAATACTCGAATATATTTATATCCCTAAAACAATTCGTACCTCGGTTAGTTCCATCAATTTTTTTTAATCTTTGACGATAAAACTCATCCGAATAGGGAATCAAAATTTCTAGGACTTCTTGATTGACCTTAATTTCCGAAGTTGTGATTCTTTTAATTTTTCCATCTTTTTCTAGTATAAAAAGTTTCCCATAATTTGTAGTCATTATAGAATTACCCGACTGCAGAATCAGCTGTAAAGAAACATCTCCAACAGTAGTATTATAATCCTCATGACAAATTTCCAACGTAGCTGTGTCTTGGTTTACGTCATCTTTTTCTAAGATATCTAAAGCATCATATTCCTCAAAATCAACTTCAGGAAGATCTGGTAGTTTCCTTTGAGACAAATACTTATTAATTGAATGCAAATATGCTGAAGACTCTATATTCTGTCTAAAAAAATCAAGTTGATATAATTTTTCTAATATCTTTTTTTCTCTATTTAAGGAGGATGGTAAATATTTTTCCTGTATTTTAGGAATTAAAATATCAACTTGCTTACAACAATAACTAGAAAGCCATTTTTTTCTATCAGATGCATATGGTGATAATAGTATTATTTGATCAAATTGATTATATAAATCTTCTGTGATAACAGCTTTATAGGAAATCACCGTCAATTGTTTTTCATTTCGATATAGTTCAGAAACTTCAGATATCATTTGATCCATAACGATTATTGCACATTTTGAATTTTTATTTCTAATTTGTTCAATTTTTTTCTTAACTTGGTATCCAAATCTATTTTCATAAATGTCAATTAAAATGTCTGGTAGTTCATCAAAATCTGATATACCCTTTTTTTCAAGATACTCCAGTACATTCATCAACTGATTTTCTAATGTTTTAGATTTTCCTGAAGTTAAGCTATAATTCATTTTCAAAAATATCTTCAACATTTTATCTAAATATTTTAAAGAAGGCTCTAGTTTAATTTCCGATAATATTTCATTTAATCGATTAATAGATTTTTCAAAGTCATGATTATTTCCAACAAAATGATAATTAAATTGGTAATTTTCTGCTACTAAGGGATCAAGCCAACAATATTCACCTCTAAGGGAACTAATAAAATCTAATGCATCCCACTTCATAACCATTGGAACACTTGAATAAACTGTCAATGGAATTTGATACTCACGACATACATCTTCCAAATTAATCAAGTTAGACATTTGACTTTCTTTAAACCACTTATCTCCAAGAACAAATACTGATTGCTCTTTAACATCGCCAACATTATCATCTAAATAATCAACAATAGCTTGCGCACTAGCAGAAAATAGCACCATAGGTTCTTCTATACTATTCATTTTAGGCAGTGGACCAAGTTCCATATTATTTTTTAAATAATTACTACTGCATACTTGATCGAATGTATATTTATCATTTCCAATACTGACATTTGTTAATAAAAGCTCATCTATATACTTTCTTTCCATCAATATTATAATTGCCTTGTCATTTGTCCAATTAACCTGCTTGATTTCCAAAAAATTGGCAAAACTTTGGCGTGCAGACGGTATCTTTCTTTTTTTTGTTCCTATAACTACACTTGCTTCAGTCTCTAATTTTTCACGAGGTAAAATACGCTCATAGACAGATTTCTCATTCACAGTTTCAATCCTATATCCCGAAGTACGGTCATCCTTTCCTTTGTATCTATAGAATTTATTCTGAAACTGAATTTCCTGACCTATTTTAAGGTTATCTATATTTAACTTCACATTACTAGAAATATTTTCAGCAGCAATCCACATGCAAATAGCATAAGCCAAATTCTTGTAATAATTACCATTTAAATACTGATAATTATATGATTGATCCCCAACTTCTCTTAAAGCAAAAAAATCTGAAATAATTCTTTTTACATTATTTGAAATATAGCCAAAAGGGCTATTCAAGAAAATTAATTTTTGTACTAACTCCATAATTGGCTCTCCTGACCTAGATTTATATTAAATTATACAATACCTTAAGTTACTTGACTAATACGTTTTTTAGCGCGTAGTTTCGGTAGCCTATCTATTACAAACTTGTTATAATAAACTTGAGGTGTAATTATGTTAAATATAATTGATTTGTTTTCTGGTGCCGGTGGGCTAACAGAAGGTTTTCGAGATGCAGAATTTTTTAATTTGATTGCCCACGTAGAAATGGATCATTCTGCTAGCAAAACACTTAAGTTGAGAGATGCATACTATTATCTAAAAGAAAAAAACAATCTTAATCTTTACTATGATTATATAACTGGAAAAATTTCTCGCGATGAATTTTTTTCAAAAATACCTGAATATGTAATTTCAAAAGTTATCAATATCGGTATCGGGGAAGATACTATCGAAGATATTTTTTCTACCATAGATGTCAATGGAAATTATCAAAAGATTCATGGAGTTATCGGTGGTCCTCCTTGTCAAGCATACTCAACTATTGGTCGTTCTCAAAATGAAAAAATCAAAGAACAAGATGAGCGAATTTACTTATATAAGTATTATATTAAATTTTTGGAGCGTTATAACCCAGATTTTTTTATTTTTGAAAATGTAAAAGGCTTATTATCTTTCAAAGATCTAGACGGGCAGAAACTTTTTGATAAAATTATCAATGAATTTTCAAATATCAATGGAACTAACCACTATAAAATTGAGAAAAAAATGATTAATTGCGCTGACTATGGTGTTCCCCAAACACGAGAAAGGCTTTTCATTTTCGGCCAAAAGAAAAAACATAAAAACGATTCCTTCTTCAATTGGATAAAAAAATACAAAGAAACACCTCCAACAATTGATCAATTATTTCAAGATTTACCTTTTATGAATGCAGGACAAATAAAGAATGAGTATTCTAATACATCGGCTAATGTTTTTGTCAAAAAAAATCTTCGTAATGATAATGTGCCGTTGACACAAAATATTTGTCGTCCAAACAAAGAAAATGATTTGGCTATCTACAGAATCGTAGCTAGAGAAAAGAAAAATAATAAAAATATTAAATACTCTGATTTACCAGCTCATCTAATCACACATAAAAAAACCAATATATTTTTAGATAGATTTAAGGCTATAAACGGTAAAGGCTTTAGTCATACTGTTGTTGCACATATCGCCAAGGATGGTCATTATTATATCCATCCAGACGTTAAACAAAATCGTTCAATAACAGTTAGAGAGGCTGCACGAATACAAACTTTCCCCGATGATTTCTACTTTGAAGATTCTAGAACTGCCGCCTTCAAGCAAATTGGAAACGCAGTTCCTCCTTATTTTTCAAAAATAATAAGCAAATCTATTCGTGAACATCTATATGATATGCATGAAGAAGATCAATAACATAATAAGATATTTTATCTAAGCTACAATAGTTTATCATTAAAGATGAACATTGTAGCTTATTGTACTGATAAATTAATCTCTACATAAAATCAATACTCCTCAGCAAACAGCAAAGTTTCAACACTCTCATCTTTAAGAGTCCATAATTCTACATCTTCATTTTTGCCAATACCATATTTTATAAACTTACGTTTCAATGCTTCTGGTACCTCCTGCTATATAATAACCTCAACTTTATGGTATACGTAGTATACGCTGGTAGTCATCAGTTCCTATACCATCTTATCCTTGATCATAAAACTGCCAAATCATTTTTATAAAATCAGTACTAAATGAATATCGTATTCTTTTATAATAACACGTAACATCTTCACCCTTTCCAAAACTATCAACTAGACTGACTTATTGCTAAGTTCAAAATTTCCGTCCAAACTAATACTGCCAATACTAGGCAATCTCCGTGGAGCATTTCACATCAAGTGAACTACTCTCGCGGAGAATTTGCTTTTTGCTGGACGGCGTAGCCGGACTGCAGGAAAACCCCTTATTCAAAGACTAGGAAACCGGCAATACTAACCGACTACAGGCAGAGCTGATAACGTTTCTGGCTGTCCCACAAAAAATATTTTGTCACACTGATTTTTGTCCTTTTTTTTATGACATCGTTCATTGAACATGCGTTTTTTCGATTTCTTGCATAAAGGAATAATACAACAATTCGCTTCTTCATATAGATAAGTGTTCGTTTGATTTGAGAAAACTAATGGCATTGGTTTCTTGGTCTAAATGATACATAATAATCAACTTTTCAAGTAATTTTTGATCCAAAAACCATTAAACCAAGAAAAATCTTCTTGATTGGCTAAATAAACCAACAAGCAATACCGACTTGACACAGAAATAGTAAACGGCATGATATACAAAATATGATTATCTGGCTCATGATGTAAGTAAAGTTAGGCTTCTTTACCAATATTAGTCGATCCTAAATACAAGCGTTTCTCCTGACTAATACATTCAAAATGTGAATCAGTTTTTTCATCAGCGATTTGATTTAGTTGGACTTCATTCCAAATCAATTCTTGGATCATCGGGTTAGTTTTACCGTTTTTTTCTTTATCAAATCCAAAATATACTGATTTTCTTAATCTCCATAAAATAGATATTCATTCATCACATGGCTGATTTAAGTAATCCGATTGGTTGTCCGCATTTCAAGAGAAAAATTAGGCTGGTCACAAAAGGAACTGGCAGAAAGAAGCGGTATTTTACTTTCACTGAACGCAGAATTTGAAACTGGAACCCGCAACTTATCGGAGAAAAAGCTAAATCAATTATGGAATTGTCTTGAAGATCCTAATGATACACCAATGAATTACGTCACCGTGGACTATATCACAACTCATTTCCTCTCTCTGAACTACAAATTCCTGATTTAAGAAATCTTTGGAATAGCAATCGTCTGCTTTAAAGTGCGAAATACGCGCCTTTAGGCTATACAGCGCAACTGGTTTGAAACAATGTGATTACGATAAATTACTCGATTGACAATCCAATTCGCGGGACTTTGTTTGAGTTATCTAGTTAAAGCTGTGCGTATTTAGCAATGCTTTTAAAAACCAGAAAAACAGAATAGCAACACTTTTTTTCAAAATGCGTTCAATCATTAAGTAATTTTAAACACATTGATTTCAGCCAGATTTTTAATATCGCTAAACTTTTAGAGTATATCGAATATAACCGGATCGAAAAAGTGATTCGTTATGTCGGTGATCCAAAGAAATAACCGAAAGCTAAATGTCAATTAAACGGTGAAGCTCTGATCGCTGAAGAATTGATTGCTTGGCTAGATGCTACTAATCAAGACTATCAAAAGCGGTGCTTTGATTATGCAGGGCTATGTACTCTTTATGTTGACTTTGAACCTTGGTAATCGTAAAAGTGAATCCTATGCTTTACAATGGAAACATATTGATTTTAAAAAAAGTTATGCCAGCTTGATTCAAAGTCTTGATAAATTTGACAACATGAAATCGACTACGGGGCGCAAAGCAACCAAATTTTAAATTCCTAAGTTTCTACTAAACCTTTTAAATGAATGGCAGAAAAACAAAAAGAAGAACTTTTACAAATCGGGATCAAACAACCTAAAGACAATTTCCTTTCACTTATGCCAATCGAAATGACGAACTTAATTGACCTGTTCATGTCGATTATTTGAACTATCGCCTCAAATCTATTAATCGTTGGCAGAAAGAATTAGTACAAGTAAATCCATGTAAATTACGGTATACATCTAGCACTCTTGCTCGTAAAGGCGGTGCGACGATGTCTCAAATCTCATAAGCATTAACTCACTCGGATATTAAAACAACTGAAATTTACGTCAACACACCAATTGTAGTCGAACTTTCAACCTATGAAAAATTTGAAAAACGCCTAGATGAAGCACGACAAGCGAAATAATCAAGGATAAAACAACACAAAAATAGTTATAGAAGAACAGTTTTAGTGGAAATATATTAGGTATTAAATTAGCAAAAGCAAAAAGTCATACTTATTTACTTGCCTATTTTCATATCTATTATCAAAAAAAACACCCTCCAAAAGGAGAGTGTTTTGAAATCTTCGATAAAAAGATTAACGTTTTGAAAACTGTGAAGCTTTACGAGCTTTCTTAAGACCTGGTTTTTTACGTTCAACCATACGTG
>ERZ507044.362-NODE-362-length-22233-cov-8.0817_pt1 | contig 22233 bp, 18 predicted proteins | sample MGYA00512870_ERZ507044 | MGnify/ENA metagenome assembly ERZ507044
AACGTTACACCGGTTGCCATGGAAAAGTGATCGCGATCGATCATTTCGGTGCATCCGCACCTGGTGACAAAGTCTTAGCGGAATTCGGCTTCAGTGTTGAGAATGTCGTGAATACTTTCAAATCAATCGATTAATTGATCGACAATCAATCAAAAATAGCACGTTCGAGAATCTTTTCGATTTTCGAGCGTGTTTTTTTGTCTGGATCATGGTTAGAGAACCACAAGGGAGAGGAATGAAAAACGCAAGTCACCGATTCAACAGGGAAATACTTTCTATCGATGAGCCAATCGTCAGAGAGAAACTGGATCAAATGAATAATAAACGTCACTTTGTTGTATAAAATTGAATATATATGAATAAAAATGCTAGTTTTCGTTGTTGCAAGGCTGGTTCCTGTGTATAGTTAAAGAAAAGGAAACTAAACAATAAGAGCCAAGGAGAATGACTCAAGAAAAGAGAACAGGGAAGAACGACTACTTGAAGAAAGAGGAATAAGGAGATGGGAAAACACGATGAAAAGGTTGAGGGTTAGCCACACGAACCGACGAAAGAAATGCGGCGTTATGAGTGGAAAAAAGAAAAAAAACCATTCTTTTGGTAATACTACTGCTAAAGCTATTTTCACGAGACGTTTACGCAACAGAATTGAATGAAATTGCAACAGGTGATCAAGCAAACGTTGTGATACATACTGATTTTCTCAAGAGTGAAGTGACAAATCCGTCTATTTATCTCACCTATACGGCCGTTCCGTCAAGTGGAAGTGAGATAATTGATGTTCACGTTGAGATCAATGGGGCATACCATAGTCATCTTTATTTGAAAGATGAAAACAATCACGAAACAGTGGAGGAATTCGAATTCGGCAGTGGAATCGTTGTTTTGCCCTATCATCAATCAGAAGCGATGTATCTTGAGCTTGTAGCGGTTGACAGCAGCGGCGCCAGTGGGCGATTCAAATTAGAACATCCGATTACTGTGGTAGATCCACCCGCTCTGCCGTCACCAACTCCAGATGAAATTAGTACTGAATTCTTTTGGGAGGATGAAAGAACATTTGTGAACAATCGCTTATACATGGGAATCGCTGGGGAAACAGAAATAGACCGATTCCGAGTATCAGAAGCGAAGATCCATGAAGCAGTCGAATCGATTGGCGGGACAATTTTGCAAGAAGCGGATTGGTCATGGCACATTCTCATAGGTGTCAAAAAAAGTACCGCTGAAGAGCTGATCGCCATGATTATGAGTCTGGTGACGAATTATCCTGAGGTCTTCGACGGGGGCAGTTTAGATATAATTGAGAATGTCGGATATGCAGGAGAGACAAGTGAGACATTTGATGTGGACACGAACGAGACCTTAAATGATCCGTTGGTCTACGCACGATCAAATGAGGCTGCAGCTTCTACTGAGCCGTTGAAGATTCCCTCCGGAATGACACTATTTCTTTATATAATAATGGTAATACCAGTGCCAAGTTTGGCCGTAACATGGTTTTTACTCAGACACAAACACTAAATAGGAGGAAAAATGGAAATAAAAAAGAAACGATTGCGCAATAAAGTCGTGGTATTAGTGATCATCTTGCTGTTTACACCCAAAATCAGTCATGCTGAAACGAATAGTAATACAGAAAGAGACGGGCAAACGATTATAAACATGGAAGATAAACCGATCATCGAACTACTCAGTGAAGAGCCTGGTGCAGAATTAAATGTGCCCTTTTTTGAGATAATCTACGCAATAACCCCTACTACAGGTAGTTTTATTGATGAAGTGTTCGTGAAGGTCGATGGAGAATTCGATCGTTATCTTTTTCGAAGTATCACTTCATCAGTAATGATCGAACCCGGTCGAAAAATAGCTGACGCACGTTTCTTTCTTCCAACTGAATCTGAAGCGCATCGATTTGAACTTGTAGCCATTGACAGCACAGGAGCAATGGCGACCTATTCATTTGAAGAACCATTTTATATGAACGAATCTCCAGGCCTACCTGCACTGTTTTTGGAGGATATCACTACTTATGAGGCAGACGGCGTAAAAAAGGGTTTTGTGAACAATCGCATACACCTTGAAATCGACCGTGCTGCTCGTGATGAGCAGTTTCCCACATTGACTGAACAATTGTTGGATAGTCTCATCACACGTGAAGCTCAACTTTTAGCTGGACCTGATCAAAATGATCGAGTAACAATTGAGGTAGCACCCTTTTCCTTTGAGGAATTTCATCAGATCCTCTTTGAAATCAGACAGTTTTCTTCTGGGTTGATCAAAAGGGGAGCTTTGGAAGAAATTGATCCCACGACTGTTTCACTTGATCCTAGAGACGAAAAGCATGCAGCTCGGCCCATGACAATTACTTCAGATATGGTTCAGACAGGGTGGGTCCCTGGACTTTTTTTGCGCAAATATCAAGCGAATCTGCTCAGGTTTAAGTTTACCCTGAGTGAGGAGAATTATTTGCTGCACAAGTACTTTCCGTCCACTGATTTAGGACGATCAATGTTCTATCAGCGGGCGGACGATGCCGTAAGGCAAATCGATGGAATCAGAGTAATCGATCCTCTGCCGATGTTTCCGTATATATGGGTAGAACTCGATGAAAATAGTCCCAATGAATTGATCGAAAAAGCCCAAAAAGTAATGAGAGAATCCGCGGATGTATTTGACCAAGCAGAGATGGTCTTGATCAATGATTTTCTAAATGGCGAACCATTCTACGAAGAGGTGCATAGGCAAGTACCAGTTGTGATCAATGAGAATGGTACCGTAGGCTCGCTGTCTTCGGTAAAATGGATAGGGATCACACCGACTATGAAGTCAACTTATCGCACTATCGAAAGTCTCCCCATAATTTACTTATGCTTCATTTTTTATGTGTATCTTTGGAACCGAGTGCGTTTTCGTCCCAAATAGTTTTAGATTTTTCAGGAATCGACGGCGATCAACAAGGCAGGTTCAGAAAGGAGCTAAGAAAGCAAGGTGGTTGAAGGAAGCTGAGTTGCTGCAAATTTGCTTTTTGATTATTTCTGAAACAGAAAAGAAAAAAGCGAAAAAACTTTTAAAAGTTTTTCATTTTGTTAAGAATACTAAGAATGTTCGTTTAGTTTTTTAAAAGACTCTTTTCCGAGTGTAAAGTGAACATTGTTTGCACTGTTAGATGTTTTTCCGTATAATAGCTGTATTGATTTATTTGAAAAAACGTACAGTTACTGGAGGAAAAAATGGGAAGTTATCAAACAAGAAGTGAAAGACATCATCAACCAAAGAAGACGATAAAAAGACCTACTAAAAAGGCGGTGGTCTCTTTGATGGGGGCAGGAATGATGTTAGCGCCAATGACGGTCACTTTCGTTCCTCAACAGGTACAAGCTGTTGAGAATCAATACGCGACGCAGGACATCTCAGGTTTTATTGAGCAAATTGGCTGGTCAGCACAAGATGTTGCTGCCAACAATGATCTCTATGCTTCTGTGATGATTGCTCAAGCGATTTTGGAAAGCGGCTATGGTTCTTCCGCGTTATCCAATGCACCCTATTACAATTTGTTTGGGGTCAAAGGCAGTTACAACGGACAAAGTGTCTATATGCCTACACAAGAGTATTTGAATGGTCAGTGGGTAGAGATGAATGAACCGTTTCGTCAATATAACTCTTACTGGGAATCGTTTCAGGATCATGCGAATGTCTTGCGCAGCACGAGTTTCGCGACAGGAACTGCTCATTACAGTGGTGTTTGGAAAAGCCAAACAACCTCATTTTATGATGCAACGAATTACTTGACGGGGCGCTATGCTACCGATCCAGGGTATGCACAAAAACTGAACTGGTTAATTGAAACGTATCAGCTCACACGCTTTGATACTGGGACAACGCAAAGTACCGCATGGACAAGTACAACGAGCACGACTAGCACGAGTACTACGCAAACTACAACGACGACTCAGGTAAACAGCGGATCTACAGCGCAGAGCTATCACGTTGCTTCAGGCGATACACTTTGGGATATCGCCAATAAATTTGGCACAACGGTCGACGCTCTAATGGCAACAAATGGGTTATCTAGTGAGGTCATTGTTGTTGGCCAAGAATTAATCGTTTAATTATCTGATACCGCCTTAAGAATGATTGCTCTAAATGGCATCATTCTTAAGGTTTTTTTGTAATGGAAAAACAAAATCAAGAAAGTGAATACAAACAAATATAAAAAAATAAGAAAAAAATTGAAATTGCTTACTTTTTATTCGCAACTCGGGGTTATTTTAGGTAGAATGGAAGAATAAGAACGGGAGGGATTTTCAATGACAAAAATCTATCAATCGGTCAATGAGTTAGTTGGGCATACGCCAATCGTCAAATTAAATCACATCGTAGAAGAAGGTTCTGCGGATGTGTATCTGAAATTAGAGTTCTTCAATCCTGGGGGAAGTGTCAAGGACAGAATTGCTTTAGCCATGATTGAAAAAGCAGAAAAAAATGGCTTGTTAAAAGCTGGTGATACCATCATCGAACCAACATCTGGGAATACTGGGATCGGCTTAGCCATGATCGGTACGGCAAAAGGCTATCGTGTCGTGCTGGTTATGCCAGAAACCATGAGTATTGAAAGACGTAAAATTGTTCAAGCTTATGGCGCAGAGTTGATTTTGACCCCTGGGTCTGAAGGAATCACTGGTTCTATCAATAAAGCAAAAGAATTAGCAGAACAAGACGACTATTATATGCCATTACAATTTGAAAACCCAGCCAATCCAGAAGTCCATGAAAAAACGACAGGGAAAGAAATTGAGGATGCGTTTGAATCTAAAGGGTTAGACGCTTTTGTTGCTGGGATCGGCACAGGTGGTACGATCACTGGTGCGGGGAAGGAATTGAAGCGCGTCTATCCTAATTTGAAGATCGTGGGCGTTGAGCCTGCAGAATCAGCTATTTTAGGAGGTGGCAAACCTGGTCCCCATAAGATCCAAGGGATCGGCACGGGATTTGTTCCTAAAGTACTAGACACTGAGATTTATGATCAGGTCATTGCCATCGCTAGTGAGGATGCCATGGAAACTGCGCGTCAAGTTGGGATGAAAGAAGGAATCTTAGTAGGAATTTCTTCTGGTGCAGCGATCAAAGCGGCATTAGAGGTTGCTAAGGACTTAGGAAAAGGCAAAAAAGTCTTAGCGATCGTACCAGATAATGGTGAACGCTATTTGTCTACGGCACTGTATCAGTTTGAAGACTAGCAAAGAGGGAGAAAGCAGGCATTTGTTTGTCTGCTTTTCTTTCTCGAAAAACTGAGGGAAGACGGGCTGGGAAAATGCGCTATTCCTTTGAAAAAAACAAGGAAAGCTGTTTGAATTTTTGGGTTTTACATAGTATGATAGGAAAGATAAGAGAAATGGAGGAACTCCTGTGAGTACGATCTACGATGAAGCGATCAAACGATTAAAACATGAAAATATTCGTATTACACCGCAGCGAGTAGCGATATTAGAATTTTTAGCCAGTCACGATGCCCATCCGACCGCTGAAGAGATTTATCGGGCGATCGAAGTTCATTTTCCTGGTATAAGTGTCGCAACGGTATACAATAACTTACGTTTGTTCACAGAAATTGGCTTTGTAAAAGAAATGAATTATGGAGATGCCTCCAGTCGTTTTGATTTTACAACGGAGCCTCATTATCATGCTATCTGCCAAAAGTGTGGAAAGATCGCTGATTTTTACTATCCAGGATTGGAAGATGTCGAAATGGCGGCTTCGAAATTAACTGGGTATCAAATAAATAACCATCGACTAGAAGTTTATGGTCTATGTCCCGAATGCCAAGTGAAAGAGGAGGAAACAAAATGAAGATAATTTCTACAGATCAAGCACCACAAGCAATCGGTCCTTATGTTCAAGCAAAAATCGCAAACGGCTTTTTGTTTGCTTCTGGTCAAGTGCCATTAGATCCTGTTTCGGGGGAAGTTGTCGGTACGACGATTGAAGTACAGACTCAGCAAGTATTGAAAAATATCAACGCGATTCTTGAAGCGGCGGAACTTACGCCAGATGACATCGTTAAGACGACATGTTTTTTAAAAAATATGAATGATTTCGTTCCTTTCAATAATACGTATAGCACATTGTTCAATGAAGCGTTACCTGCACGTTCTGCTGTCGAAGTTGCTCGCTTACCAAAAGATGTTTTGGTTGAAGTTGAGATCATCGCAGCAGTCAAAGAAAAAGCGTAACCAACAAAGAATCGTGGGACGTCCGCATTTGCGTCGTCCCCTTTTTATTGATTCGATCCTGATAGGGAAGAATCTTTATGTTTCAAGTGAGCCAAGGAGAAGAGGATGTAGTATGGTTTCGTTAAAGGAATATTTGGCAAAAGGGCAAACGACGATTTCAAATTTGCTTTTAGAGAATTACCATCATCTTGGTTTGACGAATGATGAATTTTTGTTATGGCTGCAACTGTATCGCAGCCATGAGCAAGGCAATGATTTTCCAGATTTACGTGAGATCGCCTCGATGATGGGCAGCGACCAAAAAGAGATCTATCATTGGTTGAATCAATTGCTGAAAAAAGATGTGCTGCGAATGGGTTCAAAAAAAGACGACGCAGGAAAAATGGTTGATTATTATGATTTCACTGGCATTTATGAGCGACTCGAGTTTCTTTTGCAGCAGCAATCTAAAAAAGAAGTCGCTGAAACAAATGAAGAGAAGATACGCGAGTTGTATCGTTTATTTGAAGGAGAATTTGGTCGCCCCTTATCGGCGATCGAATACCAACGGATCGGGCAGTGGTTGGATGAGGACCACTATGATCCCGAGCTGGTCCAGTTTGCTTTGCGAGAAGCGGTCTTGAATCAAGCGTATAGTTTAAACTATATCGATCGTATTTTGCTTTCGTGGGAACGCAAGAATATTACCTCAAAAGCGCAAGTAGAAGAAGAGCAAAAAAGAAGAAAAAAACAGTTTCTTCAAAATGAAACCACGCCACAAGAAGATGGCCCAATGCCCAAAATCCCTATGCATAATTGGTTAGAAGGAGAGTAAGATACAAGGAGTTTAATTTGCCCAATGATCAGTAAAGAAAAAACAATGACTGCGATAGAAATAATGTATGAGATGTTTCCTGAAGCACATGGAGAACTATTGTCAAAAAATGCCTTTGAATTGCTGATTGCTGTCATCCTAAGCGCACAGGCAACGGACGTGTCAGTCAATAAAGTGACACCGGCACTTTTTGAAGCATATCCAACGCCGCAGGCTCTCAGCGAGGCGCCGTTAGAAGACATTGTTGAAAAAATCAAATCGATTGGTCTCTATCGAAACAAAGCGAAAAATATCAAAGCTTGTGCCTCTGAATTGTTGCTGCGTTTTGGAGGCGAAGTGCCTCAAACCAGAGAAGACTTAATTTCTTTGCCAGGTGTCGGCAGAAAAACAGCGAACGTCGTTCTTGGCGATGCATTTGGCATTCCAGCAATCGCTGTCGATACGCATGTCGAGCGGGTATCAAAAAGGCTGCGCATCTGTAAACTAGACGCCAACGTATTAGAAGTCGAACAAACATTGATGAAAAAGATTCCAGATACGTTGTGGGTCAAAACGCATCACACGTTAATTTTCTTTGGTCGTTATCATTGCACAGCCCGGGCACCTAAGTGTGAGGTTTGTCCATTGTTGACAATGTGCCAAGAAGGAAAACTTCGGATGAAGGGGAAGAAAACCATTTAATGGTGAACATAAACCAAAAGTAACTAGGATCAAGACGCTAAGCGAAATCGCTTAGCGTTTTTTTTTTGCACAAATTGATAAAAAAAACAGGTAATTAACGTAATACCCTTTATTAAAGCCCTTTCAAGTAACTGGAAAAACATAAGCTTACCGAATTTTTTTGATTACACCACTCAAAATCAGGTGTTTTTTCACAAAGAGATCGTGTGAGGGGTGATGCTCGATGCGAAATGAACCTTCCGATACGCCTTTTTTTTGAAACTATTTGTAAGCTTAGTATGATGGGTTTTTTTTGCACAATTTTCATCCTTTCTTTTTATAAAAATGCTTATTTTTAGTCAATAAAACGTAAAATTAATAAGAAAATTCACCTATTGGTGAAAAATAGTATTTCAAATCTGTGAAAATCATCAGTATAGTGAACTTTGTCAAAGGTTATAAGTCTTTCTCTGCTATTTTACGAATGACAGAAAAAGCGTTGCACAGTTCAAATGATTCTGTAACGATCTCAAAATCATTTTTTGTTAACGGGTCTTAGACAAACGCAGTTTTGAAAAGATCACTTATAAGATGTGGCAAGTATAGAGGAGGAGGGAGAATGAAAGGAGAAAAGGTATGGAAATTAGTTCGTATGGTTCTGTTTTGCACTCTTTTTTATGGGATAACTATTTCTACGGCAGCGGTGAATGCTCAGGAAGTGCAGTCGGTTGAAACAGAAAGCTCTGTGCTTTTTACCGGTGTTTATGAGCCTATTGGGCAACCCGAACCAGCACCGCCAGCAGGCCCTACAGAGAATATCTCGCCACCAAACGAGGTAGCAAAACCAGGTGGTATTTTACCAAAGACCAACGAGACAAGAACTTACGGCGTAATCTTACTTGGATTACTGCTCGTACTGGTTGTATTGTATGTGCAATATACCAAACATCGATCAAAATTTATGATGGTTAAAAAGAAAAGACAAATAATTTGAAAGCAGGGATGAATTTGAAATTCGTAAGATTTGCATCGGCAGCTGTTTTAGCTGCAACTTTACTTACTATTAGCGCGCAAGCCTTCGCTACTGAAAGTGTAACAAACCATGATACAGAAGGGAAAGTTCTCTTTGTACCAAACGATAGCGAAGCGACAGTGGTTCAACCACCAAATCCTGGTCCTAATGGTCCAGATGTAGAGATCGATCCAGTCGGCCCGGAAGGACAAACGGGACCATTGACGATTGCTTACGCACCTACGCTTAATTTCGGTGAGCAAGTGATTTCTAATACCGATCAAGAATATAAGCTAGTGGCTGAATTACACAAGCTAAAAGATGCGGAAGATAGTGAAGAAAGAGTTCCTTATGTTTCTTTTGCCCAAGTCCAAGATACGCGTGGGACAAATGCTGGGTGGGATTTAAAAGTTTCCTTAAGTGCTTTTGAATCAGGAACACAAAATAATGAACTGACTGGAGCAAGAATTCGTTTTAATTCGCCAAAATTGGAATATAACGGAAGCAACCAAGAAAATGAACCACAAATTCATGCGGATGGATTGATTTTAGATGCTACAAATAGTGAGCGTTCGGTTCTGACCGCTGCTCAAACAAAAGGTGCTGGCGTATCGTCAGTCGTTTGGGGCGATCAGGAAGAAATCAATCGACAAGTGGAAGCAGGCGCAGAGGTTGTTGAAAATGCTGGAATCGAGTTACTTGTTCCTGGATCAACAGCAAAAGACGCTGCTCTTTATGAAGCAACCCTTACTTGGACATTGGCTGCAACAGCTGGACCGGACGGAGAAACGGTTCAATAACTTAGTTTTGTACTGAATAAAAAAGAAAGAAGGAACTAGAAATGAAAAAGATTCGTTTAGCTACGGTCGCTGTATTATCCACCACTTTACTAGCAGGAGGCGTTCAAGCCTTTGCCCAATCTTCATTAGAAACGACTACCGATAACGTTGTAGGGTTTACCTCAGACGGAAGCGATCTAACAGTGGTACAACCGCCAGTCGTGCACCCAGAAGTAGAAACGATCGAACCAACACCGCCAGGACAAACGGGTCCATTTACCATTGCTTATGCACCACAAACATTCGATTTTGGTCAGAATGCTATTTCTACCAGTGATCGTTGGTATTCAATCGTTGCTGATGAGCGTAATTTGGCTGATCAATCAGGTACGACACCGTATGTATCGTTTGCCCAAGTGCAAGATACCCGAGGAACGCATGCTGGTTGGACATTAAATGTTAGTCTAACTGATTTTACTTCTGAATCAGGGGATGTCTTGACTGGGGCAAAAATCAAGTTGGCAAACCCTGAGATCGTGTTCAACAAAGGCGAGGGTGATCCAGACTTACAGCCAAGTGCCGTTATCAATAATGAAGAACAAAATGCGTTGATCTTAGATGTCAACGATCAAGACATTCCTGTCATGCGTGCTTCGGTCGGTCAAGGCGCGGGCGCTTCATCGATTTACTGGGGAGATCAAGAAAAATTGACGGAACAAAATCTTAATAAACAAGAAGGCGAAATTATCAGAAATGATGATATTCAACTATTTGTACCAGGTTCTACCACGCAGCTAGCAACTAACTATACTGCGGAAATGACATGGACGCTAACTGCTTCTGTTGATAGTGGCGGCGAAACAGTAAATCCGTAAGAAGGATCATAGCTTGCAACAAGAAACAACTGGCAGGAATAGTAAATTATTCCTGCCTTTTTTGGAAGGAGAACCACTTTTGACTGAACAACGTATGAGAATGAAATGGATAAAAACGGTTACCTATGCGGTCATCCTATTATCATTCTTTTTTTCACCAAGATTGAGCTATGCTCAGACAGAATCAGAATTAAACTTCTATGTGACGCCTATCTTACCGGAAAGTCAGCTGGAAGGAGGGGCATTGGGGTATTTCGATTTAAATCTTGGGGCAGGAGAACGTGATGAATTGGCTTTAGAGATCGAAAATGGTTCTGATCAAGCGATCGAAATAGAAATTTCTGCCCATACGGCATTTACGAATGTGAATGGTGTTGTGGAATATGGTAGGGATGCAGAATCCCCTGATCCGACTTTACCTGCATCAATTGATGAACTGGTAGAGGTGCCTGAAACCGTATCGTTCGATCCATTAGAAAAACGAATCATTTCTTTACCGATTACGATGCCAGAAGAGGAATTTAAAGGGGTTTTGGCAGGTGGCATTCGAATCAAAGAGGTTATTTCGGAAGAGGAGCAAACACAATCTGCTGAACAAGGATTAGGTATTCGGAATGCATTTTCCTATGTCATTGGTGTGGTAGTAAGCAACAATCGGTCCGCAACGGATCCGGGATTGGAACTGCTTGATGTTTTTGCCGATCAAGTAAACTACCGAAACGTATTTAGTGCTGTTATCCAAAATTATACTTCAACATTTGTCAATCAATTGGAAGTAACAGCTGAAATTCGATCTGTTGGCAGTGAGACAATTTTATATGAAACAAGTCAATCAGCGATGCAAATGGCTCCTAATTCACATATGCATTTCCCAATTCCCTTGAATGGCGATCGTTTTCGTAATGGGGAGTATGTATTGAATCTTACTGCGCGGTCAGGAGAGGAAGAGTGGTCTTGGGAACAGACATTTAGCGTAGAGGCAGAAGATGCTCGCCGCTTAAATGAACTCGATGTCACTGTAGATACGTCACTCAATTGGTGGATGATCGCCACGGCTGGTCTAATCAGCTTGTTTCTATTGCTTGCGATCATCCTAATTGTTCGTCAGAAAAAAAATGCAAAGGAAGGTGGGAAAAGTTGAAATGAAGAATACCCCACACAAGGTAATAATTGCGATCATTATTGGATTGCTAAGTGTGCAAACTTTTTTTCCAAGTCTGAGCAGTTTACTATTGCCAGAAATCCACGCCATCGATCACACGATTGAACCATTGGACGAAACGCATAACATGTCCTTGCTTGATAAAGCAACACAACCGATCCAAACAAAAGAATTTGACATCCATACCCCTTTTTTTCAGTTTCCAGTTAGTGTGATTGAAGGTGTCGTGGATCAACCGATCGATGTTTTCGTCGTATCAAGCCAACCGTTAGATGAGATTACGCTGGTTGTAGCGAAAGAAGCAGCGATCGCGGAAGAAGAATTTGCTGCAGAAGTGAAGAGTAAAAAGCTGTCTGAAGAAGAACAGGAATGGACGCTTACCTTTGATGAAGAGCTAATGGAGTTCGAGATTCCTATCGTCTTTAATAAAATAGGCGATTATCAACTGGTTATAGGTGAAGCGGAACTAACGATCGAAGTACAGGCAGAAGATGACGAGGAAGAGGACTCGGATGATGATGCAGATAATGAAACGATCGAGACAGAAGTCTCACCATCAGAGACGCCGCAGGAAGGGGAACGAACCACGCAACCTTCCAATGACGCGAACCTAAACGAGAATCAGCAAGACACAGAAGCTGATCAAGCAGAAGCGATTGCCCAATTGACAGAACCGGTCACACCGTTAAACGAAATCAGTCACCGGGATGTTTCCAACTGGCAAGAATTTATGGCGGCAATCGTGAATAAAGATGTAAATTATATCAATATCGTAAACGACTTTGAATCTTCGGATAATCCTACTCAAGGAGTTTCTGGAGTGGCTGTGGGAAGTGCAACTTCCAACCCAACAAATGGATTAGCCTATATTTGGACCAATGCTTCTGGAATTTCAAGAACGCTTGTGATCGAAGGCAATGGGTATCAAATCGACTTTAGAGCTGTTGCTGTGGGATTTTATGATAGTACCGTCAATAGTGCAACGCCGTGGGACATCACGTACCAAAATATCGATATCGTTCATGGCAACTATTATGGCTTCATGAATTTTACGAATATGAGCATTCCACAACAGAATCTATCCAGAATGCGCTACCATAATTTGACCAATGCGGGAAATCAATTGATTCACTCGCACGCAACACCTGTCGTTATGTCTGGCGAGGTAACATCGCATCAATCGCCGACGTATACGTCCCGATCAGGACGAGTACAAACGATCAACGCAACGAATCAGGTAAATATGGAAATAACCCAATTAGAAGTTCTCGATAACGCAGTAGTTGACATGTCAACGATTAATGCGGGAAATATTTATTTGTACTATGCAACGGGTCGAATGATTATTGGCGATGATGTGAAAATGACCTTGCGAACAGCTGGCACAGGAGGAGAAGCCTATGGGGCAAATATTTACATTCAAAATGGTCGGATCGATATCGGTAATCGATCCGAGCTTCATTTGAATGCTCGAGCCAACTCTCCCGCAATCAGTATGTATGCTAGCGGCGCCCACTTTGAAATGTCTGAGGATAGCAAAGTGGTAATCAAAGCTGACGGACGTACCACAAGCCTCAATGGATGGGGCTATAACATTATCTACATGGGTGCTGGAAGCACGATGCTTATTGGAAATAAAAGCAGTGTCGAAATTGATGCAGTGAATCAAGGGACCACCACATCCGGAGTGATCCATGTAGCCGGTGCCGCCACATTTATTGTTGCTAAAGAAGGAATCTTGGATATTAAGTCAGACGGAACCAATCCCTCTCATTCCTTGATGACATTTTTGAGCTCGGCCTCAACCTTCACTTTTGCGGATGCACAACGCATCAATTTAGAGAAAACAAGGGCGGTTACCGGAAATGCAGCAAATAGCAGCCTTATTTCGATCTCCGGCAGCGGTGGGCTATTAGATGTGGATATTCAAGCAGCGAAACAATGGCGGCACGGAAACTTGACGGATGAACCAGACTTCAGTTGGAGTCCAATCTTCAATTTAAAAGTGAATTTTGCCTCAACCTTGTCATCGATTTCGAATGTTTCTTCCATCTCTCAAGAGATCGTTGATCATTTTCGCGCGAATTTTACGACAAGAGCACAACGTATCCTATTTGAATATATTCCAGATGTCGAGGTTCATTTAGAACCATTAACGGAAGACCCGGCACTGGAAGGCTCAAGAATCATTAGGGGAAAAGCCACACCTTATAGTGTGATTCGTTTTGACGGAGATCCAGCGATTCCCGCACCGCAACTGCAATCACCCTCTTTTGATGATAACAGCTTGTTCCATCTTCAAGCAGATGCCAATGGTGATTTCAGCTTGACCTTAGCCGAGGGGGATCGGTTTACAAAACATAATACGGTGACGGCTTACGCTTTCTTAAATGGAAAATTTGATACAGCTGAAACAGTTGTTCAAGAGATTGCCACAATGAATCCACGAGATCCGATCGCGCCAGATATTGAAGTGAATCCAGAAAATAAACCGGATATACCAGAACATTTAGGGTTTATCAGTATCGATTTCATCTCTCAGTATAGCTTTGGAGATGTATCAATAAGTGCAGATACCAAACAGTACAAGGCATTGCCGCAACGTCTTAGCAGTGCAGATGGCTCAGTAACTGAGGAACGGCCAAATTACGTGCAGATTTCTGACCGTCGCGCTCAATTTACCGGCTGGGAACTAAACGCGACATTATCCGCTGCAGGATTTCGTAATGATCGAGGAGAAGAACTTCGGGGTGCACGAATTATTTTAGAAAATGCAGTTATGCTGACGAATGCTGCCAATTCAGCAATTCCTCCCACTTATAGTGAATCAATGATCCTTGATCCTGGGGTACCCGCTTTGATCGCTGAAGCAGATGCAAATGAAGGAAGCGGTACCTGGATTCAGCGCTACGGGGATATGGGGACGATGGGGGATAGTGTCAAACTTGAAGTACCCATTGGATCAAATCCGCGTAACATGACCTACCAAGCAACGATTGAATGGGAGTTAAGTTTTGTCCCATCTACCGAATGATCAATGCTCAATCTTATCAAATGGAAGCTGTTGACGCCTATGACAGCTTCCATTCTTGATAGGAAGATAGTGAGTAAATCGCTTGAAAAGCAGTGGGTTTTACCGTTTTTTTGCGGTAGATCACGCTTGCTTCATAATAACCGCGAAGATATAGAGTTCACCTAAACTCGTGCAAAAACTATTCAAGCAGCTTTGAATCAGTTCGTCAGGTTTTGTTCAAAACCAATGATGCCAGCTGAAACAAGAGAAAGGAAACTGTATGAAGAGTAAAAAAAAGAAGTCATATCTGACATTATTCAGTGCTGGGATTTTAGCAAGCCAACTTTTTGTTTCTCCCGTATTGCTGGCGAAAGAAAGCCCTCAGCCTGATAACTATTCAGAAAATACAAATGTCGAGCAGCAACTTGATGACCAAGATTCATCGGCAGCAGAAGACCAAGAAAGTCAAGAAGACGTCAGCAAAGAGCAAACGGAGGACTCGACCGAGTTATCCTCCGAATCAAATGAACCGCTTATGGATTCAGAAACAGCAGATCCCGTTGTAGAATCTCTTGATTCGTCTGAAGAATCAGACTCAACACAAACGATCGAGTCAGCGGAAACGACCGAACTAGAGGAATTAGAGTCCACGGAACCTTCCGAGGAAGAGGAAAAAATAGATGCTGAAACGGACGATCTAGAAGTAGAAACAGAGAACAAGCCAAAAGAGACCGACTTGATTGATGAGTCATTGGCACCAAAAGAAAATGAAATTTCAACTGAGAGCAACGAAAATACTGAAAATGCAAAAAAAGAGGAGCCGAAAACACCTCCGATTATTGCACCTGAGCAAGTAATAAACCCTGTCGTTCAATCACCAGATGCTACTTCTCACTTGAAAAATTCTTTTTATGATGGACGTACCATTGATTTACCAGAGAGTTTTCGGGCAGCGAAGATCGCAGATTCGAATCTGTTAGATTTCACCTTGCCAATATTAGCTGATTATGATGCCCAATGGCAAGCGGCATTGGTCTACGAGATCATCGGGCAAATTGGTGAACTAGAAGAACCATCGACAATGGACGAATGGATCAATGAACGGATCAAAGCGGTTATAGAAGGAAAAGCTAGCTGGATAGAAAAAGAACAGCAGGTTGAACAATTACAACCGGGGGATCTTTTATATGACGCAAATCAGTTAATCGGTATCTACCTCGCAGATGGTTACCAAGCAAGTTTAGTGACAAATCAAGAAGAGCCAACGAAAACTGCCATCGAAGTTCAGCGGGTTTCAATCGAAGAGCCGCTATCGATCAGACGGCTATCAAATCCTGAATTGGCTACATATGGCGAAAAGCTAGTTACTGAATATCCAGCCCCTTACGAATTTACAGTGAATCAAAAGACCCAGACGTTTATTGAAACATTGGCACAAGAAGCCCAAAGCTTAGGGCAAGAATACGATGTCTTTGCTTCTGTATTAATCGCGCAAGCGATCCTTGAAAGCGGCAGTGGCGACAGCGGGCTTTCCAGCAGTCCCCATTATAACCTTTTTGGGATCAAAGGCAGTTATCAAGGAAACAGCGTGACTTTACCAACAATGGAAGATAAAGGCAACGGAGAACTATTCCAAATTCAAGCAGCCTTTCGTTCCTATTCAAGTTATCGAGATTCGATGGCAGATTATGTCAAATTGATTCGCGGAGGAATCACTGGAAATCCAACCTTTTATCAAGACGTGTGGCGCTCTGAATCAAAAAACTATCTTCGGGCAGCGGATGCTTTGACGGGCACTTATGCGACCGATGTTAATTATAGTAAGAAAATCAATTCACTGATTGCGGTCTATGGATTGACGCAATATGACCAAGTGATCGCAACAGAAACAGGCTTGTTTATCCAAGGAAAAGAACAAATTCCAGAAGAGTATCGCTCCCTCATGACATTTCCAGAATACAACGGTCGTGACTACAATCTTTCTGGTTCGTATCCTGTTGGACAATGCACTTGGTATGTGTTCAATCGGGTGAGTCAATTAGGCGGTCAAGTAGATGACTACATGGGAAATGGTGGTCAATGGGGCAATACCGGACGACGTTTAGGTTACAACGTCAGTCAAACGCCTAAAGCAGGTAGTATGATCTCTTTTGCACCTGGAACAGCTGGATCTGATCCTCGTTATGGTCATGTCGCTTTTGTTGAAGCCGTTGGTCCAAATGGTATTTTGGTTTCAGAAGGAAATGTCTATGGTGGAACCACAATCTCTTATCGCGTGATCAGCAATGAATTGGCGCACTCATCAAGTGTTTCATATATTATGCCAAAATAAGGATGGAGGGCTGGCAATATGAGTAAAAGGCATAGACAAATAGGTCTTCCTATCAGCGGTATCTTTTTGATGGTCCTTTTGCTTATTGCGTTTCTTCAGCCGTATCGACTGGCGTTAGTCAGAGGAACGTCCATGCTGCCGACGATCGAGGATCGACAAGTTGTGCTGATTCATAAAAAGCGCCAGCCAAATCGCTTTCAGCTGATCGCTTTCGAACAGGAAGGAAAATTTCTGATCAAGAGAGTGATTGGTGTGCCGGGGGATTCCTTCGTTCGTACACAGGAGCGGTTGTTGATTGGGGCGGAGGATACTGACTTTGATTTTTCATTTATGATCACTGTGAAGGATGAAGCCGTTGAGGCGTTGCCGATTCGGGGGTACCTCAAAGAAGATGAGTACTTTGTCGTTGGCGATGCACTGCTCACTTCAAGTGATAGTAGAGAATTTGGAATCATTTCAAGTAAAACCTTTTATGGTGTGGTGACCACGTTCTTCTGACACATCAGCTTTTTGAAAGGAAGTTTGCGATGATTCATTTCTTGCAACATATCAACGAGACTAAGTTTGTATCAAAATGGATGAATAAAACGAATTTTAGTTTTGATGGAAGGAAGAGACTGTGATTTTTATCTATATTGGGATGATACTGCTTGCCATTGGAGTAGGTAGTATCATCGGTTGGCGATTGTATCGAGAATATTTATTAAGAAAAGTTGAAAAGCAGCTGTCGTCAGATGCTTTAGCCAAAAGGAAACTGCGTTTATTTAAGCACAACCTGCGCAGTGGGCACCTGCTAATTTTATTGGGCTGCAGTAGTGCCATAATCGTAAGTGTCTTGCTACTAACAGTTTTTCAGCTGACAGGCGGCATTCATTTGAAAAAGCTGCAAGAAGAAACCAGTCAATTGAAAGAGGAAGTCTTCGCGCTAAGAACTGAACAAACGGAATGGGTGCGGATGCCGATTTTTGCATATCCTGAGAACGGCTTTTCTTTTGAAGCGATTGATTGGGAGCATTTACTCGTCTCCAATGATCGTGAAGCACAGTTTGCAGCTGAATATGAGTTGGCCTATCAGTTATCACCATATCTAGGTCGCACTGTAGCGATGATTTTTGTTGATCAGCCTTTGCAAGAAATCTCCATTGTTCTATCTAGCAAATTACCATCAATTGATGACTTAAACGGATGGGAAGAGAATTTTTCTCGTCTACTCCATGATATGCAGAACGTTCCCCTGATCACCCAAGTAACCTTCTCTGTCCAATTTTCCAAGGATTCTGATCAGTCCTTTGAGCAGACGATCATTCGTGACGAGAATGGGGTCTGGACCCTTTTAGAACGCAGATTCCCAAACACTGATGCTCAAGAAGTAGCCAACAACGAGAGGAGCGAGAGCATATCGTCTACTCCTCAAACGGATCAAAGTGAAACGATCAATACAAATGAACAAAAAGGCAGTGTGAAAAATTAATGATGAAAAAGAAAAACAAAGGTTGGTTTTCTGCCCAAAAGCTAATGGATGAAGTGAATCAATTATCCATAGAAGAGCTGAATGAATTTGAGGAGACAAATCAAGAAGAGGGAATCGTTGAGGATCAAGGGTCCGCAAAGGCTACCCCTGAAAAAAATGAGGACGAGACCAATCGACCAGCAGACAATGAACTCCCTAAAACCCAGAAAGAAGCAGTAAAACCTGTCGCACAAACTTTCGCAAAACCGATTTCTCACCAAAGAGTGGCTGGAGATCAGCAGAAAGAGCAAAGTGTCAAAAAGATAGCAGTGCAGCAAAAGTCCTCTGGCAACCGTGATAGCTACGCCAAGGATAGTCAACTCGTTGAAGATAAAGGAGAACGTATGGAGAAAGAATTGAGTACAAACCAGACAAATAAGCAAGAGTCAAAAGAACAAGAAAAGGATCATATGATTGAAAATTTATCTTTTGAAATCAAAGAATTGATTTTAGAAAATGAGCAACTACAGGAAGAAAAAAATCAGTTAAAAAAACAGCAGAAGGTAGTGGCTCAACAAGAAGCAGAGGCAAAAGAATTAAAAGCTTCGCTAGTAGAAGCGAATAAGAAAGTCAAAGACCTAGAAGAGCAGCTTGCAAAAGTAGATACAGAAAAACTTGAAGTAAAAATCCAGCAATTAGAAGCCAAGTTAGCTGTTCAGCAAGAAAAAGAGCAACAAGAGAAACAAACTTACGAAAAGGAACGCGCTGAATGGACCTTGAAGCGGCAAGAAATCCAGCAGCTGCAAGAGGTAATTGCTGATTTGAAACAGCAATTGGCAGAAAAAGAAGAGCTTGCTGCAAATGTATCAGCTAGCGAATCAAATGAAGAAGTCGCAGAGCTTCAGGCGACAATCGAAGCATTAAGGGAAGAAAATGCAGCCCTACAAATCGAAAACGAGCAGTTCCAAACAGAAATCAGTGAGGTCTTAGTCTTTGCTAGAAGAAAAGCGAATCGCACAATTCAGGAAGCGAAAATCGAATCTGAACGAATGATCCGTACAACAGAAATGCGGATCGATGGGATTCATGATCGTGCCAAAGAGATTCTTTTTGAAGTGAACGAGACGAAAGAAAATGTGATTCATTTATTTGACGATCTGCATAATCAAGTTTATCAGCTTTCCGATAAAAAATTGCTGTTTGAAGAGCTTGAAAAGTAAGGTTCTACATTTATATGGCAGTTAGTTATAAAAAAACAGTAGATCAGATTTTGATCTACTGTTTTTTTGCGATTCTCCATTATTCGACACTATCATCGTTTGGTTCCGGCGGGTCCGGTGGTGAGGAAGGATTTTCTTCGCTACTGGAAGGTGTTGTTGAACCGGGATCCTGACTAGAAGCAGGAGGCGTAACGACCGATGATGAATCATCCTCATCAGGTGTTGTCACTGGTGGTGTCACTTCGCTTGATGATTCTGTTGTACTTGATGGTGTTGATTCGCTACTTTCTGTAGAAGGTGTCGTTGGTTCAACGTAGGAACTGCTGCTGGACGAACTTGGTGCTGAATAGCTTGGTTGGGTGTACGTCCCTTCAAGATAAAGCTCTCTTCCGATCCGTGTCAATCCGTCAGGCATTGTCCAGTCCGTGTTTTCTACAGAAGCAGAAACATAGCGCATCAATTCACGATAGACATCTGAAGCCACATGGGTACTACTATCAGTGATCGGTGTCATTTTGTCGTTGTAGCCTGTCCAAACCGCCAATGAGTAGGAGGGAGTATAACCGGCAAAGGTAATATCAGGGTAGGCACCATTCGATGTATCCAGTTGTGCTAACTGGTCATCGGTGTAATTGGACGTTCCCGTTTTCCCTGCTTGGTACAAACCATCGATTTGCGCGTTGGTTCCAGTTCCGACAGAAATAACATCTTTCAAGATATCGGTCACCATGTAAGCTGTCGTATCATCCATTGCTTCTTGACCAGAAACTTTAAAGGATTCTTCGTCTTCTGTGCCATCTTGCATGACGATTTTATTGACGTACTGTGGTTCATAATAGGTGCCACCATTTGAAAACGCAGCATAAGCAGCGGCCATTTTCAGACTGGAGATCCCATACTTTGTGCCATCCAATTTATCCGTATTGCTGGAAATCGCATTGGATTGGGTGATCGTATCATATTCGATTCCTAAACCACTGAGAAAGTCTGCGATATTGTCCGCGCCGACTTCATCAAACAGCTTCACTGCCGGCACATTTCTAGACTCTGCTAGAGCGGTCCGCAAGGTGATATTGCCCATATATTGGCGATCCCAGTTGTAAACAGGAATATTCGTCCCTTTATACGTGTATGGTTCATCTAAAATCATTCTACCCGTGGAATCTTGTAGAAATTGAAAGGCAGGGCCATAGTCTGTGATTGGTTTGACGGTCGAACCAAAGTCTCGTGCGACATTGACAGCCAGGTTATTTGCTAGAACATCATCAACATTACGGGCACCGATCTGAGCGGTCACCTTGCCTGTGTTGACATCAACTAAGGTAGCGGCAACTTGCATTTTGTCATCTGGGTAATCAACGTAGTCGTCACTGTTGACGATGTCATATAATCGTTTTTGTGCATCGATATCGACATTAGTATAAATATCTAAGCCGTCAGTATACACATCTTTCCCAGTTTTTTCTTTGACTTCAGCGATCACTTCGTTAAAGTAGTTGTCAAAGTATTTCCACTCTTGGTTTTCACGGGGATTGTCTTGTAAGCCTTCTTGAATATCCTCGGCAACGGCCGCATCATATTCCGCTTGCGTGATTTTTTCATTTTCCAGCATCGCACCTAAAACAACATCTCGCCGACTTTTCGCATTATCAGGATGCGCAAATGGGTCAAAAGCTGAAGGGGCATTTGGTAAACCGGCAATCAATGCGGTTTGCGCAAGGTCTAGTTCAGCTAACGGCTTGCCGTAAAACTTCATTGCGGCCGTTTGCATCCCATATACACCATTGGACATATATACTTTATTGATGTAGTAAGTGAGGATCTCTTGTTTTGATTTCATTTGTTCAAGACGAACCGCCATCCATGCTTCTTGTGCTTTACGACGTAATGTTTGGTCTTCAGCGCTGGTAGAAAAGAAGGATAGCTTGATCAATTGCTGTGTCAAAGTACTTCCGCCTTGCATACCGCCGGTTGTGGCATTGGATAATGCGGAACCGACGATCCGAATCGGATCGACTCCGATATGCTGGTAGAAGCGGCGATCTTCGACAGAGACGATCGCGTCTTCCAGCAGTTGAGGAATCTCACTTGCTGTAATTTTTTCTCTGGTTTCACTACCGAATTCAGTGATCAATTCGCCATTTGACGCATAGAAACGAGAAGAAACCGTTGAATCCAAACGTGTTTCATCAAGTGCAGGCGCATCTTTGGCATACCACCAGAATAGCCCCATCCCGGATAGAATCCCGATACAGCCCAAGAAAAACAGCCCCATAAATACTTTTAAAAGAATACTCCCAATGCTTCGTTTGCCTTTTGCCTTAGGAGGCTTTGGTGCTTTTTTAGCTGTACCTTTTTTAGAATCATGCCGAGAGGTCCTCGATTGTGATCCATTTGCCATACTAATCATTCTCCTTCATCGTTAAAAATTGATCAACTGCTTTTAAATAGGGAATACGCGGCGCAATTGAAGGGATAATTTCAATCCCATTCATTTCAATATAGGCCAGTGTCATTGATTTTTTTCCCGTTTCTTTTTGCAGGTGCCATTGAGAAACTAAGCACTTGCTATCGAGAAAAAAGCAGCGTTGTAGACTAGAAAACCATAAAAGAACAAAACATAAACCCGCTTGTTCCAAACAGTCTTCCATATGCTTGATTTGGTGTGGATGAAAATTTTTAA
>ERZ507044.369-NODE-369-length-21652-cov-9.68338_pt1 | contig 21652 bp, 19 predicted proteins | sample MGYA00512870_ERZ507044 | MGnify/ENA metagenome assembly ERZ507044
TGCAGACCCCGCACATTCTTATCGTTGAAGACGAGTTGGTAACACGCAACACGTTAAAAAGTATTTTCGAAGCGGAAGGCTATGATGTATTCGAAGCGACTGATGGCGCGGAAATGCATCAAATCCTCTCTGAATATGACATCAACCTGGTGATCATGGATATCAACCTGCCAGGCAAAAACGGTCTTCTGCTGGCGCGTGAACTGCGCGAGCAGGCTAACGTTGCGCTGATGTTCCTGACTGGCCGCGATAACGAAGTCGATAAAATCCTCGGCCTCGAAATCGGTGCAGACGATTACATCACCAAGCCGTTTAACCCGCGCGAACTGACTATCCGTGCCCGCAACCTTCTGTCTCGTACCATGAACCTGGGTACCGTCAGCGAAGAACGTCGTAGCGTTGAAAGCTACAAGTTCAACGGTTGGGAACTGGACATCAACAGCCGTTCTCTGATCGGGCCTGATGGCGAACAGTACAAACTGCCGCGCAGTGAGTTCCGTGCCATGCTTCACTTCTGCGAGAACCCAGGCAAGATCCAGTCCCGTGCTGAGCTGCTGAAGAAAATGACTGGTCGTGAGCTGAAACCCCATGACCGTACCGTTGACGTGACCATCCGCCGCATTCGTAAGCATTTCGAATCCACGCCGGATACGCCGGAAATTATCGCGACTATTCACGGTGAAGGTTACCGTTTTTGTGGCGATCTGCAGGATTAATCGGGTTACCACCGTCAAAAAAACGGCGCTCAATGCGCCGTTTTTCTTATCTGCTTTTTGCTGAATTTACTTCCACACGCGTAGCGCATCGTCCACGGGTGCGGACGGTTTCGGCGCCGTTGGTGTTGGTGTCGGTTTCGCACGCGAGAATGCATACCAGTCAAGATGCCGCGTCAGGAACATCACGCTCCCCAGCGCCAACAGCAGCACACTCGTCCCCAACAGCAGCGCGCTGTCTTCCGAGCGCAACAGTACCCACATCACACCATCCAGCGCTAACAATGCCAGAGTGAAAACCACGCTGCTACGCCAGCCCTGTAGCACTGCCTGGAGATAAACCCCGTTCATCAGCGCGCCCACCAGGCTTGCGACAATCCATGCCAGGGTGAAACCAATATGTTCTGAGAGCGCCAGCAACAGCAAATAAAACATCACCAACGACAGCCCCACCAGCAGATACTGCATCGGGTGTAATTTTTTACCCGTCAACGTTTCGAACACAAAGAAAGCCATAAATGTCAGTGTAATCAGCAAAATGGCATATTTCGTCGCCCGATCCGTCAGTTGATACTGATCGGCAGGAGTGGCAACCGCGACGCTAAACGACGGCAGGTTATACCACCCGTCTTTTCGCGCATCCACAAACCGATCGCCCAGGTTAGTGGCAAACCAACTGCTTTGCCACTGTGCCTGAAACCCTGACTCGCTGATTTCGCGCTTGTCGGGTAGAAAATCACCGAGGAAGTTGGGATGCGGCCAGTTGCTGGTGAGCGTCATTTGGCTGCTACGTCCTACCGGAACGACCGAGAAAGCGCCAGTTCCGCTTAAATTGAGTGACATCGCCAGGTTCACATCGCGCATCGCCCATTGCGCATCCGGAAGCGGAATGTGGAGCCCTTCTCCGCGGTCTGTTAGCCCCGTCCCCGGTTCGACGGCAAGCGCCATTCCATTCACCTTCGGTGCTTTCACCACGCCAATCCCTCGCGCATCACCCACGCCCACCACGATAAACGGTTTCCCAAGGGTTATGTTGGGCCGGTTCAGTTCACTCAGTCGTGCAACATCAAACTCCGCTTTCAAGGTAACATCGGTATGCCAGACCTGCCCTTCGTAGATGCCCACTTTTCGCGGTTCGACGTTCTGGTTCCCCTCCACCATCAACGACTCCGGCAGCCAGAAGTGGATAAAACTGCGCCTGTGCTGCACCTCTTTCTCGTTTTCCAGCACGGTGTATAACTCAGTCACAGGTACGGCAATGAGCGGGCCGACCACTTTTTGCGGTCCGCTGGTACTCTGCCGAATCGCATCCTCCACCGCATCACGATAATCAGCACGTTCCACAATAATCTGCCGGACCATCATCAGGGGGATCAGCAGCAACACAATCGCGCCACCTAAGGTGACGATTTTCCAGAACAGGGGGGATTTCAACATAGCGTTCTCCTTATGCAATACCCGCAGAGTACGCACGCTATGTGGGGGGAATTTGAAGTTATGTGAAGTGACGGTGAAGTGTGAGCGTGGCCTCGACGCCGCCTTCTGGGCGGTTACGTAATTCTGCACTCCCCTTCAGCAGTCGCGCCACTTCGCGAACGAACGCCAGTCCAAGACCGCTGCTTTTGAGGCCATTCTCACGCGGCAGTGAGTAAAAGCGGTCAAATATCCGCGGTAAGGCAAAATCAGGAATGCCTGTACCCGTATCGGTCACCGTCAACGTCACCGTCTCTGCATGCGCTTGTGCGCTGAGGGTGATCGCTCCGCCTGCCGGGGTGAAATCAATGGCATTGTCCAGCAAGTTGCCCAACGCCTGTTCCAGCAGCGCCGGCTCCGCAGAGACGCTTAACGCCGAGGGGACAATCTCCAGCGATATCGCCTTCGTCGCCAGTTGAATCGCGCGCGCGTCGCTGATTTGCGCAAACAGTGCATCGACCGCTACCGGGGAGAGGGCAATATCCTGACGGTTTTCCAGTCGCGCCTGGCGCAGCAAGGTTTCAACCAGCGCCTGCATTCGCGCATTTTGGCTGAGAATATTGTCGGTAAAGCGCTTAACAATGTCCGGAGGCGGATTTTCCCGCAGAATTTCCGCCGCGCCGCGAATGGCCGCCAACGGACTCTTTAGCTCGTGGGTGAGCGAGTATACGTACTGTTCAATGTAATTCTTGCCTTCCAGCTTCAGACGCATGCTCTCCAGCGCCTGCGCCAGTTTGCGCAACTCACTGCTGCCCAGTTCAGGCAGCGGCATCGGCTGGTTTTCGGTCACGGAATCCGCATAGCGCGTCAGGCGGGCAATGGAACGGTTTATCCACCAGACCATCCCGGCGCCTATCACCAGCGCAATGCCAAGCAGAATCGCGCTGGCCCAAAGGATCCGGCGCTCGCTGCGTTTAATCACCGGTGCCATCGCGGCATTGGGTTTTCCCACGCTGAGCACGCCGATGATCTTTCCGTTGTCGACAACCGGCGCAGCAACATACATGACCGAGCTTTCCGGATCGGCGGGATCCTGCGGCGTACTGCGCGCGCCATACTGTCCACGCAGCGTTAGCCAGACATCGTTCCAGCGAGAGTAATCCTGCCCGACCGCTTTATTGACGGAATCAAACACCACTTTGCCCTGCGCATCCGTCATGTAAACATGGTACTCATTGCGGACTTTATTGATTCCGCTGATGTTGGCGCGAAAAGGACGGTTATGCAGTTGCGTAAACGCCTGCGCCAGTTGGCCATGCGCCGGGTTACCCGACAGGAGATCGTCACGCGCCAGCGCCGCCAGCAGCGTGGCAGTATCGATCAGCGTCCCTTCCGTTGCGCGCCGTACGCCAGGTTTAATCTCCTGTACAAAAATAGAAAGAACAAACCACGCGGCAACAGCGACAATCAGGAAATAGCCCAACAGCAAACGCATGCCAATGCGCATCAGAGGCTCCTCAGGCTGTAGCCCATCCCACGATGCGTGTTGATCGGCGAAAGCGTCGGGTTGATCGCGCGCAGTTTGGCGCGCAGCGTTTTGATGTGCGTATCGACCGTCCGGTCGTATGTATCCTGCGCATCGGCCCAGACGATATCCATCAGTTGCTGGCGCGAATAGACACGCCCTGGAGATAACAGCAGAGTTTTCAGCAGCAAAAATTCATAGCGCGTGAGTGACAGGGGCGTACCAAACCAGGCCACTTCAGCCGCAGGTTCATTCAGCTCAAAATGGCCGGTTTTGACAACAGGCGACGGCGTGGAAAACTTCTTCACCCGACGTAGCAGCGTGCGGACTCTGGCGCAGACTTCCCGCGGTGAAAACGGTTTGGCGACGTAATCGTCGGCACCGATTTCCAGACCCAGCAAGCGATCCACCTCATCGCTGCGCGCCGTCAGAAAGAGGATTGGTAACGCCGGATGGTACTCAAGCAATCGCCGGCACAGCTCAAAACCGCTGATATCCGGCAACCCGACATCGAGAATCGCTACATCCGGACACTGATGACGTGCTTTCTCCAGCGCGGGCAACCCGCGCTCAAAGGCTTCCACGCTAAACCCTTCCTGCTGGAGCATATAAATCAGGGTATCCGCGATACCCTGCTCATCTTCCACCAGCCAGACCGACACCTGCTGCATAATGCTTCCCTGTTATTCGCGCCACGGCATGATAGGTACCGCGCTAATGGCATTTTTCGGCGACCCATCGACCACTTTGTCGGAATAGGCCAGATAAGCCAGCGCGTTGCGTTTGGCATCATAGAAGCGCACGACCTGTAATGATTTGAAGACCAACGAAGTGCGTTTCTTAAAGACCACTTCGCCCTGCGCTTTACCGTTCTTGATTCTGTCGCTCAGTTCTACCGGTCCTACCTGCTGGCAGGAGATGGCGGCATCAGAAGTATCTTCCGCCAGCCCCAACCCGCCTTTAATGCCACCGGTTTTGGCACGGCTGACGTAGCAGGTCACGTTTTTAACATCGGGGTCGTCAAACGCCTCCACGACGATTTTATGATCCGGCCCAAAGATCTTAAACACCGTATCGACGGAACCGATCTGCTCAGCAGATGCCAGCGGCGCCAGCATAAGCAACAGAGTGGACAGAACTAAACTCTTGTATTTCATATTGTTACCATTCTTTAAAATGACGCTGCGCAATTATTCAGCATTGTAAAAGAAACTGTTTACAGATCACAGGATTACAATAATCACGTTTTATTAGATTCAAAAAAAGCATTAATGCGCAAAAAAAACACTGAATGCTAAAACAACAAAAAATGCTATTATCCAATAATCTGATGTCAGGTGTTTGTAGTTGAAAGGATGAGGATATTTTATGGATCAGGCCGGCATTATTCGCGACCTATTAATCTGGCTGGAAGGTCATCTGGATCAGCCGCTGTCGCTTGACAATGTGGCGGCAAAAGCGGGTTATTCCAAGTGGCATCTGCAGAGAATGTTTAAGGACGTGACGGGTCATGCGATTGGCGCGTATATCCGCGCACGCCGCTTATCGAAATCTGCCGTTGCGCTTCGCCTGACGGCTCGCCCGATTCTGGATATTGCCCTGCAGTACCGCTTCGACTCTCAACAAACGTTCACCCGCGCCTTTAAGAAACAGTTTTCCCAGACGCCTGCACTGTATCGTCGTTCACCGGAATGGAGCGCATTCGGTATTCGTCCGCCTCTGCGTCTGGGCGAATTTGCCATGCCTGAGCATAAATTTGTCACTCTGGAAGATATGCAACTGCTGGGTGTCACCCAGAGTTACTCCTGTTCGCTGGAGCAAATTTCCGATTTCCGCCACGAAATGCGCTATCAGTTCTGGCACGATTTCCTCGGCCACGCGCCAACCATTCCGCCTGTACTCTATGGCCTGAACGAAACGCATCCCAGCCATGAAAAAGATGACGAGCAGGAAGTGTTGTACACCACCGCGCTGCCGCAGGATCAGGCCAACGGCTACGTACAGTCGGCACAGCCGGTGCTGTTGCAGGGCGGCGAGTATGTGATGTTTACTTACGAAGGGCTGGGAACGGGCGTTCAGGAGTTCATCCTGACGGTCTATGGTACCTGCATGCCGCTCCTGAACCTGACGCGCCGCAAGGGCCAGGATATCGAGCGGTACTACCCGGCTGAAGATGCCAAAGCCGGTGACCGCCCCATTAACCTGCGCTGCGAATTCCTGATTCCGATTCGCCGTTAGCGCTGTAGCTCATCCAACGCAGGGGCGTCCAGATGCGAGATGTCCCCTGCCGTTTCGACCACCCATCCCGGCGCCAGCCACAGGCTTTCCTGATAATCTACCCGCGAAATCGAGCAGTTACGCAGGCGTAAGCGGCGTTCAGCGTAGGCAGGAAGTCCCAGAATCGTACTGACCAGACAGCCCAGCGCAATGCCATGACTGACCAACAGCGGACGACTCCCCTGCGGCAAATCCAGGCACGCAGCGAGCGCGCCATGAACGCGATCGCTTAACTCCTGCATCGACTCCCCTTCGGGAATACGTCCGTCGACGGTGCCGTTGACTAACTGACGACGCCAGTTCTCTTCTTCTTCGGTCAGGGTATCAATATGACGTTTTTCCAGCACGCCCATGTGCAGCTCGCGCAGGCGAGCATCTAAGGTGATATCACAGCCACAGGCCTGGGCGATGATTTCAGCGGTGCGGCGGGTACGTCCCAAATCGCTACTAATGACGTGGGTGATGCCGAGACTTTTCGCGCGGTCACCAACCTGCATAGCTTGTTGCTCACCTTTAGCGGTCAGCGGACTGTCGGACTGGCCTTGAATGCGTCGCTCGGCGTTCCACTGCGTTTCACCGTGGCGAACAAGGTATACCTGTAACATGCTATTTTTCCGTATACTGCAAAGAGTTTTTATAAAATCGAGCTTAATTATGCACCATGTTGTCTCAGCAACCACCAATCCCGCCAAAATTCAGGCAATTCTACAGGCATTTAACGAGATCTTCGGTGAAGGATCCTGCCATATTGAGTCTGTGGACGTCGATAGCGGCGTACCGGAACAACCCTTCGGAAGTCCTGAAACGCGTGCTGGCGCACGGAATCGGGTCGAAAACGCCCGTCGTGCGCGCCCCGATGCCGACTTCTGGGTAGCCATCGAAGCGGGTATTGATGAAGATGCGACCTTCAGTTGGGTGGTTGTCGAAAACGCCACCCAGCGTGGCGAAGCGCGTTCTGCGACGCTGCCGCTGCCTGCGGTGATCCTTGAAAAAGTGCGCGAGGGTGAAGCGCTGGGTCCGGTAATGTCACACTACACGGGTATTGATAAGATTGGCCGAAAAGAAGGGGCGATTGGCGTGTTTACCGCCGGGAAACTGACGCGCGCCAGCGTTTACCACCAGGCCGTGATTCTGGCGCTCAGCCCGTTTCATAACGCGATTTATCGTTGAGTTCGTAAGCCGGATAAGACGAAATTGTCATCCGGCGATAGTGCGGTTGCAAGCCTGATGGCGCTACGCTTATCAGGCCTACGAAATCACTTTTCAGGCGTTTTTCAACAATATGGTTTCCAGCCACTGCCGCAGTTCGACGGGCGCCGATTTCAGGCTGTTAGAGCCGCGGGTGATCGTCGCAATCCCCGCGCCCAGCTCGTTTTTAAGCTCGCGCTGGCTCATTTCGCCACGTAATAACTCTTCGATAATGCGTACACGCGTCCCCAGCGCTTCGCGCTCATCCGGGGTCAGCATCAGTTGCAACAGCGGTAAGTGCAGATCCTCTGCATAAGACTGGCGGAGCAACTCCACAAAACGAAGCCACTCCTGATTACGTTGTTCGGCCATCGCCGATGAATAAGGGGAATGCTGGGTCATGTTATGCCGCCCTGTTGTACTCATACACGAGTACAAATCATAACATAACCCACCGGATTAATAACGTCTCTGCCACTCAGAATCGCTCATCAGGGTGTCTTTCTGCCCCATGAAATAGCGATAGTAAGCGTCGTAGGCCAGCACGTTCTTCACATAGCCACGCGTTTCCGAGAAGGGAATACTCTCGACAAACGCCACGGCGTCGATCCGTCCCGCGCTGTTGCCAAGCCAGGTGCGCACGCGCCCTGGTCCGGCATTGTAAGCTGCTGACGAGAAGATCCGATTATTGCCAAACTGCTGATAGACGTACTGCAGGTAGCTGGTGCCGATATTGATATTGGTTTCCGGATCCAGTAACTGATTCTGACTGCTGTAACCCGGAATAGAGAACATCTTCACCGTGTGCGTCGCGGTGCCTGGCATAATCTGCATCAGCCCGCTGGCGCCGACCGGCGATTTCACCTTCGGATTCCAGGCGCTCTCCTGACGCGCGATCGCCATCGCATAGCTTTGCGGAATATCTTTGCCACGGGTATAGCGGGTAAAGAGATCCTGATACGCCAGCGGGAAGCGCTCCTCCAGATGATCCCAGAGTTTACCGGCGATCGTCGCCTGCACGCTCAGATCCCACCACTGATTGTTGAAGGCATAACGCGCCAGCTGCGCCTGCTCCGTCTTCGTCCGGCTGGTGACCAGGTTTGCCCATTCGCTGCGGGCGGTGTTATCCATATTCCAGTACATCAGTTCGCGAACGCGGGCCATTTCCGCTCCCTGAGTCAGCGCGTTATTCACATCGCCAGGCGCTTTATCAATTTTCAGAACGTACTCTTCTCCCAGACGCTGCGCTGCCACCATCGGGTAGAAACCGCGCTGTTGCATCAGCGCATGCAGGATCTCTTTTGCTTCCGCTTCACGTCCTCGTTCCAGCAGCAAATCGGCCTGCCAGTATCGCCATTCGTCCTTTTCCTTCGCCTCCATCGGCAGACGCGCCAGCCAGGTGTTCAGGCCACGACGATCGCCAGTCCCGAGCGCCATGCGCACCCGACGCTCCACCAGCGTGGTGGACTGCGAGCGCATAATCGCGTCGTCTCGCCATTTCGCCTGCTCGTCGGTGACGTCGTTGCCCATTAATCGCCAGGCGACGATATCGCGCAGCTCCTGGGTTTGATCCTCATTCAACTGCTGCGCCTGTACCAGTGACGGAATCATCAGACGCGCGTTTTCCGCATCCTGACGAGCGACGCTGGCAAAGGCCACAGCGGCCATCTGACGAGTGAAATCGGTCGCGCCGGTGGTGCGCGCAAAGGTCAGGACGCTGTTCGGGTTGTTCGCCAGTGAGATAATCGCTGACGCGATAGTCTGATACTCCGCCGGCATCTGCCCGGCCAGTACCGTCACCAGTCCAGTGTTGCCCGCTTTCATCGCCAGGCGAATGCGCTCCAGGTAAGAGAGCGGATCCTGGGTGCCAGACGCGCGCCAGACGCTGAACAGTTTGTCACAGGCATTAGGTTGGCTTTTACCGGTCAACCACAGCTCTTTCGCCCCCTGCCAGGCTTCTTCCGTTTGCCCGGTATTCCACTTCGCGTAATAGTAATTGCACTGCGCCTCGGTGGTTCTCGGCTTCTCCGGGCTAAACGCTAATAATCCGCGCCAGTCTTCACGCCGCGCCAGTTCATTAACGAAACGCGATTCCAGCGTACGCGCTGGCGGCAGGGTTGGGTTGGCACGTACAAAGTTGGTCACCGTGACGGTCGGCTGATTCATCAGATCATCGGTGATTTGCCGATATTCCAGATAGGGATACAGGGGGTAATTCTTCAGGCCCGGCATCATCTGCTCCACGACATCCATCTGTCGGTTATCCCAGGCCTGCTTAATCTGTGCGTAACGGTTACGCTGCTCGTCCAGTGAATCGGCTCGCGCTGCCTGACTTAACGTCAGCAGGCACACACCGGCGGCAATAAGACGCCAGGTAAATCGTTGGGCTTTGTCCACAAGCTCTTCCTCTAAATATGATACGTCGCTGCAGCCTCATGCCGCCTAATGATTTCATGCTAACCAGTCATTGGCATTTACGCCACGTCGCGGACACTTTTTTACTTTTACTGCGAGTGAGATCTGCTGGCTGGGATTGAGAGGGGAAAAAGGCTACACTTCGCCTTTGAATACATCTATACCCTAAATAATTCGAGTGGCAGGAAGGCGGCAAGGGAGTGAACTCCCCAGGAGCTTACATAAGTAAGTGACTGGGGTGAACGAGTGCAGCAAACGCACATGCAGCTTGAAGTATGACGGGTATATTCATCACGATAAATACAGAGGCGAGTCCAACGTGGCCCAATTCGTTTATACCATGCATCGTGTCGGCAAAGTCGTTCCGCCGAAACGTCATATTCTTAAAAACATCTCGCTGAGCTTCTTCCCTGGCGCAAAAATCGGCGTACTGGGCCTTAACGGTGCCGGTAAGTCCACCCTGCTGCGCATCATGGCGGGCATTGATACAGATATTGAAGGCGAAGCCCGCCCGCAGCCTGGCATCAAAATTGGTTACCTGCCGCAGGAACCTCAGCTTAATCCTGAACACACCGTACGCGAGTCTGTTGAAGAAGCAGTGGCGGAAGTGGTCAACGCACTGAAAGGTCTGGATGAGGTTTACGCGAAATACGCTGAGCCAGATGCCGACTTCGATAAACTGGCCGCGCAACAGGGCAAGTTCGAAGAGATCATTCAGGCGCACGACGGTCATAACCTGAACGTGCAACTGGAGCGTGCAGCCGACGCCCTGCGTCTGCCAGACTGGGACGCCAAAATCGCGACCCTCTCCGGGGGTGAACGTCGCCGTGTCGCACTGTGCCGTCTGCTGTTAGAAAAACCTGACATGCTGCTGCTTGACGAACCGACCAACCACCTGGATGCGGAATCCGTGGCCTGGCTGGAACGCTTCCTGCACGACTTCGAAGGCACCGTAGTGGCGATTACCCACGACCGTTACTTCCTCGACAACGTCGCAGGCTGGATCCTTGAACTTGACCGCGGCGAAGGTATTCCGTGGGAAGGTAACTACTCTTCCTGGCTGGAGCAGAAAGATCAGCGTCTGGCGCAGGAAGCCTCTCAGGAAGCGGCACGCCGTAAATCTATCGAGAAAGAACTGGAGTGGGTTCGTCAGGGCGCGAAAGGCCGTCAGTCTAAGGGTAAAGCCCGTCTGGCACGCTTTGAAGAGCTGAACAGCACGGAATACCAGAAACGTAACGAAACCAACGAACTGTTTATTCCACCTGGACCGCGTCTGGGTGATAAAGTCATTGAAGTCAGCCACCTGCGTAAATCCTACGGCGACCGCGTGCTGATTGACGATCTGAGCTTCTCCGTACCGAAAGGCGCCATCGTCGGCATCATCGGTCCGAACGGCGCGGGTAAATCCACCCTGTTCCGTATGATGTCCGGTCAGGAACAGCCAGACAGCGGCACCATCACGCTGGGTGAAACCGTTAAGCTGGCCTCCGTCGATCAGTTCCGTGACGCCATGGATAACAGCAAAACCGTGTGGGAAGAAGTGTCCGGTGGGCTGGATATCATGAAGATCGGCAACACCGAAATGCCAAGTCGCGCCTATGTTGGCCGCTTTAACTTCAAAGGCACCGACCAGGGCAAATGCGTCGGCGAGCTGTCCGGTGGTGAGCGCGGTCGTCTGCATCTGGCGAAGCTGCTGCAGGTTGGCGGTAACGTTCTTCTGCTCGATGAACCGACCAACGACCTGGATATCGAAACCCTGCGCGCGCTGGAAAACGCCCTGCTGGAGTTCCCGGGTTGCGCAATGGTTATCTCGCACGACCGTTGGTTCCTTGACCGTATCGCCACCCACATTCTGGACTACCAGGATGAAGGGAAAGTGGAGTTCTTCGAAGGTAACTTCACCGAATACGAAGAGTACAAGAAGCGCACGCTGGGCGCTGACGCGCTGGAGCCAAAGCGTATCAAGTACAAACGTATCGCGAAGTAATCAACAAAATTGCCGGATGGTGGCGCACATGCCTCATCCGGCCTGGAAGGTTATTGCGCTTTGGCGGTTGCCGCAGATTGTTGACCCGCCGCAGGTTCCAGTTGGAACACCACATCGACCTGATCATCAAACTGAATCGCCGCCTGCTCGTACGTTTCCTGCGCTGACACCGGTGCCGCGTCCGCTTTCATCATCCGCACCATCGGGCTTGGCTGATAGTTCGAGACATGGTAGCGCACGCTGTAAACCGGACCCAATTTGCTGTTAAAACCGGCCGCCAGTTCCTGCGCCTGGTGAATTGCATCATCAATCGCCGCTTTACGCGCTTTGTCTTTATAAGCATCCGGTTGCGCCACACCCAACGAAACGGAACGAATTTCGTTCAGCCCCGCTTTCAGCGCGCCGTCCAGCAGTGGGTTGAGTTTATCTAACTGACGCAGCGTCACTTCGACAGTACGCACCGCACGATACCCTTTCAGAACGCTTTTGCCGTTCTGATAATCGTAATCCGGTTGGGTGCGCAGGTTCGCCGAACTAATGTCTTTTTTCGCGATCTGATTTTGCTCAAGGAAAGAAAGGTATTGCGCAACGCGCTCATCAGCCTGTTTCTTCGCCGTCGCGGCGTCTTTCGCCGCAACATTAACCTCGATTGCCAGCGTGGCAATATCAGGTGCAGCGTCCACGCTTGCCGTCCCGGAAGTCACGATGTGCGGTCCGTCAGGCAATTCGCCTGCCTGCACCGACATTGCACTGAATCCCACTAATGCCGCCAGGGCCATCACTTTGAACTTCACTGTCGCTCCTCCATGTTACGTGAGTTGCCCCAAATTTCAGGGCGCATGCAGGCAAGCTTAGCGCGAAATAGTGTGTTGTCCATCAGACAACGCTTAGAGCGCTAATGGACTGGCTCTTAATTGAACAAGGCGTGAACATGCGCAACGCCTTCTTTTGCCAGTTGAAAAGCGATGAACCACATCACCAGCCCCACCAGCGTATTGATAATCCGCTGCGCTTTTGCGGTACGCAGTCGCGGCGCGAGCCACGCCGCCAGCAGCGCCAGGCCGAAGAACCACAGGAAGGAGGCACTGACGGTGCCGAGCGCGAACCAGCGTTTGGGTTCGACATCCAGTTGTCCGCCCAGACTGCCCAGCACCACGAATGTATCCAGGTAGACGTGCGGATTCAGCCATGTCACCGCCAGCATGGTGGCGATGATCTTCCAGCGTCCCTGCTTCATCACTTCCGCGCTGGCCAGTTCCAGATTGCTACTCATTGCCGTCTTTAAAGCGCCAAAACCGTACCACAGCAAAAAACCCACTCCGCCCCAGGTGACCAGCGCCAACAACCACGGCGACTGCATCAGTAATGCGCTACCGCCAAAAATCCCGGCGCAAATCAGCAACAGATCGCTGATGGCGCACAGGAGCGCAATCATGATGTGATACTGGCGACGTATTCCCTGATTCATCACAAACGCATTCTGTGGGCCGAGCGGAAGTATCATGGCTGCGCCAAGCGCAATACCTTGAAAATAATACGATATCACGGTAATCATCCTGAGTGTTGTCTCTATAGCGCAGACTATAGCGCGGGATGATTATTAGCGGAAATGGATAATATTAATCGTAGATTAGGGAAATTAATGAAGAGGGGATTTTGCCGGATGCTGCGATGCGCATCCGGCATAGCATTATTCTGCCGTGACTTCTTTCACGCGTTTGAAATTCACGTCCATCTGCGGATACGGGAAGCTGATTCCAGCGGCATCAAATTCACGCTTAATCCGCTCCAGTACGTCCCAGTACACGTTTTGCAGATCGCCGCTGTTGCTCCAGACGCGCACCACAAAGTTAATCGACGACGCGCCCAACTCATTCAGACGAACCGTCATTTCGCGATCTTTCAGAATGCGATCGTCTGATTCGATAATCCCGGTGAGGATCTGTTTCACCTTATCGATATCAGAGTCGTAAGCGACGCTGATAATAAATTCATTACGGCGTACCGGCTCACGGGAAAAGTTGATGATATTGCCGGCAATGATTTTACCGTTCGGGATGACGACAATTTTACCGTCCACGGTGCGCATGGTGGTGGAGAAAATCTGCACATTCAGCACCGTCCCGGCAACGCCGCCCAGATCCACATACTCACCCGCACGGAACGGACGGAACATGACCAGCAGAACGCCTGCGGCAAGGTTAGACAACGATCCCTGCAACGCCAGACCGACCGCTAAACCGGCGGCACCGAGCACCGCAATCACCGACGCCGTCTGTACCCCTACCCGACCCAGTGCGGCAATCAGCGTGAAGGCAATAATTCCGTAGCGCACCAGCGCGGAAAGAAAGTCTGCCACGGTAGCATCGATATGCCGCGCCACCATCAGGCGATTAACCGTATTCGACACCAGACGCGCCACGATCATCCCGACAATCACAATGGCCACTGCCGCCACGATGTTGACGGCATAGCTCAACAGCAATTCCTGGTTGCGGACCAGCCAGCTCCCCGCACCGTTGATGCTGTCGACAACATTCAAATCTTCCATTACATATTCCTTGGTCATAACAAATCAGAGCAAATGAGATCAATCTCACGAAAACACCCCGTTAAAGGTAAACAATAATGGGTGAATATGCCATTTTCGTTATGTTTCAATTCTGGATATCACGGCTATTGCCGTTCTGCAGGACGATCCACCATCCGCAAAAATCCCCCCACCAGCCCATGTTTTTGTTTAAAAATTGCGGCAATTTCGCTGACCACTTTTCCACTTCCGGCATTCTTCCAGGCGATAGAAAGCGGTGACGGCTGGCGAGGATTCACCACCGAACGAGCCACCAGTGCGCCGGATTCTACGTAAGGGCGACACAGACGTTCCGGTAAAAAACCGACGCCCAGGCCACTTAAGTGACAGGCCAGCTTGGTGCTGAGATCCGGAACCTTAATCTCCTTTTGTCCGCTCAGCAGCCAGGCCACGCGACGGGTGAGCGTGCGCGACGTATCTTCAATATTGATGGCGGGGTAGCGACGCAGCATGTCGTCCGATAACACCGTTGCCGGATGGCTGGCCAACGGGTGATTCTGCGCGACCACAAACTGCCAGCTAATGTCCCCCAGTGGCAGCAGTGAAATGTTGTTTGACAACGATTCGGAACCGGTCACGCCAATCGCCAGTTGATAGTCGTCATACAGCAGCGAATCCCACACGCCCATATAGACCTGGCGGGAGATCTGGAAACGGGTGAAGGGAAATTGTTGATGCAGCCACGTCAGTAAATCAGCGGTCGTCTGCGGCTGATAGAGCAAATTATTGATAACAATATTAACCTGACGCTCAACGCCCGCATTAATCTGCTGCAACTCATCAGGCATGGCGTCCAGCCAGTTAAGCCACTGGCGACAATGTTCGAGCAGATGCTGTCCCGCCAACGTCAGGCTGACGGAACGCGTGGTTCGTAAAAAGAGCTGCGTACCCACCTGCTCTTCCAGCGTTTTGATGCGGTAACTGATTGCCGCAGGCGTTTTATGCAGTGAGCTGGCCGCACGGGAAAAACTCTCCGTCTCAGCTACCCGAATAAATGTACGTATTGTTTCCTGATCGAGCATGCTTTCCCCTTGAGTCAGCCATCAGCAACCAGCGTTGCGCCAGCGCAATCCCTAACACCATGTCAGCGCCGGAGGTGTGCCCCACCGTGAGCAGACGACGCAGTGCGTGGCCTGCGTCACGCCCGGTTTGCAAGCTGCGCATCACCCCCAACACCGGCGTCGAAAATTCGCCCACTCTGGCACTATTAAGATAGCTACAGCTTACCGAAGTTGTCAGTTGCGCAAGTTGATCCGCCGGGGGTAAAAAAAGGTGAACCGGTATCCCGGCTGCAATAAAGACCGCCAGCATTCCCGTAAGCATATCATCACCGCTGGGCGTGAGTCCGGGACCTCGTCCAATCAGCCAGCGCCAGTCTGGCGCGATGCCATTCGCCCAACGCTCCAGCCCGGCGACGATCTGCGGATAACACGCCACGGTATTGAGTGGCTGGTTGAGCGCGCCTCCCAGACCGGTTTGCTGAACACAGGAAGACAGGTCGAGCAGTGCGATAGCAGAAGGAGTCAGTTGCAGCCTGAGCTGACGCTGAGGGCGAAGGGTCACCCCCTGCCCGGTCAGCAGATCCCCGGTTTTGCACAAGCGTGAAACCGTCGTCAGGCGGGAGAACTGTGCACGACTCAACAGCACGCCGGTCGGCCCCATGCCTTTACCGTAGCGGTATAACGTCAGTAATTCGCCGTTAGCATGGCTGAAATTGATCGCCTGTGAGAAGCGACTGTGCAGCGTCCATTCACCCTCTGGAAGTCGATAAAGCCCGGCGCAGGCCAGGGCATTGAGAATGAACATAGGTTACTCCGAAATGCCGGATCGCGGCGCCACCTTATCCGGCCCACGAGTGACACCGATCCGTAGGCCCGGTGAGCGTTAGCGCCACCGGGCATTTCTGTTACGCCGTGATGTGATGCTCTTCCGCCAGCGCTTCCAGCGCTTTTTCAAAGCACAGCAGCGGTGCACGTACGGTCCCCGCACCAACCTGGCCGATTCCGGCTTCGCGGTGAGCGATACCGGTGTTGATCAGCGGCGTAATCCCCGTTTCCACGACACGACGGATATCCAGCCCCAGACACGCCCCTTTGAAATCCCAGGACGGGATCTGGAACAAAGGGTTGTTGGCGAGGTAGATTTCCGCCATCTCCTCGGACGTTTCCAGCGCGGCCCCCATACCGCCCGCACCGACGAAACGCGTCACACCAGGTGCAGCAATCATGGCTGCGCCACCAATGCCCAGCGTCTCGGTAATGGCGCTATCACCGATATCCGGGTTAGCGTCAGCCTGACTGTAGCCGGTAAAGAACAAGCCCTGCGGCGTATTCACTGGCGCGGTAAACCAACGGTCGCCGGTGCCGCTGACACGAATCCCGAACTCACGCCCGTTGCGCGTCATTGCGGTCACCACCGAACCGGCTTTAATCACTGCCGCCGCATCCATCACCGCTTTGCTGTAGGCCATCGCCAGGTTAAGGAAGAACTGATCGGTCACGCTCAGGAACTGCAGCACCTCAATGATTTCGGCTTTCGGACGATCAAGACCGGCGATCACAGGGGATAGCGTGCGCAGCAGTAACGACGAGGCCGCGATATTACGCTGATGGAATTCGTCCCCCATCGTAATCGCCTGAGCCATCATCGCCGTCAGATCCACGCCGTTCTCCATGCGCGACAAGGCCTCCTGTAACACCGGTGCCAGCGTATCGCGCATCCAGCGCAGACGCGTCTGCACATCCTCACCGTAGGCGCCGAAACGCATGACTTTGCCGATCCCTTCGTTCAGGTTGCAACAGGACTGATTGCCATGCACCACGTCACGTACGACCAGCACTGGCATGTTTGCAGAGGTGATGCCGCCCATCGGGCCGACGGCGCCAACATGGTGGCACGGGATAAATTCCACTTCGCCCTGATTCAGGAGACTGACAGCTTCCTCTTCACTGGCCGCCCACCCCTCAAACAGCGATGCGCCGATACAGGCACCGCGCATAGGCCCCGTCATCTCTTCCCAGGCAATCGGCGGGCCGGCGTGCAGCAATTTACGCCCGGAGGACAATTCAACCACCGCCTCTTTCGCAGGACGGACAGCGACCCAATGTGGGCGGGCGGCTTTGATGCGTTCAATAATGGCGTCGTTGGCCTGTGCAATTGATGAATACATATCGGTACCTCTGAATTAATGTAACTGCTTGAGTAAACTGGCGAGACGCGCATTGCCACCGGCAATCGGCGCCCACTGATAATGCACAACCGGCGTGCCGCTGCTTTGCAGATCCAGCGCGAAGCTGCGCAGTCCGGCATTGATCACCTGTACGCCATCCAGCAAGGGGTTAGGTTCAACGGATGGGCGAGAGTCCTGATGATGTGTCAGGCTGATGGCGAGCAACACGGCCTCTTCCAGGGTTTCCACCACGGCGATGCCTGCATCACGCAGGATGTCGGTTTGTCCACTGCGTCCCTGTGGGTCGGCATCGGTTCCGGTGAGGGTGGCGATGGTGACCAGCGGCGCGTTTCGCGTTGCGCGAACCTGCTCGACAGCCTCAACAACGGCGCCCGCCGGGTCAGCACAGGCGCCATAGCCCAGCACCACATCCATCAGCAGCACGCCCACGTCCGGCATCGCTGCCAGCTTTTCGATTTCAATGCTGCGAGTTGTCGGGTCAATCATCGGGTGTGGTCTGCCCAACGTGTAGCTGTCATCTCCCAGATCGACAATGCGATGGCCCTGCGCGTCGAGCATGACGCCAGCAGCGTGGCTTTCACTCACTGGCACACCCAGCCCGGCCGAAAGCAACATCGCCGCTTCAGCCGCGAGCGTCCCGCCGGCATACAGCCCATAAATGCCTTTGCCAGCCACCTCGGGTTGAATCAGGCGCTGCTGAGCCACTCGCATCAGCAACACGGCCAGTTGGGCGGCATCTGAGAGCGAATTCGCCAGCCAGACATTCCCCTCACAGCGTTGTTCCGGTTTATTCCCGAGAAAGAGCGCGACCACCGGTTTACCGACCTTTTGCATCGCATTGATAATGCGGGTTCTGACCTGCGGCGACGGCGGTTTAGAGACAAACGCGATCACCCGCGTGGCATCATCAGCAGCCAGCATCTCCAACGCCGTTAACGCACTGATGCCTCCCACTTCCGCACTCAGATCGCGTCCCCCCAAACCGATGGCATGGCTGATCCCCTGTTGGTGCAGCGCAATCTGAGAGGTGACCTCCTGAATGCCCGTTCCGGACGCCCCGATTACACCAATTCCACCGTCGGGCAACACGTTCGCGAATGCCAGTGGGCTACCGGCAATCATCGCTGTCCCGCAGTCCGGCCCCATCACAATCAGCCCTTTTTCGCGAGCCAACGTTTTCAGCTCAACTTCCTGCTCAAGCGGTACGTTATCGGAAAACATCATCACGTTTTTACCGGCCAACAGCCCCTCTTTCGCTACGGAGGCCGCATACTCCCCGGCAACCGAAACCAGCAGCAGATTAGCCTGCGGTAATTTCTGGCACGCGCTCTCCCAGCGACGCGCTTTCAGCAGTTGCTGTGAACCGCCCGAGGCGCTGGCAATTGCGCTTAACTCTTTTTCCAGCTGTTCGCGGATTAATTCGAGGATCTCCGGTTGCTCGTCATGCGTTCGTACCGCCACACAAATATCGTTCGGTGTGGCCTCGACAAAATCGTCATGCCAGAAGCCCGTAGAATCCAGCATCGCTTTATTCGCTGGCGTTCCCATCATGACGGAAACCTGGTCAACTTCCGGTCGCTCACTTAATTTCCGGGAAATGATCATCAGGCTGACGGAGTCCTGAAAGCTTCCCTTTTTAATAAAGGCGTAAATCATTACCGCTACCTCTTATGTACGTTTTTCTTTCAAAAACAGCATCGCAACCAATCCAATCGCTAACAGAATGGCTGACACATAAAAACTGGATGCCAGGCTGCCCGTTATATCGCGCGCCGCGCCAGCAATAATGGGAGCAAGAATAGAAGAGCTCATGCCGATAAAATTAAATAAGCCAAACGCGGTGCTGTAATTATTTTCATCAACGCTATCGGCAACCAGCGCAACCAGCACGGGATCCAGTGCCAGTTTGCCGACGAGACCGTAAATACACAGGGCGACAATCACGCCAGTCATGTTTGGCATCCAGACAATGGACAGCATGCTGATGATCGCCACCGGGACGAGGAACATAATTAACGGTTTGCGCTTACCTAATTTGTCAGACAGGCTGGAGAATAACAGCGCGCCGGGGATTGAAATCCAGGCGACCAGCGAAGAGATAAATCCAGTTTCGCTACCGGCAATACCACGTTCATTTTGCAGATAATAGGGAAGCCAGGTCAGAATAACGAAGAAACCAAACAGGCTACAGAACACCATGATATAGGTCAGAACGAGGTTGCGGTTTTTCAGAAGATCGCTGAATTTGCCTTTTTTTACCGGCTGTCCGTCGGTATCTACAGTGCGTTTCTTTTCTTTCACAAACAGCCAGATCGCAATCCCCACCAGTACTGAAGGAACCGCCATCGCGTAGAACGGCATCCGCCATGAATGGCCCTGATCGTACACCAGCCAGCTTGAGGTCATCAGTCCCAGCGCAATACCGAAGGCCATGCCGCTATTGATGATTGCGCTGCCGAGCGAGCGATATTTTTTAGGGATTTGCTCGGAAGAAAGGCCGTACTGTGGACCGTAATAGGTCCCTTCTCCCGCGCCCGTGACTACGCGGGCAAACAGCAGCGTGTACCAACTTTTTGCCCAACCGGTAACGGCCGTGAAAACGCCAAAGAGAATAAACCCAGGCACCAGCACTTTTTTCTTACCGATTTTATCACCCAGTATTCCGGCCGGGACCTGTAATAACGCATAAGAAAAATAAAACACAGAATTAAGAATGCCTAATTGCGTTCCACTTAGGCCAAACTCTTTTTCCAGTTCACCCATCACCGGGTTCAATACCGTCCGGTCGGCGTACATGAAAATCCACCCCAGCCAGAACAGGAAAATGGTCACCCACCAGGCCGGTATTCCTTTTTTCTTCGTGACCTCAGTCACTTCACATGATTCAGACATAAGCAATCTCCCGGTAATATTTACCGTTGAACACCTCATATTATCTGACGATTGATGAGGCTTGATGTTTTAACTCTGCTCACCATATCGGGCCGCGACATCATTTCGTTTGAGCAAAGTCACACAAAATCCATTGTTATAAATTCCTGGGAACTGACCGCAACATTATTAAAAAAAGTCTAACAATCATTTTTTAAATATTTTAAACAAAGTAATTAAAAACAATCCTAATTAACGCGTTATTTTTATCAGTCAATAAGCTGTCGAATAAGTCACATTATAAAAAAACCGGAACGTTATTTTGACCACGAGATATTTTGCACATTGAGGTCATAATGAAAAAGAAACTGGTCATTGCACTGGGTGGGAATGCATTATTACAGCGCGGAGAGATATTGAGTGCGGAAAACCAACAACGCAGCATTCAGGTTTTTGCGCAACGGGTAGCGACGCTGGCTCGCGATTATCAACTGGTGATTGTTCACGGAAACGGGCCTCAGGTCGGGTTGCTGGCGTTGCAGAACGCGGCCTACACGGAATCACCCGCCTGGCCGCTGGATATACTGGTGGCTGAAAGCCAGGGAATGATTGGCGCCGCCATCGCCCAGGCGCTGACGCAAAATACGGGGGGTTGCCCCGTGACCACGCTGATGACACGGGTAGAAGTAGACCCGCAGGATGAGGCGTTTGCCGCTCCGGGTAAGTACATAGGGCCCGTCTATCAACCGGATCAACAAGCTGAACTGGAACAACGCTATGGCTGGACGATGAAGGCGGATGGACAATACATTCGACGGGTCGTTCCCTCACCGATACCGCAAAACATCCTCGACGGCGAGGCCATCCAGATGCTGATGGAAGCAGGGCATACGGTGATTTGCTGTGGCGGTGGCGGCGTTCCGGTGGTGGCTCAGGGTAACGGATACGTGGGAACTGAAGCGGTGATCGACAAAGATCTGACAGCTGCGGTGTTGGCGAATACCATCAACGCCGATCATCTGCTGATCCTGACCGATGCCGATGCCGTCTATGAACACTGGGGTACTCCACAGGCGCGCGCGTTACGACATGTCACAACCGAAGAGTTGGCGCCGTTTGCGGCACCGGATGGCGCAATGGGACCAAAAGCGGCGGCGGTGATCCAGTTTGTTAAGCAAACCGGGCGTTCGGCGTTTATTGGCGCGCTGAAAGATGCACCGCAGATACTCACAGGCGAGAAAGGTACCTGCGTGACGCAGTAACCCCCTGCCGTTTGGCATTGTCGGATGGCGAGATTCTCCGGCAACCACGCAAAAAAGGCTTCCCGAAGGAAGCCTTTTTACAATCAGCGGACCAGATTACAGCACGTCAATTGCGTTCAGTTCTTTGAAAGCCTGTTCCAGACGCGTGATCATGGAAGTCTGGCCAGCACGCAGCCATACGCGCGGATCGTAGTATTTCTTGTTCGGCTGATCTTCGCCTT
>ERZ507044.377-NODE-377-length-21323-cov-8.63922_pt1 | contig 21323 bp, 23 predicted proteins | sample MGYA00512870_ERZ507044 | MGnify/ENA metagenome assembly ERZ507044
TGTAATTTGTGGTGATTTTATTGTAACGGAAATTCTTACCTATGTCTCTTTTTTTATGCTCAAGAAAAAAAGCGTTGGTTTCCACCAACACCAAAATTTATAGAACCTTCTTTTCCTGTTGGAGGATCGTGCTATAATAAATCCGGAATTCATGAAATGGAAAGAGGAGTAAGCGATGAAAGAAGTCAAGACGAACGCGATGCGGCTGTTAGACAAGCAGAAGCTTGCCTATCAGGTGCATACCTATCCGCACCACGATAAGGAAGCGGTCGACGGGGTGAGCGTGGCGGCGATGCTGAACGAGGATCCGGCGCATGTTTTTAAGACGCTGATCACACAGGCGTCAAGCAAAGCCTGTTATGTATTTGTGATTCCGGTGGCGGCGGAGCTGGATTTAAAAAAAGCCGCGAAGGCGGTCAATGAAAAGGCTGTCGAATTGATTCCTGTTAAAAATCTGCTGGGTGTCAGCGGGTATATCCGCGGTGGCTGCAGCCCGATTGGCATGAAAAAGTTGTTTCCAACGGTGATTCACTCATCGGCTTTGGATTATGAAACGATTCTCTTCAGCGGCGGTCAGATCGGCACGCAGATTGAAATGGCGCCGCAGCTCTTAGCTGATTTGATTCATGCACGTTTTGAAGCGATTATCCGCTGATGACTGGCGTTGAAAAGGAGATTAGACAGAGAAAAAATCCTGAGGGCTGCTTTATGAAAGTCAGAATTCAGGATTTTTATTTAGCTTTTAACGGTGAAGCTTGCGGCACGATCAGCGGCAGCTTGTACGGTCCGGTCGTGATCCGCACATGATTGGAGGTAAAGCCCTCGCCGTCCGACTGCATTAAGATCGGCTTGTCGACATGAATCTCAATTTCAGAGGCTCGCAGCATTTTGCATTGCTTCAAATGGGTGTGCTTGCCTTGTTTGTATTTTGGCATCAGCCATAACGTTTCCCATAACGTCAGCGGTTCAATGACGCAGACGTCGAATAAGCCGTCCTGAAGATCCGCCTGCGGCGCGGCGATAAAGCCATTGCCATAGCAGCTGCCGTTCATCACGGCGGCGATGATCGCTTTCTGCCGGATAGTCTCCGTTTTCGTTTTTAACACCAGTTCAAACGGCGCCGGCTTCAGCGCGCACAGGACCGCTGCCAGCCCGTAGACGGAAAACCGCGGGAGCGGGTAATTCTGATATAATTTGATTGCCAGATCGTTGACCCGTGCGTCTAAGCCCAGCGTCGTGCAGTTGTGGAAGCGCCAGTGATGACATTGCCCAAAGTCAACCTCCACCTGTTTGCCCTGAATGGTTTCGTGCAGCATCTGCGCAAAGGGAAGCTTGCGCCGGTCGATCATCCGGTAATAGTCATTCCCTGTGCCGCTGGGCAGGATGCCCATGCGCAATCCCTGCGGCAGACCGTTGAGCACTTCCCAGATCGTACCGTCGCCGCCGACCGCATAGACGATCGTTTCCGGATCCGGCTGGATTTCCGCCGCCAGCTTCTGAGCGTGTCCGGCGTATTCAGTCAGTCGGATTTCGCCGTCCAGATGATTCTGTTCGATTTCTTTTCGAATCGCGGCCGCAGCCCGTTTTCCGTCCCCTTTGCCGGAAGTCGGATTTACGATGAATATATGCTTCATAAATACCCCTATCTAAAAAATACGATAATTCCTGAATTATTTTACCATGGTTATTTCTTCCGGTCATCTCAATTTAATTGAAACTTCAAAATATTATGCTATGATTGAATCAAAGGGTGGGAAATGACATGAAAGAATCAATCCTGTTTGATTTTGCGACCGTGCAGGATTTGGAATCCTGCAAACAAATCGTAGCCCGGAAGCTTCAGGCCAGTCAGGTTGATTGCGATGATCTGGAAGATCTGACCAGAGACATTATGAAGCTTTCTTATTCCATCGGCGGATCCTACGATGTCAACATGATCGTCAGCGTGACGCAGTGTTATCTGGATCACCCGCAGCTCAGCAAAAAAATTAAAAAGAGAGTGGAAGCGTAAAGAAAAACCCCAGCCTGCGTCGGTATCCGCAGTATGGGGTTTTTTCATGATTTAAAATTAATCGCGGTTTTCGCGGCGGCGTCCGCGCTGACGCGCCCCTTTGGCGGCTGTCCGGCGCTTCGGCGGCAGATTGGAATAATCCTTACCTTTGCGGACCATCAGAAGCGGGTGGACTGTCTGGCCTTTGATCGGCGTATTCTTCATTGCGTCGGCGATCTCGCGGTCAAACTGGCGCGGAATCTGTACGGTCGTTTCCTGCGCGCTGATCCGGATCTTGCCGATGTCTCTGCCCGGCAGCCCGGTTGCGGTCGCGATCGCGCTGACGATGATCGCCGCGTTGACGTCCTGATCAGAACCGATATCCAGAATCAGTTCGCTCATGCCTTTTTCCGTCACGGTTAGCGCCGGACGGGCGGAAGCATTCCAGGCCGATTCATCGAACATCTCCGTGCCGGCAATCTGATAGGCCAGGGCTAAAGCCATTTCCCGATAAGAATAGCCGTCGTCCTTCATGGCGTCGATAATCGCCGCCAGCGGCTCCGGGACATCGCGGGTCATCCGGTGTTCCAGATCTTCGCGTAAGAAGTCCAGCCGGATCTTGCGGACTTCTTCCAGCGACGGCAGCGGCTTCTGCGTCAGCTTGGAGCGGGTTGTGCGCTCCAGATCGCGCAGTGCGTATTTCTGACGCGCAGTGATCAGCGTGACCGCCAGACCTTCCTTGCCCGCACGGCCGGTCCGGCCGATGCGGTGAACATAATATTCAGATTCCTGCGGCAGATCGTAGTTGAAGACGACGTCCATCGAATCGACGTCGATCCCGCGGGCTGCGACGTCGGTCGCCACCAGAATGTTGATCTTGCCTTTTTTGAAATTTTCCATGACGCCGGTGCGCATTTCCTGCTTCATGTCGCCATGCAGCGCGGCGGCAGGATAGCCTTTGGAGACTAAATCCGAGGTCAGCTCGTCGACCATTTTCTTCGTGTTGCAGAAAATCATCGCCAGATGCGGATTTTGCATCGAGATCAGCTGCATCAGAATTTCTTTCTTGGCTTCCTTCGGGCAGACGTAATAGACCTGCTCGATCTTCGGTGTGTTGATCTGTGTTTGCGGCGTTTTTATATGAACTGGATTGGTCTGATATTGCGAAGTGATCTCCAGAATCGGCTTGGGCATCGTCGCGGAGAACAGAACGGTCTGGCGCTGCTGCGGCAGGGCGGCGATGACGGTTTCGATATCCTCGCGGAAGCCCATGTTCAGCATTTCGTCCGCTTCATCCAGTACTAATACGCGGCACTGGTCAAAGCGCAGCGTGCGGCGGCGGATATGATCGAGTACACGGCCCGGGGTTCCGACGACGATGTCGGCGCCTTTTTTTAATTCCAGAATCTGCTTGCTGATCTGCTGGCCGCCGTAAACGGCAACGGTACGGATGCCTTCTTTATATTTGGTAAACTTGCGGATTTCATCGCAGACCTGCATCGCCAGCTCGCGGGTTGGGGATAGAATCAGCGCCTGAGGCCGCTTGCGGTCCGTGACCTCCAGCATTTCAATGATAGGAATCGCAAACGCGGCGGTCTTGCCGGTGCCGGTCTGGGACTGTCCGATGACGTCGCCGCCGTTCATGACGACCGGGATGCACGCGCTTTGGATATAGGTAGCCTCTGTGTAGCCGCAGTCTGCGATGGCGCGGCTCATCTCAGGGGACAGGTTTAGTTCGTTAAATTTCATGTATTTCTCACTTTCATCTTAAAATCGCTCGCCTAGGAGTATATCATTATTATGGACAAAAGTAAAACGAATTAAGCAGGCAGATTCAGAAGTATGATATAATAATCCTAATCAAAGAACAAAGGTGAAAACAATGAAAGAGAAACGTGGTTTTACATTATTGGAAATGATCGTGACGGTCGCGATTTTATTTACGCTTTTGAGTATACTGGTCCCGACGATGTCAGGCTTCGCGAAATCCGTGGGCGATCAGATTTCAGATTCTAATTTAGAGCTGTTGAATTTTGCCACGCATTCCTACGCTTCGTTTCATGAAATCGAAAATAAAGATATTTTTGAATCGGTCGGGGACGACGCCGCGCGGCAGCAGGTGCTGGTCAGCGACGGCCTGATTGAGCAGCCGGTGCATCCTAGTGGGGAAGGGGATTATTGTTGGAACATTACCGATCAGAAATGGATCCGCTATGTTCAATCCACGGAAGGCTGCGGCGGCAGTTATAAACCTTCATCCAATCCGGATGGTTCGTTAACGCCGGATGACGTAAAGAAGCCGGAACCGACGGTGTACCCGTCGTCCAAACCGATGCCGACCTACATTCCTTCGCCTTACAAGGCGGTTTGTGAAGCCAGCAAGGGCCAGTTTGACATCGTTGCGGAAACCTGTTCATGCCCGGCCGGTTACGTTCTGGAAGGAACGGAGAAGAAAGACGGCGTTGAATATAAGGTCTGCATCCCGGTCGAACAATATATGTGCATCAGCAGCGGCGGGACATATGACAAAACAACCCAGACCTGTACATGTTCCGGCGATCTCATCCTTGATGACAACACCAAGATGTGCGTGTTCGATCAGGAAAAAGCCAATCAACAGAAATGTGTGGCTAGTGGGGGTGAATGGATTGTAGAGAATGGTTCCGGTTACTGCAAGAAAGAAGAAACGAACACCTATCCGATTGTAGTGGATAAGAATAATCCGAACTTTATCCATGCGGCCTATATGTTAGGCGGAGAAGAGGGCGATGGTTTGTTTGACGTATTTAACAATTTGGACAACCTTGAGGATCTGGTTAAAACTGGAAAGAGTTTAAAAAGTGGAGATTATTTTTATTACAATGGTAACCTATATCGAGTGAGTTATGGTTTGTATATAAATCAAGGCAGTAAGCCAAATGATATAATAAAACAGTTAAGTTCAAGTTTATTTAATGTTTCTGCATCCGGAAATTATGTGAAAGGAAAGGAATATCATTCTGGTGAATATGTTTTGCTGGACCAAACATGGTATACTCCTTCGAATGTGACGAATTCAACTCCGCCGAACAACGAATGGCATGAATGTGGAACAGACCCTGCAAAATTTGAGGGAGCATGCAAGGTTGATAATAAAAAATGATTCAGTAGGCTATAAGTGAATTCTTATAGTCTTTTTTCTGTGCAGAAAGAATGTTATGCTTTTTTGTAAAATTTTCAAAGCTCGAGTATTGAGTATTTGAATTAAAAGGTGTAGACTAAGAATCGTATACGCTTAAAGAGGGTTGGTTATGAATAAGATTGCGAAAGATCATGTGATCTATGCGATGTCTTCTGAGAATAAACCGGTACTCAACGTACATTCAGGAGATCGGATTACGTTTGAAACGATGGATTGTTACAGTGACGAGGTCACGCCGGACGAGCCGGACAGGCGTTGTCATCGGATTAATCCGGCAAGCGGGCCGGCGGCGATTGAAGAAGCCATGCCGGGCGATACGCTGAAGGTCACGATCGAGAAAATCTCGCTGGGAAGGCGGGCGCTGGTCGGCAGTTATCCCAACAGCGGAACGATGAAAGAACTTGTGACGCGGAGAATGATCCACTTTCTGCCGGTACAGGAGCGCCAGCTGGAATTTCGCAGCGATCTGATCGTCAAGGCGGATCCGATGATCGGCGTGATCGGCGTAGCCCCGCAGGAAAAAGAAGTTGGCTGCGGAACTCCGGGTGAACACGGCGGCAACATGGACTGCCGTAAAATCCGCGAAGGCGCGGTGGTCTATCTGCCCGTCTTCCATCCCGGCGCGCTGTTGGCGCTGGGCGATGTGCATGCGGTCATGGGCGATGGCGAGGTGATGGGCAGCGGCGCGGAAATTGCGGCTGAGGTCACGGTAAAGGTCGAAGTCCTCAAGCAAGCTTGCGAAGGTCCGTGGGTGACAGATCAGGATCAGCTCTATGCACTGGCTTCCGCCAAGACGATGGAGGAAGCGCTGAAACGTTGTTGTCAGAAAATGAATTGCCAGCTGCAGCGCCAGTTGGGATGTACGCCGGAAATGGCGGGCATGCTGATGAGCCTGGAGGGCAATAGTGAAATATGTCAGGTTGTGAACGATTTGGTAACGCTGCGGTTTGGAATGCCGCTGGTTCGATTCCTTTCCAAGGAGGGAAATAGATCATGAACTTCAAACTGCCGATCAGAGATAAGCTGCTGCGGTTTCTGGGGCCGACCCGGATGATCGCGCTGAGCTTTGTCCTTGTTATCCTTGTAGGTTCCTTCCTGCTGTGGCTGCCGTTTTCGCAGAATCCCGGCATGCGGGCCAGCTATCTAAACAGCTTATTCGTCGCCACCTCGGCGACCTGTGTGACGGGACTGATGCCGTTTGCCGTGATTGACCAGTACAATCTGATCGGCCAGACGGTCATCATTTTCCTGATGCAGATCGGCGGATTGGGCCTGATGTCGCTGCTGGCGCTGTTTCTGACGCTGATGCGGCGCAAGCTGAACTTTTCTGAAAAGAAAATGCTGCAGGACTCGTTAAATAAAAACGACGCTGACAACATTCCCAACTTTCTAAAAAGCATCTTCCGCTATACCTTTATTTTTGAAGCCATTGGCATGGTGCTGCTGGCGCTGCGCTTCATTCCGGAATACGGATTGACGCAGGGGCTTTACAATTCGGTATTCCTTTCCGTTTCTGCGTTCTGCAATGCGGGTCTGGATAATCTGACGCGGTCGTCGTTAATGGCGTACGCTACCGATCCGCTGATCAACTTTACCGTCTGCGGCCTGATCATCACCGGCGGCCTGGGCTTTGCGGTCTGGTTTGACCTGCGGCGGGTACTGCCGGAGAAGAAGACATTCAGCTGGAAACGGCTGTGGACGCGGCTCTCCCTGCACAGCCGGCTGGTGCTGGTCGTGACCGGAGCGTTGTTGGGCAGCGGGACGCTGCTGATCCTGTTAGTGGAATTTACCAATCCGGATACGCTCGGATGGATGAGCTTCCCGCAGAAAGTGATGGCGGCGTTCTTCCAGTCGACGACGCTGCGAACGGCGGGCTTCAGTACCATCGACTTCTCGCTGCTGCGGGGTGCTTCCCTGTTCATCATGCTGTTCTATATGATCATCGGCGGTTCGCCGGGCGGTACCGCGGGCGGTATCAAAACGACGACGTTCTCGATGCTGTTCGTGCTGATCGTGTCTGAGATCCGCGATGCCGGCAATATGACGCTGTTCAAGCGGACGCTGCCGGCCGGCACCTTCCACAAGGCGTTCGCGATCACGCTGACCTATGCCTGCGTGTTGATCATGGCGATCTTTCTGCTGACGCTCAGTGATCCGGAAATCGGCTTCCTGCCGATCGCATTTGAAGCGTTCTCCGCGATCGCGACGGTCGGGCTGTCCGCTGGGGTGACGCCGCTGTTGTCAGCGCTGGGCAAAATTGTGATCATCGCGCTGATGTATATTGGCCGTGTTGGTCCGATTACGATCGTGCTTTCGTTGATGCGAATGAAACAAAACCGTAAAACAAACAATCTCGTTTATCCGCACGGGGACGTGCTGATCGGGTAGGAGGAATAGGAATTATGTCGGAAATGAAACAGTATGTTATTCTGGGCTTAGGGATCTTCGGATCGACGATCGCCAAGACCCTTTCGCAATACAACCACGAAGTCATCGCGATTGATAAGGATCTGGCGTGCGTCGACCGCGTCAGCGATTTTGTCACGCAGGCGATTCAGGCTGACTTCACCGATATCGACCAGCTGCGTGCGATCGGCATTCAGGACTGCGACGCGGCGGTGGTGGCGACGGGATCGCACCTGGAAGAAAGCATCATGGGCGTCATGAATCTGCGCGAGCTGGGAATTCCGTTTATCATGGCAAAGGCAAAAAATAAAAAGTACATGCAGATCCTGCAGAAGATCGGCGCGGATTACGTCGTTCGTCCGGAAAAAGAGATGGGCGAGCGGGTAGCGAAGAAGTTGGTTTCACGCAACATCATTGATTTGATCGACATCGACGACGATTACAGCATCGTTGAGATCGCAGCCCCGGCCAAGTGGGTCGGCAAGACGCTGAAAGCGCTGGAACTGCGGACCAATTACGGCATTAACGTTTTGGGGATCCGCAAGAATCCGAAGGAACATCTTTCGATTTCTCCGGACGCGTTCTACACGATCGAGGCCAACGACCAGCTGCTGGTTATCGCGGATAATAAAATCTTCAAGAAATTTGAATCACTGTTCAGAATTTGAATCGAAGCCGGAAAATTCCGGCTTTTCTGTATTTTTGGACTTGTGAAGGAAAATGAACCATGGTATCATGATAACCATAGTCGACAGGAGGTTTTTTATATGACAATGACAAAAGATAAATTTACATATATCCCCCAGGGCGTTTGTTCCAAGCGCTTTGATTTTGAGCTGGAAGGCGACGTTATTACCAACGTTGTGATCACCGGCGGCTGCCCCGGCAACCTGTTAGGCATTTCCAGAATCATCAAGGGGAAAACAGTCAAAGAAGTAGTAGAAGCTTTTCAGGGAGTTCATTGCGGCGCGAAGCCGACGTCCTGTCCTGATCAGATCGCAACGGCGTTAACCAAACACTTCCAATCAAACTAAAGGATAGTTTCAGAGCGGAACGCTCAGCCTAAGAACAGGTGAGAGCGTATGAAAAAACCGCAGATGGAAGTTGCGAAAACGCTGGTGGAGATCGGTTTGTCGTTTGACGTCATCGAATTGATGACGCAGGTGACGCCGGTCGAGTATCTGGCAGAAGTGATGGATGAAAATGAATCAGAAACAAATGAAAAGCACTGCTGAGCGTGCTTTTTATTTTGGATTCCGGAAGGAGGGGAAATCATGCGGAAGTTTCATTTTATTTGGGAGTTTTTAGAAGGCAACCGGAAACGGATGGCGGCGATGATCATTTTGGTGTGCGTGTACGCGTTTCTGAATCTGTGTTCACCGCTGTTGTTCAGCTTTATGATCGACAACGTCATCCATGCCCAGCCGGCTAACAATCCGGTTCTGGCGTGGCTGTTGGATCATTTGGGCGGGGCGGCATATTTACAGCGGAATTTGTGGATCGGCGCCGCGGCGATTCTGGCGATTAATGCGCTGATCTGCGTGTGCGTGTTCTTGCGGGGGTATTGGAACGCGGTGATTTCAGAGGAAGTCTGCCGCAAGGTCCGCAACCGGCTTTACGCGCATCTGCAGTCGTTGCCGTTCAGTTACCATGTGCGGATTAAGACCGGCGATCTGGTGCAGCGGTGCACGAGTGATGTCGATCAGATCCGGCGCTTTCTGGCGGGACAGATCTCAGAGGTCGTCTATTCCGTCGCGACGGCGCTGGCCGCGCTGTTGATTCTGTTTTCCATCTACCGGCCGCTGGCCTGGCTGGCGGTGATCTCGATGCCGCTGTTAGTGATCTACGCGTATATCTTTTTTACCCGCGTGCAGAAGGCGTTTTTAGCGTCGGATGAGGCTGAGGGGGATCTGAGTACGGCGGTGCAGGAGAATTTATCCGGCATCCGCGTCGTTAAGGCGTTTAATAATGAGCGGGAGGAAATCCGGAAGTTCGAGCAGAAAAATGCCCGCTACCGGGATCTGACGTTTAAAATGATTCAGTATCTGGGTGCGTACTGGGGGACAAGCGACCTGATCTGCCTGACGCAGATCTTCGTGATCATTCTGGCCGGGATTTTTGCCGCGGTTCGGGGCGATCTGAGCGTCGGCAGCTTCTTCGTGTTCATTTCGTATGAAGGCATGATCCTGTGGCCGGTACGCAACCTCGGCCGGATTCTTGCCGATATGGGTAAAATGAGCGTGTCCATCGGACGTCTGCAGGAAATTCTTGACGAAACTCCGGAAGATGTGGCCAGCGGGGAAACGCCGCCGATTGAGGGCCGGATTGAGTTCGATCATGTTCAGTTTCAATATGAAGGCGACAGTCAGCCGGTGCTGAAGGATCTGACCTTTACGATTGAAAAGGGCATGACGGTGGCGCTGATCGGGCCGACCGGCGGAGGCAAAAGCACCTTGGTTCATCTGTTGATGCGGCTGTACGATCCGACGTCCGGTCAGATTCGGATCGACGGTCATGACATTACAGGAATCCAGCGGACATGGCTGCGCCAGAACATCGGCATCGTCCTGCAGGAACCGTTCCTGTTTTCGAAAACAATTTACGATAACATTCACCTGGCCCGGCGCGGGGCACATCGCGAGGAAGTGGAACAGGCGGCGCGGATTGCGTCGGTGCATGAAGTCATCGCGGAGTTTGACCGCGGCTACGACACGTTAGTCGGCGAGAAAGGCGTCACGCTTTCCGGCGGACAGAAGCAGCGGATCGCGATCGCCCGCACGGTGCTGTCGCCGCAGCCGATTCTGATCTTCGACGATTCGCTGTCAGCGGTCGATACCCAGACCGACGCGAAGATCCGCGCGGCTTTAAAAGAGGTGCAAAGCCAGACTACGACGCTGATCATCACCCAGCGGGTGGCTTCGGCGATGGATGCCGACCTGATCCTGGTGCTGGAACAAGGCCGGATCACTCAGGCGGGAACGCATGCTCAGCTGATTGAGGAAGACGGGCTGTACCGCCGGATCGTTGAGATTCAGACGGCCCGGATGAATGAAGGAGGGGAGGAAGCATGAGTCAGATTCGTTTTGAAGAACAACAATACAATACGGAATCGCTGGATGCCGGCCTGTGGAAGCGGATCTTCGTACTGATGAGACCGCTGCGCAAGGAGCTGGTGCGGCTGCTGATCCTGATGGTCGCTGTCGCCGGCTGCGACGTCCTGTTTCCGATCCTTAACAAAATCGCGATCGACACGTTTGCCGCAGGCGGTCAGCCGGACAGCTCGCTGTGGATGTTTTCCGGAGTTTACATGGCGGGTGTGCTGTTTCAGGCGTTCAGTGTCTATCTGTTTTTCATGCAGGCGGGCAAAATTGAAATGGCGTTCTCCTACGATGTGCGCCAGAAAGCGTTCGCCAAGCTGCAGACGCTCTCGTTTTCCTACTTTGACCGGACGCCGATCGGCTGGCTGATGGCGCGGATGAACAGCGATATTGCCCGGCTGGCGGAAATTCTGTCGTGGAGTCTGATGGATCTGATCTGGGGCTTAGCGGTGATGCTGGGAGTCAGCATCGTCATGCTGATCGTCAACTGGAAGCTGGCATTGCTGGTGCTGATGGTCGTGCCGGTGCTGGCCTGGCTGAGCGTGTGGTTTCAGGTTCGGATTCTCAAGAATTACCGCAGCGTGCGGCGGATTAACTCGCGGATTACCAGTGCGTTCAACGAAGGCATCACCGGCGCCAAGACGACGAAGACGCTGGTCATCGAAGATGATAACTTAAAAGAATTCAATGAAGAAACGCTTGAGATGAAGGCGGCCAGCGTGCGCGCGGCGACGTTGTCCGCGCTGTTTATGCCGGTGGTCATGGGTCTGGGTGCGATCTCGACCGCGGCGATCCTGTGGTCGGGCGGCCATCAGGTGCTGATGCAGACGCTGCAGTTCGGCACGCTGATGATGTTTACGCAGTACGCCACGCAGTTTTTTGAGCCGCTGAGGCAGATTGCCCGGCTGATCGCCGAGCTGCAGCTGGCACAGGCCAGCGCGGAGCGGGTGCTGTCGCTATTGGACAGCGAACCGCAGATTGTCGAAACCCCGGAAGTCATTGAAAAATATGGAACGGAGCTGGAGCCGAAGCCGCAGAACTATGAACCGTTAGCCGGCGACGTGGAGTTCCGGCATGTCGATTTTGAATATCTTGAGGGCGAACGTGTGCTGACCGATTTTAACCTGAAGGTGAAAGCCGGCCAGACCGTTGCGCTGGTCGGAGAAACCGGTTCCGGCAAGAGTACAGTCGTCAACCTGTTATGCCGGTTTTATCAGCCAGTGAACGGACAGGTGCTGATCGACGGGAAAGACGTGCGCGAACGCTCGCTGGGCTGGCTGCACTCCCATCTCGGCTATGTGCTGCAGGCGCCGCATCTGTTCTCCGGCACGGTAAAGGAGAACATCCGCTATGGCCGGCTGGATGCCAGCGACGAACAAATTGAAGCGGCGGCAAAAATGGTCGACGCGCACGAGTTCATTCTGCGTCTGGAAAACGGCTACAACACGGATGTGGGCGAGGGCGGCTCACGATTGTCAACGGGGCAGAAGCAGCTGATTTCGTTTGCCCGCGCCGTGCTGGCGGATCCGCGGATCTTCGTGCTCGACGAGGCGACCGCTTCGATCGACACCGAAACGGAACAGGTGATTCAGTATGCCATCGAACACCTGATGAAAGGCCGGACAAGCTTCATCATCGCGCACCGGCTCTCGACGATCGTCAACGCCGATTTGATTCTGGTCATGAAAAAGGGTAAGATAGTAGAACAGGGAACGCATAGCGAACTGATGCGGTTGAACGGCTATTATGCCCGGCTGTATACCGCGCAGTTCAACGAAGACCTGGAGAACCAGCTGCTTAACCGCGGCCGCAGTTAAAGGAGAGGAAGTCAAACCATGAAACTGGAAGTCGGAACGCGTTGTCCGTTCCATATTGAAGAAGGCGTGATGATCGATTTTGTCGAGGATCAGTGGCTGATCTTGATCAAAGACGCTGTGTGGCAGGATGAGGAAATCAAGGCCTTCCGCCGCAATCTTGGCCGGCTGGCATTTCTGCCACTGGATACCGTCGTGTTCTTTACCGTCAATATCGACGACGTGCTGGAAACTTCGGATCTGCCGTTTGTGATTCAGGAAAGTGAAAGCACGGATGCCATTCTGGCTCAGGCAACAATGCCGGTGACGCTGGCGCTGATCTCAAGTCAGGACGAGGTGCTGGCGCTGCGGCAGCTGACGCTGGGCAATGCGGAAAGCTCGCAGGTGAAAGCGCAGCTGAAACGGATTCTGGAAGCGGGTTATGAAGCGGAAGTGTCAAACCATCAGATCGACAAGACGCAGGCTCGCTACCAGCCGTATGAGCTGGAAGAAAAGGCGCTGTTTACCGCGGCGTTCTAAACTTGAAAAAAGGAAATGAAAGAAGCATGGAAGCGATGAAAATTGACACCGCTTCCATTTTCATTTCTGCTTGACAACTTCGCCCTTGCGACGTATTCTGAAAAAGTTCGCTTTCAGGGGGAGTATATTTATGGAAGTTCAAACACATAAAATGTCGTTATTTCATTATACGTGGCCGATCTTTATCGAGCTGCTTTTGCAGATGTTAGTCGGCAATGTCGACCAGATGATGATGAGCCAGGTGTCGCAGAACGCCGTCGCGGCGATCGGCAATGCCAATCAGATCGTCAATGTTCTGATCATTACGTTCAGCGTGATCTCGCTGGCGATGACGATTCTGGTCACCCAGTATTTCGGCAGCGGCAACCGCGAACGGGTTGGAGAAACCTATTCTCTGGCGCTGTTTGTCAATTTTGTTTTCGGGTTGGGAATCAGCGTCGCGCTGGTGTTCTTCAACCGTCCGATCTTTGCCTGGATGCATGTGCCGGCGCAGATTCTGGACGACTGTGCAATCTATATTACAATCATCGGTCTGGGCATGGTACTGCAGGCGCTGTTTATGACATATGTCGCGATGTTTCGCACACAGGGTTGGATGAAGCAGACCATGGCGGTGTCGGCGGTGATGAACGTGCTCAACATCATTGGAAACTTTCTTTTGATTCAGGGCGTCGGACCGATCCCGCCGCTGGGCATCGCGGGCGTCGCGATCTCCAGCACGGTGAGCCGGCTGATCGGCCTGGGCTTGCTGATCGTCCTGTTTAATCTGCGCACAACGATTGAGGTCCATCTGCGCAGCCTCAGCCCGTTTCCCTGGGGCCAGCTGAAAAAGCTGCTGGCGATCGGGATTCCTTCCGGCGGGGAAAGCGTATCCTACAATCTGTCGCAGATGGTGATCACCAAGATTGTCAACGGCTTCGGTACGGCGGTCATCAATACGCGCGTCTATGCGAACATGTTCGCCATGGTCTCGTATATGTACGGCAGCGCGGTGTCGCAGGCGGCGCAGATCCTTGTCGGCGTCCTGATCGGCGGCCGAAAACTGGAAGACGCGCATAAGCAGGTCATGCACACGATCATATATTCCCTGATCATCGGCGTCGGCGTGTCAACGCTGCTCTATATCTTCTCAGATTCGCTGTTCGGGCTGTTTACTGACGATCCGGCCGTGCTGCGCTTAGGCAAACAGGTGATGTTGATCGAGATTTTTCTGGAAGCCGGCCGGGCGGTCAACATGACACAGGTGCGGGCGCTGCAGGCGGCAGGGGATATTCAGTTTCCGATTCTGCTGGGCATCGCTTCACAATGGGGCGTCGCGGTCACGCTCTCGTTTGTCTTTGCGATCGGCATGAATCTGGGCGTGGTCGGCGTCTGGCTGGCCATGATGATCGACGAAGTGCTGCGTGCGATCTTGTTTCTTCTGCGGTGGTACTCGGGCAAATGGAAAACCCGGAATCTGATTGAGAACTGACTGACACGTCAGTTTTTTTATGAAAGTGATTTTCTTATCTGATCGGGTTCTATGGTAAAAAATCCTATCGGGAACATCGTTGTTTTCAATCGCGCTTCATCCGACTGCCGCAAAAGAATCAGAAGCCAAAAAGCCGGCGTGGGATATGCCGGGATAAACTATATGGCGGATTGTCTTGGGGCATGAAAACCGGGATTTGACAAAGTTTGCCGATCCGATCTGGGAGGTGGAATTATTTTTTTCAGTTTTGTATTGACAGGATGAATATAGCGTATATACTGTATATATACAGTAAGAAAGGGTGACGGCATGGAAATCTTTATCAGCAACACGAGCGACAAGCCGTTGTATGAACAAATTACCGCCCAGATCAAAAATCTGATTCTTAACGGCGCGTTAAAGGAAGGGGACGCCCTGCCTTCAATGCGAATCTTGGCCAAGGAGTTAAGAATCAGTGTGATTACAACCAAGCGAGCCTATGAAGAACTTGAACGTGAAGGCTTCATCGTGACGCAAAGCGGTAAGGGCAGCTATGTGGCGGCGCGCAACGTGGAACTGATTCGCGAGGAGAATTACCGCCGGATCGAGCAGCAGCTGCTCACCGCGGTGAATCTGGCGCGTTTAAGCGAGATTTCCCTGGATGAAATGATTGAGATTCTGACCCTGCTGTATAAGGAGGAGTAATCATGGACGCCATTTTATCAATAGAACATCTGCATAAACAATATTCCGGTTTTGAATTGAACAAGATCAGTCTGCGGCTCAATCCCGGCGAAGTCATGGGCTTCATCGGCGAGAACGGCGCGGGCAAGACGACGACGATCAAGTCGATTCTCGGCTTAATCCGCCACGATGGCGAGGTTCGTATTTTTGGCAAACCGTTCGAACAGTTAACCGAGCGGGAGCGCGGGCAGATCGGCGTCGTGCTGGATGGCTGTCACTTCCATGATCCGCTGACGGTCAAACGCGTTGAACAGATTTTATCCAACATTTATCCTGAGTGGGAAAGAACGAAGTTTCTGCAGCTGTGCGAACGCTTCGGGCTGCCGCTGAATAAGAAGATCAAGACGTTCTCGACCGGCATGAAAATGAAGCTGTCGATCATCGCGGCGCTCTCGCACAACGCCCGCCTGCTGATCCTCGACGAGCCGACCAGCGGTCTGGATCCGATCGTCCGCGACGAGATGCTCGATTTGTTTTATGACTTTATTCAGGATGAAACGCATTCGATTCTGTTTTCCAGCCACATCACGACGGATATTGAGAAGATCGCCGATACGGTGACGTTTATCCATCAGGGCCGGCTGCAGTTTTCGCTGCCGAAGGACGTCCTGCATGACGAATATGGGATTGTCAAGGGTTCGCGTTCAGAGATTGAAAAGATCGATTCCGATTCGCTGCTGGCGATTGTGCCGCAGAGTTTGACCTGCCAGGGGTTGGTCCGCAACCGTGAGGAAGTCCGGCAGGCGTTCGGGAAGCTGAACGTCGAAGCAGCGTCGCTGGAAGAAATTATGCTTTGTATGGTGAAAGGAGAAGTTCGATAATGAAAGGCTTATTGTTAAAGGATGTCTTTGTCGTCTCTGAATTTGTCCGTGTGCTCTCGCTGATGGCGATTGTCTTCATCGCTTCGATGATGGCGATCGACGGTTTTTCTGTCATCGGCGCGATGATTTCGCTGCTCGTCGTGTCGCTGGTCATCTCCTCGTTCAGCTACGATGATCTGGCGCATTGGGACAGCTTTGCCGCGACGCTGCCGATCAGCCACAAAAAGCTGGTCGCTTCCAAATATCTGTTTCTGCTTCTGCTGGGCGTGCTGGCGATTGGGGTTAACGGGTTGTTGTCCTTGTTTTTAGTTGCGATGCAGCCGGAAGTCAGTTTTGCCGAACAATTTGTCACCGGAATTCTGATTTCAATGACGGCGTGTGTGATCGACTTCGTCTTAATCCCGATGATTTATAAATTCGGCGCGGAAAAAAGCCGAATGATGATGATGATGGTGATCGTCGTGATCTTCGGAGTCTGCTACGGCGGGGCAGCGTTGCTGGAAATGGTGAATCTCAGTACAGACTGGATCACACTGCCGGTGATGATCGGCGGAGTTGCCGCGGCGTTTCTTGGCAGCCTGTTGATTTCCTGGACCTGCTCTGTTAAAATCGTAGAAAAGAAAGAATATTAAGAACTTTGGCAGGAGGCGGTCAGAATGCAAAAAATTGATGGGCACGTGCATTTGGAACACGGACCTTTGAGTGTGGCGTATGTTGAACAATTTGTCGCGGCCGCGCAGAAAGCCGGGCTGGATTGTCTGCAAATCTTGGATCACACCCATCGCTTCCGCGAATTCCGTCCGGCCTATCAAAGCGTAATCGACGCTGATCCGCTGCAGGCGCAATGGCTGAGCGGAAAAGGAAAATTCAAAGATTCTTTAACAGAATATCTGGAGTTGGTCCGGCAGATGAAGCAGCACGTCTGGCCGCTGGAGGTTCGGTTTGGTCTGGAGGTCTGCTACACGCCGGAAAGCGAGTTGTTCTTACGGGAGATCTGCCGGGGATTGCCGCTGGATTTTCTGGTGGGCAGCGTTCATTCGATTGACGGTTTGTTGTACGATATGCCGTTTTCCCAGCCGCTGCTGTGGCAGAAATATGCGCATCAGGTGATCGTTGACCGCTATCTGGATTGTGTGCTGCAGTCTGTGCAAAGCGGATTATTCGATCAGATCGGCCATCCGGATACCGTGAAAATGGCGGCCTGGGATGTGACGATGGATCCGGCGCGAATCCGTGAGATCGCTGAGGAAGCGCAGCTGCGGGGGATCGTGCTGGAATGCAATACCGGCTGTCATTGGCGCTACGCGCATTCAGATCTTGGCTTGTCCGATACCTGGCTGGAAATTCTGGCCGAGGCAGGCAACCGTGTCATAACGGCCAGCGACGCCCATGATCCGGAAGATGTTAACCGTGATCTGGAACAGGCACGGGCCCGGCTGGTTCAGTTTGGCGTGCGCTGCGCTTAGGCTGGCTTCCATCCTGTTTTGACATGAAGTGAAATCAAGAAAACCGCTGACCAGCGGTTTTCTTGCATTGCGGATTTTCTGGATTCTGCGGCTTCCTCCGGCTGATCTGTGTAATTGAGAACCAGACTAAGAAGCAGGAGGTTTTTAAATGAATCCGAAAATTTATGAGTTTGACGCTGTCATCCGGAAGGTTGAAGGGCTGGATGGGGCGTATATTGAATTTCCCTGGGATGTGCGGACTGAATTCGGCCGCGGCCGGGCCGCGGTTTCAGCCGAGTTTGACGGTGTCCCGTACTCGGGCAGTCTGGTGCGGATGGGCACGCCCGGACACATTCTCGGCGTGCGCAAGGACATCCGCGCTCAGATCGGCAAACAACCCGGTGATTGGGTGCATGTGCGGCTGTGGGAGCGGACAGTTGAAAAAAAGCGCTGAATCCATTTAAAAAAACACAACAAAGGCACGCAAGTGTAGGCTTTGAAAAACATATCGGCGTATGGTACAATACTAGCGTTATAGAAAATGGTGGAAGTTATGAAAGTAAAAGAAATTGTCTTGCTGGCAGGGGTGCTGGCGCTGGATATGCTGACGAAGTTCTGGGTGCAGTCGACGATGACGCTCGGCCAGAGCATTCCGGTCATCCGCGGTTTTTTCAATATTACCTACGCGCAGAATACCGGTGCGGCCTGGAGTCTGCTCGAAGGGAAGATGATGTTTTTCTACATCATCACTGCCGTTGCTGTCGTTGGCTTCTCCTGGTATTTATGGAAGACGGACAAGAAAGAGACATGGACGCGGATGGCAACGGTGCTGGTGATCGGCGGCGCGCTGGGCAATCTGATCGACCGCGTGGCGTTTCACTATGTTCGGGATTTCCTTGATTTTATTATCTTCGGATATGATTTTCCGATTTTTAATGTGGCGGACATGGCGCTGTGCGTCGGCGTCGGATTGCTGATTCTGATCACGCTGATCCAGCCGGAAGGAGAGAAACACTAATGGAAACACGCATTTTGATCGTTGAGGAACAAGACCAGGGCGTGCGCCTGGATAAATACTTGAGCACAGCGATGGACGATTGTTCGCGCAGCCGCGCTCAGCAGCTGATCGACCAGGAAGCTGTGCGGATCGACGACCTGCCAGTCAAAAACAGCTATAAAGTGAAAGCCGGGGATGAGATCGAGGTCACGCTGCCGGATGAGGAAGCGCTGGAAGCGCAGCCGCAGGAAATGGCGCTGGACGTCGTGTATGAGGATCACGACGTGATCGTCATCAACAAGCCAAAGGGCTTAGTCGTCCATCCGGGACCAGGCAATCCGGATCATACGCTGGTCAACGGTCTGCTTTGGCACTGCCATGATCTTTCGGGGATCAACGGCGTGCTGCGGCCGGGGATTGTGCATCGGATCGACAAGGATACCAGCGGGCTGATCGTCGCCTGCAAGAATGACAATGCGCATCAGTCGCTGGCGCAGCAGCTGGCGGAAAAGACCGCCGGCCGGCAATATTATGCGCTGGTGCACGGCGTGATCAATCACGAATACGGAACGATCGACGCGCCGATCGGACGGGATGAAAAGGATCGTCAGAAAATGGCGGTCACGGAGAAAAACTCCCGGCCGGCCATTACGCATTTCAAGGTTGTGGAGCGGTTTGACAATTACACGTTGGTCAGCTGCCGTCTGGAAACCGGGCGCACGCATCAGATTCGCGTGCACATGAAGTATATTGGCTTTCCGATCGTCGGCGATCCGAAGTATTCGCTGCGCAAGACGCTGCCGACGCAGGGCCAGATGCTCCATGCTTACCAGCTGTCGTTTACCCATCCTTCCACCGGCGAGCGGATGACGTTTGAAGCGCCGCTGCCGCCGGAATTTGAAGCGCTGTTAACACAGCTGCGCCAGGAGAGGAGCGGGCTATGAATTGTACTGAAAAAGACGTGCAGTTGCTGCAGCTGGCGTATTACTTTATATCCGTCTGCCAATATCAGTTTATCTCTCTGCGCGAGGCGCAGGACGAGATCTGGCTGGGGAATCCCAAGCATCCGGAATACCCGGTCATCCGGCTGTCGCAAACCCGTTTGAGCACGGTGTTTTTCGATAAGACGCGGATTTTGAAGATCCATCAGTCGATCCGGAATTTATTCCGCCGAAACTGTGATCTGCTGGATATTCATATCAGCGACGAAGCGGTGCAGGATCAGGAGGAACAAATCGATCTGGTGACGATTTCGCCGCAGACGGTATCCGATCCGCAGCTGACGGCAGTCTTCCCGGGTCTGGACCACGCGGTTCAGCCGATCCAGGATCCGCAGCAGGAATACAATAAGATCACCCAGAAGCTGGCCGAGCTGCAGCGGCAGCGTGCGCAAAGTCCGCAGACAAAATCACCGCTGACGCCGCCGAAAGCGACGATGATTCTGATGGGCATCTGCCTTGTCATTTATTTGTTAAGCGTGGTGTTCTCCTGGATGTTCAGGGAATTGGGCGGCTCAGGGGAAGTGAGTGTTTCCGTCGCGATTTTGTTAGGCGGCTACTATAAAGCGTTTGTCGTCGGTGCGCATGAGTACTGGCGCTGGCTGACGAGCGCGTTCGTCCACGTCGATCTGTGGCATCTGTTGATGAACATGATGGCGCTTTACAACATGGGCATGCTTTGTGAAAAGCTGATGGGCGTGCGGAATTATCTGATCATTCTGTTCGGTTCGATTTTATTCGGCTCGGCGTTTGTCTTCTTAGGCAGCGGCAACGTTGTGGCGATGGGCATCAGCGGCGGACTGTACGGTCTGTTGGCGGCGTTTCTGGTATACGGCATACAGACGCGGATTCTGTTTCAGCCGCAGCTGCGGACGCAGTTCCTTTTGATCCTGATGATCAACCTGATGATCAGTCTGATGCCGGGCGTTTCGCTGGCCGCGCATTTCGGCGGCTTTGTCGGCGGCTTGTTGATCAGCGTCGTGCTGACTCGCAATGATTCGTGGGCGCAGCTGCGTAAGAATACGATGGTGGCGCTGTGCGTAGCGGTTGTGTTCCTCGGCCTGAAGACAGTTCAGCCGCAGGCCCGTGAGCTGGATACGATCTATCCTGGAACGGATCGGATGGTCGTGGAGATGCTGAAAGATCTGCATCTGGACTTCTACGGCGATCATTTAAGCAGGAAGATGGTCGAAACTTACGTGGGATCGTCACTTTAGGAGGAAATGAACGATGAAGCGAGAACATGTTTTAAGCTGGGACGAGTATTTCATGGGCCTGGCGCATCTGTCGGCGATGCGGTCCAAGGATCCTTCAACGCAGGTCGGCGCGGTCATCGTCGATCAGGAGCACAAGGTGGTCGGAATCGGTTATAACGGTCTGCCGATCGGCTGTTCCGACGATGAATTTCCATGGGATCGGGAAGGCGGTATGCTGGAAACGAAGTACGCATTCGTCGTTCATGCCGAATTGAACGCGATTCTCAACAGTACGCGTAATCTGCACGGCTGCACGCTGTATGTGTCACTGTTTCCCTGCAATGAGTGCGCCAAGGCGATCATCCAGAGCGGAATCCGGAAAATCGTCTATGAAGACGATAAATATGCGACGGCAGATAACGTCATCGCTTCTAAAAAGATGCTCAACGCGGCGGGCGTGGAACTGGTGCGGTTGGGGAAACGCGTGCGGTTAAACGTCGAAGTGATTTCCGACTAAACTTGAAAAACGAGAAATCTGAGGTTATAAGCGGACAAAAGAGCTTGTTGTTCGCTTTTTTTGTGTTAAGAAGAGTCTTCATTCTGTGAAAAAATGATGAAAAATGAAGAAATAGCGGGGCTTTTCGCAAAAAAGCGCAATAGGTAT
>ERZ507044.381-NODE-381-length-21171-cov-9.54186_pt1 | contig 21171 bp, 21 predicted proteins | sample MGYA00512870_ERZ507044 | MGnify/ENA metagenome assembly ERZ507044
GTTGTGCGATTACTGATAAATGCTAACTGTAAGTCTCTCATATTCTCCGCCTCATTTCTCATTATCAGATTCTTCTTTTTATACTATTACATAAATAGAACAAAAAGTGAAAATAAAGAATTTAACAAGATGAGCTACTCTGTTCCTTTTTAATTTTCCACAACATACCTGACCACCAACAATTGAGCTGCTTTAAAAGCTTTCAAATGACAAAATAAAAACGGGGTCAAAAACTTAAAAGTTTCTGACCCTTTTATTATTTCCTGAACAGTTCACAAAATATGAAGAGCTCAACTATTCTTACTTAAAGTATTTTTCCTTTCAATTATAAGATTAGAAAAATATTCCGTTTGGTGCTTAGTCTTTAAAGCTCTGAAGTAATCGTGCCTGCAATGACAAACCTGCAGTACTACAATACTGCAGGCCTATCAGCTGTAACGTTGGTCTATCGCTCTTTCTTGACCGTTTCGATCACTGGTACAGCTACTAATAAAAATATTATAAAGAACCCCAAAAGAAAAGCCGTGTGACTTTCTACGCCTATGACTTCAAAAGCGAATATCATAGCGATCCCAAAAATGATACTAGCGATAAACTCAAGCAATGGTGATTTTCTCCGTGACCTTGTTATCAGTGATAATCATTAATTCTTCATTGCGTATTCTTACTTGATCCACGAATGACAAGTAACGCAAGGAGTTCTCAGAACGTGTGTGCCAATGGTGCAAGCGGTACGCCTTCATACACTCAAAGTCTTTTCTTAGATAAATTTCAATGCTGCTCGGTACTAAATCACTGACGATCTTTTTAATAGCAGTATGTAAGTAGTCGCCCTCGTTTAAATATATGCGGCCTTGTTTTACCACACTGTCGATCTGTTCCTGCGTGTATTTTCTCATTGGCATATTTATCCCCCTAATTTCCTTTGTAGTTTACTCCTTGATACAAGAAAAGCCCAAAAGTGAGATTTTTCTTATCGTTTTGAGTGTTTTCCGATTGGTTTTCTAGGTTTGAAAAATAGTACTCCGGCTCCTGCAACAAGCGTTAAGCCAATCGCTGATAAAGCACTAGATAGCAAGCTGTCAGTTTCGCCTGTTTTTGGTAAAGCTACGATATTTGAAACGCCTGCGATCTCAGTAATCATTTTATCAGTGTCTGTTTTGCTCTCTGCTCCGTTTTGATCTGCTTGGATCTTGTTAGCCGGTTGATCGTATGTGCTGCTCTTTCCTGCGATCAAAGCGATCGTTTTTGTTTCGTCTGTGTCAGCTGTAGCCTTCGTGATATCGTGTTTGTCAGATTTAGTGGAATCTTTTTGAGCGGGATCTTTTTGATCCACCTCAGCGATCACTTTCACTTTTGATCCTTCGATATGCGTTGGTTTCGTGATATCATCATAGGCTGTCAAATCTTGCTCTGGATCTTGTACGTCCGTGATCACTGTTTCTGATCTTGTAATAGGTGTAAGTTCAAAAATCGGATCTGACACCTCAGCAATGATAGAAGGTTCAAAAGTTTCAACTGCAGTCCATTGGGTAGGCTGATTGTAAACCGTCTCTGTGTAAGTCGTTTTGCCTGTTTCTACGGCTTGCCATTGTGTTTCTGGTGTTTCGATCGTTTCTGTATAAACTGTTTTACCTGTTTCGATCGGTGTTTGTTCAAATGTGCGGTTTGACACGTCTGCAGTAAAGGTTTCTGTTCCTGTAATAGGTGTAAGTTCAAAAATTGGATCTGACACCTCAGCAATGATAGAAGGTTCAAAAGTTTCAACTGCAGTCCATTGGGTAGGCTGATTGTAAACCGTCTCTGTGTAAGTCGTTTTGCCTGTTTCTACGGCTTGCCATTGTGTTTCTGGTGTTTCGATCGTTTCTGTATAAACTGTTTTACCTGTTTCGATCGGTGTTTGTTCAAATGTGCGGTTTGACACGTCTGCAGTAAAGGTTTCTGTTCCTGTAATAGGTGTAAGTTCAAAAATTGGATCTGACACCTCAGCAATGATAGAAGGTTCAAAAGTTTCAACTGCAGTCCATTGGGTAGGCTGAATGTAAACCGTCTCTGTGTAAGTCGTTTTGCCTGCTTCTACGGCTTGCCATTGCGTTTCTAGTGTTTCGATCGTTTCTGTATAAACTGTTTTACCTGTTTCGATTGGTGTTTGTTCAAATGTGCGGTTTGACACGTCTGCAGTGAAGGTTTCTGATCCTTCTGCAGGGGCTTGATCGTAAACACTGTTATAAACCGTCTCAGTTAACGTCTGTGATCCCTCTGCAGGGGTTTGATCGTATGATTCATTTGGTACAGTCTCGATCACCGTTTCTGATTGCTCTGCGGCTTGCCAATCGGTTTCTGGTGTCGTTCCTTCTGCAGTAACCGTTTCGGATCCCTCAGCTGCAGTTTGATCGTATGATTGATTCTGCACGTCTTCGATCACTGTATCTTTTACTAGCGTTACCTCTACGCCGTCTCCGATCCATTTGCCGCCCTCGTTGTGAACCTCTAAGCCATTTTCTAATACGATCTTTTGACCGTCATTTGATACAACTTTCAAACCTGCGATTGTGTCGGCCGTTACTACTGCTACACTCCCCGCTTCTGCTGCGATAATACCCGTAAGTGCTATAACTGTAAGTGCTACTGTTGATTTTTTCATTTTCTGTTTTCCCCTGCCTTTTATGTTTAGCTATCGAGAACCATGTCTATCTCACGTTAAAAAACGTTTGATTTGTGATAAAAGCGGCATGTTCATTTTGCGTTCATTTTTCATGAAAGTCTATACATTTTTCATTATTCTATATTTTCATACATTTCAATTTTAGATACCTTGCCACATTGGTATACTCTTACCCTCTGCGGTTTGGTGCCTGTGGTGTCTTTGATAGTTTCCTCTATTTCATTACTATTAATTTTATTACTACCCTTTATAGAAGCACCTTCCGTTATTTCTTTAGCAATTTGCTGTATAAAATGTTCAGATTTTGCTAAGGTATATCCAGCTAAAATAGCCAAAAAACAAGCTGTACCTATTGTAATCACTTTAATAATAGTTGTTTTCTTCATAAATTAGTTCCCTTTTAGCAATAAACCTTGCTCCAGTAGTAACTGAACCAACTCGTGGACTTCTTGTCGATTACATCTTCTTTCGATCTCTTGTTGATGTTTCCTCCTTAGTTCACGTTCTATTTTTAGTGCTCTTCGACGATATTTTTTTTGTGTCAATTCTTCCATATGGCTCCTCTTTCTTTTTTACCTCAGTCTCGTAATAACCTAAATTAAAGTAAGTCATAATAAAATCTTTATATTAATACTTGCAATCTAAATCCTATTTTATGCTTTTTCACCGATAAATTTTTGACAAGTTTCAACATCATTAAGTATAGATTAAGTCCCCCGTCAAAATATCATCATTATAGTTACTAACCTCCTCATTTAAAACTATATACTTTTAGCTATCAAAGAAGTAACAAAGACTTTCTCTGACTATGGTGTATCAAACTTCCATCCATTTTTAAAATTTCTTGATAATATGAAGTGCTGTCTATTTCCGAAAGGCGAATAATTTCTTGTTCCGGCAACTCGAAGATATTGTCTTCAATTAGACTAGACAGGATTTGTAACTTCGCATCGAGTATTATTAACTCTTTAATAGAAGCCCATGCATTAGCAGATGAAATATACTGGATTACATTAGAAAATTCTTTTTTTATCTCCTCATAGTAGTCACGAATTTTTAAAGATGTCTGTTTTTCAATAGCTTGATCAAAAAATTGAAAATACTCTTTTTCTATATCCTTATCCATTTAGTTTCAATCCTTTCTAACTTTAATAGAACATAGAGACCGACAGAAAGTAACCAATAGACCAACACCAATAATTGTTAAAAACTGACTAATTATTCTATCTACCTTATCGAATCCTGTCTGCGGTAAATTAGATCTATTTAAATATTTTGAACTATGAACAAACACGCTATTATTCTTTGAACCCTCATCTGAAGTAATATTTATCCGTTTATTAATCGATTTGGAATGTTCTTTTGACGCAGATACTTCTACTTCCGGCAATGATGGTACTTTTTGTTCAATTGCTTTTGGTGTTTGGACCTCTACTTCTGACACAGAAGGTTTTTAGTCAGCTAAGCCGCTGACACTGTTTAATGTATTGATCAATACCACTGAGGTCGCAATAAACATCTTTTTATTCATATTCTCGCTCCTATTTTTATTTATTTATTTATGTGAGTATCATACAGCCAATAATTTTCTCACAACTATTTGGTCCTATTATCAGGACCAAATAGATTTTACTCACGTATCCTCTGTAAAATTTGCTTGTTAAGAAACGCTATACTAGCTATGTGTTTTTTTTAAATGCTATACTAATGGAAGGTTTGACGTTTCAAATTTTTTATAAAGGGAGAGATTAAAATGAAATTAGCACTCACTGATTCTATGGTACTAACCAAGAAGGAAAGAAAAAGAAGTATAACACTGGCTATCATAATAGGGGTTATTCTTATGGTTGGAGTCCAAACAGTTGTTACTGAGGTGCCCAAACAATTTGTTTCAAATATTGGCGCACAAGAAATTATTGCTTTATTTGTAAACATCTTTGTGATATTAGCAGTTTTGTTATTTTCACGCATATTTGAGAGTCGTTCAGCAGCTTCCTTTGGTTTCACTACGAAACAACCGCTAAAGAATGTTGAAATAGGTTTATTGACCGGCTTTGTTTTTCTATTGTTCGTATTTCTTGTTAATTTACTATCCGGTTCAATTGAAGTTTCTTTCAATTTAAAATCAATTAGTTGGCTCTATGTCATTGCCTCTTTTTTTGGCTTTTTATTTCAAGGGACAATGGAAGAAGTCGTTTGTCGTGGGTTTATAATGAACACAGTAAGCGCAAAAACGAATGTTTGGATGGGTGTGATTATCAATTCTCTTATTTTTACCGCTCTTCATGGGGTGAATGATTCAGTAACTGCGTTGGCGATCTTCAACTTATTTTTAGCTTCACTTATTTTGTCGTTCATCTTTTATCTTTCCGATAATCTGTTGCTCGTTGGTGCTTTCCATGCCATCTGGAACTTTATGTTGGGACCTTTTTTCGGAGTACCTGTTAGTGGGTACAGCATCTACTCCTCCATCTTTCAAACTGCTCCTTTGACTAACAAAACGCTAATCAATGGCGGTGGTTTTGGCTTTGAAGGTGGATTGGGTCTAACGATTTGTGCCATTTTGATGTTGATTGTCCTATTCTATTTTGTAAAGAAAAAAAATGACGATGCTGCTAGGGGATAAACTGGCGATAAGACATATGAAAAAACTATTCTATCAATAATGACCTTTTTCATTTTTGATTGTTCAACGAATAAAAAAAGGAGAGAGACGATTGAGTTACGGAGAACTGATTAGGAAAATTCGATTGGAGAAAGGTTTTTCACAAAAAGAAATTTATTATGATATTGTCACAAAATCCTATGCTATCGAATTTGAAAAAGGAAATCATGATTTATCTTTTAAGCTCTTATTGAAGGTATTGGATCGTTTGATGGTTGATTTAGAAGAGTTTTTCTTTATTTTCAATTACGATAACAAACAAACGAAAACCAACTGGGAAAAATTCGAACTTGCTTCCAATGGCAATGATTTGCAACTACTCAAGCAGTTATATGAGGAAGTTGCTAGTTCTCAGAAAAGTAGCGATCGTGTGTTTAAAGCAATGGTCAACATGAGGTATAAGGTTATGGTCCATTTCAAAGAAACTGGAACGGTAGATAACAGCCAAGCTGAAATCAGTGATATTGAAATTGTTGTAGATTATCTTGAGACCATTCAAACGTGGACATTGCAAGAAATACAGTTGTATTCGAATACAATGGGCTTTTTCAAACCTGAACAACAAATCCTTTTCTTCGATAATGCGTTGAAAAAAATTGGTATGTATCGTCTCTATCCTCCAGGAGAAACTATCTATGCAAAGCTTCTTATCAATAGTTGCGGTAACTTTATCGCTCAAGGAAATTTTACTTATGCAAGAAAAGCGGTGGTCCAGTTGCATCCCCTAACGCTCGGACTACGCAGCTCTGTATTTAAACTCTATCACTCGTTTTTTGAACAAGTCATTCTCTTTTGTACGGAAGAAAAAAAGGCTAGTAAAGCTGCAATAGAACAGACATTACAACTTTTCGATTTGCTGGGTTTTACTTATTTACGTGCCCAATGTTTCGATTTTTTCACCCAAATTCAAGCGATTTATTAGAAAGTAGGCGCTATGTATGAATAAACTTTATGACAACCCGATATCCCCTCTTCGAGTGATTCTCGGTTTGGTCCTTATTTTCTTTGGTTTTTTAAACTTATCTTTCGGATTTCTTCCCTTTCTAGAACCTTATTCTTTGTTACTAGGCAGCTTGATCGCATTCTTACTTACCTATAGTCTGAAGGGAACGGCTCATTTGTTTTCTAAACCAGAAAATCCTTTCCGCAACTTCTTTCTTTTCCTCCTTGCTGCCTTTGTCCTAAGTTTTGTCACTAGTTTTTTATTGGTTCTTATTTTAAAACTCGATTTAAAAGCCAATGACCTTAGTGGAAATATTCCATGGCTGCAACTGCCTTTTATGCTTTTAGGAGAAGAATTATTCAGTTTTTACGTTTTGATCATTTCTCTGAATTTCTTACAAAAAATCCCGCAACGAATGATCATTGCCACTTTACTCAGTTCCCTTGTATTCGCCATATTTCATATGCTGACTTACTGGAATGGAAGTTTCCTATTAACACTCGTCCATGTCCTCTTATTGCAAGGATGTGCTCGAATTCTTTTCAATGCAGCAGGTGTTCGATCGAATTCTCTCTATGTTCCGTGGCTCATCCATATTGTGTTTGATTTAATCACGTTGGGTGCTATTTCTTTTCTATAAACTTCAATTTTAATAGAACTTATAAGTTAAAAAATTCTAACTAGGTTTACAGTTTTAAATTTATGCTAATACAGCTTTCTTCTCGATTTTTAAACAGAAAGGGTCAAAAACGTTTAAGTTTCTGACCCTTTTATTATTGCCTGAACAGTTCACAAAATATGAATAACTCAACTATTCTTACTTAAAGTATTTTTCCTTTCAATTATAAGATTAGAAAAATATTCCGTTTGTTGCTTAGTCTTTAAAGACCTGATTGCGTGATTCACCAATTTTTGTACAACCGCTTCTCCGTTTAAAGTAAGTAATCTCAATCGTTTACTCCTTTTTAATCCTCAATTCGATTACCTTCTTTATCGCTCAAATAGACCATATTCGTAAGTAAAATACAACCGGACATGGTAGTAAACAAAAAAAGCGGATCTTTTATAGATTCGCTCTTTTGTCATTGCTATTTTTTAATCAGTTAAATTTTTTTGTTGTTTTACTTTTTTTTACATAATCATATATAATTTTTACAATTAAAGAAATAATTAAGATTATATAAAAAATATTTCGATACAAACTTTGATCATATTTTAGAAATACTAAAGCTAAAATAAAAACAACGACTAAAATTATATGATAAATTTTAAATTTAGAAATTTTCATGATAGCTCACCTTCTTTTTTATTGCCATTCAAATCCCCACGGTATTGATGTCCCACTAAATGTCATGCCAGGTACGAATATGGTAGATACGTTAAATACAAAACCTCCAGGCACATTTGATAAAGCGACACCTCCTAAAGCAACTGCTAAACCAATTAGATTTGATTTAATGAAAACTCCTCCAATTGAAATTCCAGTAGAAATATTATTTGCTGCGCTTTTTGAAATCCAGATTCTCGTGCCCCACCAGTAACCTTTAATTGCTGTTTTTCCTTGTTTATATGCTCTAAGATAGACGTTATTGCCAGTCTTTTCGATCGTTACAGTTTTTTCATTAACATCAATATACAATTTTTCAGTTTTTGAATCAACCTGTAAGCTTTCAACCATACTGTTTGCATCATTGATTTTTTCAACTAGTAATGCATATTCATTAGAAGAAAGTTCGGTAGATGCTGTTTCGGATATGCTATAAAAACCATCTTCGCTAAACAAAACATATTTGTCTAACTTGTTAATTTGGTCATTTGTTATTTCTTCATTTTGAACATTGGATGCTTCTGTTGCACTCACTTGGACGGGAGGGAATACGATAGTAAGCATCATCATACTGCAGAATAATGTAACTAAATATTTAAAGTTCTTTTCACGTAAAGCGTTCGAAAAATTGTTCATCTTTTACTCTCCTTTGAAATTAAGACCAATTAAGTTCAAACATAAAATCTGGGACATCAATCAACGAAATTCTTATATTATCAATTATACAACCTATCATCATTTAATTGCAATGGTCATTTTTTTTAAATAACTATTTAAAACTTTTATAATTCTCACCGATTTCGTGGAACATCAAAAATACTTAATCCCACCGAAAAGGAGGGCCATGCTTTTTATAAGGTATTTGGCTTTTATCATTCTCAATCAAATTGTATATTTAAAGCGTACCCTAAATAGACATGAATATAACATTGAAAAATATGGTTTTTCAATGTATGATTAGGGTGTATTTTAAATACTTGTAGAAAGTAGGTAAAACTTTTGAAAATTTCATATATCCGAGTATCATCGATCGATCAAAATGAACAACGTCAAATCGAAGAAATGAAAAAATTCGGTGCAGAAAAAATTTTCATCGAAAAACAATCCGGAGCGACTATTACTCAAAGACCGATTTTTCAAGAAGCATTAGATTTTGTTAGGGAACAGGATATTTTTATTGTAGAAGCCATCGACCGACTTGGACGTAATTATGACGAGATTATCGATTCAGTTAATTATCTAAAAAAGAAAAATGTGCGGCTCATTATCACAAGTTTACCAATAATGGCTGAAGCAATCGGAAATCCACTCCTAGATAAATTTATCAAAGACCTAATCATTCAGATCTTGGCCATGATTGCTAAACAAGAGCGTACTGAATCGAAACGACGCCAGGCACAAGGAATTAAAATCGCGAAAGCAAACGGCGTCTATAAAGGTCGTCCTAAGTTATACAGTGCAGACACAAAAGATCCTCAGCGGCGCCTTGTTTATAAAAGCATCGTTCAGGATCTTGAAAATGGAGTTGCTATCTCAAAGATTGCAAAAGACTATAATGTGACTAGGCAAACAATTTACCGGATAAAAAAAGAATTGGATCAACTAATTGTATGATTTCTTTTTTTTACACGTAATTATCAATAGTTATGTTATCAAGATAGACAATCATGTTAAATTCATCTAACTAAGTTGATTATATTTATGATAATGGGAATTTAGTTGACATAAATATAATCAATGCATCAATTATCCTGATTTAAAGCTATTCATTATCGGTAACTTCGCATAATCTATCTTATGTAAACTAAATTCATAAAAGTTGGTTTTGAAATTAAATATATCAAAACCAACTTTTATAGTACATTCTACAGCAATTACCAAAAATTTAATTTGTCTAATCTATCTATTATTTTGATGTGAATTTCTTGAGATACTCAAATTCAATATTATTACTGTTTAAATTAGAATCGGACAATAACTTTTCACACTCTTGTATTAATCCTTCATAATTAAGGCTCGTATTAACTAGTTTTCCTAACATAGCCCTTAATTCCAGAACTAATTTACTGAGAGAATCGTATGTTAAAGCATAAGTATTACTTGCCTGTGCTGCTTCAGTTGCTTTATTTTTTGGATGAACACTAACATTTATTGATTTTAGTTCTGGATAATTTTCATTAAACCATCTTTCAGCTATTAGTAGTTGTCCATGTTCTTCTTTCCTAAAAATACTAGTTCCTTTTTTTCTACTTTTAGCCTCAAAGATAATTCCTTTGCTGTTATCAAGTAACCAAAGAACATCAGGCCCTACTCCTTCTTCATCAAATCGCTCGCTTTTGAATCCAAGAATATTACCTAGATCATTCAAAGCCTGCTCAAACTGATTTGATGATGAATTAGGTGTCAAAAACCCTGATATTTGATCGAGTTTTTTCAACAAGGACCGCCTATTTCTATAATCTCCTATATTTTCAACTATAGCAATTGCTTGATTACTAGGGATCTCCATTGGTTTATAAATTGGTTTAATTTGAGGTCGCAATAGATTCCTGTTGTTTCCATATGCTTGTTTTTGATATTCACTAGACATTTCCTCATTTTCATTATAATAGTAAATTCTTGCAATTAACTGCTCTAGCCAGCCTTTTTCTTTGTTGTTTAAATTAGTTTTTCCCTCTAAAAATTTTACTATTTTATTTGCAGCCAGATCAAGGTATCCATCTTGCCAAAGATTTATAGCTTTTCTTTCCGTTAACGCAAAAGAGATGTCTGCTTCTTTAGATTGATTTCTATCAAGATAGTCAGCTAATTCTTCTGAGTAATAATCCAACCAATCACCATCGCGAGTTAAACTCTGCGCTATAACTTTAGATAAATCATGTAAATTTTTAACCTCTTCACTAATTGAAATACCCATCTCTATTTGAGCTTTTGTCGCATGTGTAAAAAATGAAAAATTACTATTTTTACCAATCCAGCTTGTCAAATCGGAACCAACAAGAATTATAGCACAATAGTCTGAAGAACCTCTAGCGCCTCTTCCAAGCCCCTGCTCAATCCTTTGAGCCATCATTCGTGACATAGCTTCTCCACCCATCAGCGCAGTCGCACGATATAATTCATAACTAGACGTCCCCATAGGTAGTCCATCCATTACCAATAAGCGACATGAATCACCTGGCAAATCAATACCATCATAACGATTTGAAAATACAAAAGGTCCTGAACTCGTTCTTTGTTGCAAGGAGCTAACAACTTTTTCTACCTCTACAGATCCTTTGACAATCTGCGCATAATCATCCCATTTTTCAGCCTTTTTATCTGAAGGAGCTAAAACAATTGAACCACAATTATTTTCAGAAACCCATTTCAAAAGCGTTGATGAATCTTCAAGATTATTAAATTCAAAATTCATCAAATCTGGAATTAAGATCATTCTTTCACTAATTCCAGCGACTGCTCTTGATGATAGAGAGTTTTCAATTGCTTCTTGAGATACGTCAAAAGTTCTAACTATGTCACTATCATCTGCAATAGTAGCGGACATATATATTCTACGACTAGCCTCAATAAATGTTGGGAACATATTTATCAAAGGTTGTACGGTAGATATAGAAAACTCATTCTTATTAATAAAAGCATGACAGAGGTGAAAATTGTCCCTCATTAATGGCCATGATATCCCTAGACTAGTCTCTAATGCTAGCAATTTAGTTCTTACTAAATCAGAATTTTCTCTCCAAGACCAATATGGAACTTCTAAAACTAAGTTCTCATTACCATTCACAATATCTTCAAAAGTACCTAGTTTATCTATATCAATAAATGCTTTTCTAAATAAAGAACATATATCAAGATAAAGCTCTCTATTTGAGGTTGATGAAATATTCAGTGTAAAGCATTCTCTAAGTATAGGAAACGATGCATGCGCATCATCTAAAATAATTCCGGATACTTGTTGAATATTAGGTTTTCCATGTATTCCAAATTTGCTATGACCATTAAAAAAAGAATGATAATTAGCAACCATTATAGCATTACTATTGATAAATTCTTCATCCAAACTCTTACCGCTTCGGTAAGGAACCGCCGAAATTCCCATTTCAGAAGCTTTCTCTAATGTTTGTTTTACCAATTGATTTGTAGGAGTAAGATATAAAAATGGGCCACCTATCTCGTTAATTGTAGATTGCGCAATTAGGAGCCCTACCATGGTTTTTCCCCCTCCGGTATGAAGCTTAATGACTGTATCTTTATTGGTTCGACGATCAAACCAATTTGACAGTACCTCAGACTGACTTGAATACAAGTCGTTGACACCTTTAGGTTTTGGCATTCTTCTAAATAGTTCTACAGGGTTGATAACTGTTGGAGCTTTTTTACTAGATTTCATTTTTTTAAAATCGACCATTATAGTTACTCCTCCTTTTTATTTTCTATCAATAAAACTCTTTAATTTAAATAGTATTACATATATATAATATTTTACCATCTATACTATAAAAATAATATAAATTCATGTATTTAAAAAAAAACAAAAAAAATAGTGGATGAACATTTATAAATTGATATAATTAAACTATCAAAATATGTATTTTAAGAAGGAGTTAATACATGAGACTTAAGAATTTCAAGGTCCAAAACTATAAGGTTTTTGAGGATGAATTTAGTGTTGAATTGATTAAGCAAACAAGGAAAGAAGGAAACTTCACTATACTTACAGGAAAAAACAATATGGGTAAATCTACATTCTTAGAAGCAATAAACGAATTTTTCAAACCGAATACAAAACCACTTTGTATTCCTAGTGATTGTTTTAATAATAAATCGAATAGCATCGTACTAAAATCTGAAATGCTATTTAATAAAGAAAATGATGCTGTACTATGGACCTTACTCACAAATGAAGGTCTGATTGCTGAAAATGTCGAAGGAAACCAAATGATTAATATCTCAAAGCGTTATTCTGTAGACAAGGCGGCTACTTTTAGTGCTAGTTTTAATGGTTCTTCAATTCAGACATCTTTAATGAAAACTATAGTAAAAATTATAAATGATGAGGAACCTTACTATATTAGACCTAACATGACAACTGAAGAAATAAACAAGTTGATAAATACTATATACTCAGATGCAGTTTCCGCAAGTAGTGATAAAGGAGATGGATCATTAGATGTAATAAACAGGCAAATAAAAGATGCTATACAAGGTTTAAAATCTGACACCGATCAACTTCTCTCCAAAGTTGAAGAAAATGTTTCTCAAATACTAAATGATTTATTTAAAAATCAGGATTTTAAAATAAAAATAGAAGGAATTGAACCCAGTGGACTATCTTTAAAAGATCTTCTGAAAAATACTGATACAAAAATAACTATTGATTCTTCTTCAAAGAAAAATATGCTTTTATCAGAGCAAGGTACTGGGGTTCAAAGAATGAGTTTAATATATACTATTCAAGATATTATTAAACAAAAAATTGGAAATTTAGGCAATAGAATGCTACTTATTGATGAACCAGAAGCATTCTTACATCCGGAAGCAACTAGACAACTAAGCAATTCTCTATATGATATTGGAAATAAAATGCCTATTATAATAACAACCCACTCTCCAGTGTTAATAAATTTGGAGAACGATCATACGGTGATAGACATTTTTAAAATTGATAGGAACAATTCCGATGCAATAACTCTTTTTACATCAGAGAATAATCAATTCACCGCCGATGATTTACAAAATATGAAAATATTAAACTATGTCGACTCTTATGTAAACGAATTCTTTTTCTCCGATAAAAATATAATAGTAGAAGGCTTTACTGAAAAATTAGTATTAAAATATATCCAGAAAAAATTTAACACACCATTTCATATAGTGAATGCTAATGGGAAATCTACAGTTGGAACAATAATGAAAATCCTTAATCAATTTGGTACTCCTTACTATGTACTTCATGATACTGATTGCAATCCTGAACATCAATCTGTTACGCTAAAATCAGCAAAGACAATATGCAACACAATCCTATCTAACAAAACCGAAAATTCTAAACTGTGGGTTCAAAACTTTACTTTTGAAAAAGTTTTTTATAATAGTGTAATACCACCTGATAAAAAAACTAGCCATATATATAAAATTCTAGATTCAACCGAAGAAGATAATGCACTTTATAATATAAAACAAGATATATTACAAACTTACAATAAGATATTTGAACTAGGAATTGAAGAGTTGGAAAGTGATGTAATAAATTCGAATGTTTTAAATATAAGTAATCCAGATGAATATGATAATATCTTCTCACAATATATATTCGACTAAATTTTAAAATTCGACTTTATTAGAACCTTTTCAATATAGGACTATTAACAATCAAATTAATATTAGATATAAACAAAACTATTTATCGTCAAAAAATAAAAAAGAACAAACCTTAAAATTATATGATTTTAAGGTTTGTTCTTTTTTAAAATTTTTTAAATTACGAGTCATTTTTTCAGCTTCGTAGTCGGAGAATAGCTAATATTTAACAGAGATTTTCTTCCTAAATTGTTCACTTATTTTATTTTTCCAAATTTTTCCTTCTATTATATAGGGTATTATTCTGTCATAGATCCAAACTCTTTACTGCGGTATCTTTGTCTTCCTGGGTGATCCCAATATAGCGTAAAGTCTCCCGTTGTGAAGAATGGTTGAGCAGCGACTGAATGATCTCTGTTTTGGTCCCTTGCTTGTACAAAAAGTAGCCGAAGGTCTTGCGCATCGAATGGGGACCAATTTCTTTTAACCCAACCGCCGTTCCTGCTTCATGGATGATCCGCCAAAGGCTTTGTCGGGTCAACGGCGTATCTGATCCTTTTCGACTTGGAAACAAATATTTGCTGAAATCATGTACTTGCAGCTGCTCAGAAAACTCCGATTGAACATAATCGAGAATCACTTTTCGTAATTTGTTCGAAATGAAGACCGAATTGTGTTTGGCCGTTTTTTGCTCCTTCATGGCCAGACGTTCTTTGACAATCACCCGTCCACGAGAAATTTCTAGTACATCACTTAATTTTAACTGTCTTAAATCGGAGATTCGATAGGCTGTATTGATCCCGATCGAAAAAAGCACCAAATTCCGTTGCCCATATTTTCCGGAAGCCAAAATTGCCTTCATGGCATCGATCTTTTTTTTGTCGCGAATCGGTTCCACGCTCTTCATTTTTAGCCACCTCTCAAATGTTACTTAATATGATTATAACAGATAATAAGTCACATTTAAACAAGCTATAGAAAAAAGGCTCTAAAAGAAAAGTGATTTCCTCTTAGAGCCTCTAAGGATAGAGCGATTTTAACGAATGTGACAGAATCCGATTGTGTCACATCAGTAAAATTTATGGAATATATTTAAGCAGATACTTTTTAATAGCACTTTTCTCAGAATGTCTTGCATAAGACCATTAAAATCAATGATTTTTATTCTCTACATTTGATATTTTATCTGATAGATAATCAGTGATCACCAAAAGCACACCAAACGTCAACATTACATCTGCAATATTAAATACAGGGAAATTTAGAAAATCAAGACGTAGCATATCAACTACATAGCCAATCCTTATTCGATCTACTAAGTTTCCCAATGCACCTGCAATAATAAAATTCAGGCCACTCGTCAGAATCTTTTTTTTACTTTTTAACATTAGCCAACCCAACATAGCGATTATGGGCACCGATATAACAATCAATAAGTTTGTATTATTACTCAAAATCCCCCAAGCTGCCCCACTATTTTGTATATAGGTCAGTGAAAAAATATCGGGAATAATGACTCTTTCTTCATATAATGCAAAAATATTAACTGTCAATAATTTAGCAATCTGATCTACACTTAGAAGAACGAATATTGATATTACACTTACAAATAACATGAAAGCCCTCATCATCTAAATATTTATTTATTGAATAAATTTGAAAGTTTTTCCCATAACAACAATATAGTTTCCTTGTTATTAAAAAAAGGTATTTGCACAGTATCTAAATTTTCAAATAATCCAGCTGCCTGATCATAATAATCTGCTAAGAATGTAGCTTGTTCATTCAAAAGAGCATTTGCTTCTTCAATATTGCCATTAGCTATTAGATCTTTGATTGTTTGTAAAATTTCTTCTCTATTCATTGAGTTCCTCCGTATCAAAATATTTACCTCAATTACTTAACACATCAGCTAATAATCACAAATTAACACTGATAAAGATAAATGATACTATAATTAAAACTAGGAATATTTGAGTTAAACAGCCTAAGCAGCCTCTGTTACTTCTATAGGAACCATGATTACCATGATGTTCTTTTTTGTAAGTGTTACTTTTATGGTGGTCATCTCTATAATAATCTTTTTTGTGATGGTGTCCCACAAAATTCACCCTCTTCCATAGTGTGTTCAAACAGAACTTTTAAAATAGTTTTTATATGTTCATCATTCAAGGAGTAGTACATATACTTTCCTTTACGCTCTGCTGAAACCATCCTATTACTTTTCAACTTAGAAAGATGATGCGATGTTGCTGTGTGTGATCTTTGGACCAATGACTGTAATTCAGAGACATTTCTTTCTTGTTTCGACAAAAAAAACAGTATTTTTAGTCTGGTTCGATCATTGAGTACTTTTACGATTTTCTGGGCTCCCTCAACTGATCTTTCTAAATCCTTATTTTTCATTTAGAATCTCCGTCCTATAATTTTCACATTTCTTTTTGAGGAATTAATAATCTCAATCCGTTAAAAATAACCAACACAGTACTTCCTTCGTGAGCTAAAACTCCTATTCCTATAGTCATTTTACCTAAAAAGTTTAATGATATTAATAGCAACACAATAAACATTGAAAAGATAATATTCTGCCAGACAATTTTATTTAATCGTCTAGATACTTTATGAGCATAAACTAAATTCGATATGTCATTCTTCATTAGAACCACATCCGCTACATCGATAGCAACATCCGTTCCATCGCCCATAGCAATTCCTACATCCGCATTAACTAAAGCTGGCGCATCATTGACTCCGTCACCTACCATTGCAGTTAGTCCATATGAATCCTGTTGCTGTTTAACAATTTTCGCCTTATCTTCCGGTAAAACATTAGCAATTACTTGACCAATCTTTAGCTCATTGCCAATCGATTCACCCGTAAGTTTAGCATCTCCTGTAATTAAAGTAGTGTGAACACCTTGATCATTGAAGTATTCTATTGCATCTTTTGCATTCGAGTTAGGGACATCCATTAATGCAATTAAACCTATAACTTCCTTATTAATTGCTATTAAAACAACAGTCTTTCCGTCTTTTGAATACTCATTAACTTTTTCTTTTATGTTTTTATCATAACTGTTAAATTCCGAAGGTTTAGAAATTCTATACTCATTATCATTGAATGTTGATACTAATCCTCTGCCAACCTCATTTTCTACTGATAGTGTTTTTGTCTCCGTATGTGGAAAATTACTAACTATAGCAGTCGCTAAAGGATGATTTGATTCTTTTTCCATTGATACAATAACGTCGATTACCTCTTCTTCGTCGACCCCATCAATGAAATATTGATTTGTAACAACGGGTTTTCCTTTCGTCAAAGTCCCTGTTTTGTCAAAAGAAATAGCTTTAAGTTCCCCTAAATTAGATAAAAATGATCCCCCTTTAAACAGTACACCTCTCTTAGCTAAATTAGAAATCGCTGATAAAGTAGCTGGTACCGCACTAGCTGCTAATGCGCAAGGTGAAGATGAAATTAAAAATACAATACTTCGATATAAAGTTACATTCCAGCTCCATCCAAAAACTGTTGGACCCAAGACCAATATAAATGGGAAAATCATCAATACTAAGGTCACATACTTGGGCTCTAACCTCTTTATGGTTGTTGCTGTTTTACTCAAATTTTTCTGCGATTGATCAACTAGTTTTAATATTTTTGCAAATACAGTATCACTACTATCTTTTGAAACTTCCATAACAAACGAACCGGTACCATTAATTGTACTTCCGAATACATCGTCACCTACTGTTTTTTCTTTTGGAATACTTTCACCGTTTATAGACGACTCATCGATTGATGTTGTTCCAGAGATTATTTTTCCATCTGTAGGCACTTGTCCTCCATTTAAAACTTGCACTTTATCTCCGACCACTAATTGATCAACTGACACGACTTCAACAGAGTTGTCAATTGATAGTCTTCTGGCTTCCGTGGGATTTAGCTTTAGCAGATTCGTAATTTCTCTCTTACTCTTACCCTCTGCGTAATCTTCTAAGAAATGTGCTCCTGCAAAAATCAAAATTAATAGACCAGCTTCCTCGAAACTGCCAATAATCATTGCAGCAGCTGCTGCTAATACCATTAAAAAATGAATATTAGGCATAAATTTTTTTGTTTTCAAACTATCTTTTATTGTATCTCCAAAGCCCTCTATGATTACATGGTACCCTGCAGAAACCACCGTAATACTAAATAACATGTTAGAAAGTATAAGTAGATCTTCTCCTAAAAATAGAGCAATTAAAAATGCGATTAACCCAATGAAGTAAAAATACACTGGGATATTCCCATGGCTGTGATCGTGTTCTTCATTATGTTTATGCTCAGTACCCCCATGGTTACTAGTCTCGTTTTTAAGAGAATGATTTTTGTTGTTGATTTCATCTTTGTCCATTTATATTACCTCCTAAATATTGTTTATGATTAATCATAGTTTTTGAATTCTTTGTTTTCATTTAAAATCTCATCCACATTTCGCCGATAAAAATCATGCTCTTTCAACCACTCCTTAAAGCTACCCTCAGATAACTGATAGATTCCTTTTATTTCTTGGTTATTGAAACCTAAGCTAAGTAATTTTAAATATTTTTCTAAAGTTAAGTCTCCAATTTTTTTGTTTTTGGAGCTATATCCTAGAAACTGTCCCAACAACTGAATTTCTTTTTTTAGTTCTGTATGATCACTATCTAACCAGTTAGGATTTTCATTTAAAAGCTTAATCAATTTTCTCCGTATTTCTTTTTTTCTTTCTTTTGACATCTTACTCATCCTTTAGTTAATTTAATAATATTATAAATGACCAATCACACATATGTCAAATCATTCATATGTTTTTTTAAAAAATACGGTTTTTCTTCTGTGTAATTAGCTTCGACCGATTACTTTTGAACATATAGTACCAATTTTTACCTAAATTTACGTCGATATCTAAACCACATTCTATAAATGAGATTAAACTATTTTGAAAAATATTGAAATAATTATCTAATTTATATTCTTTATACTTTTCTTTAACGTATTAAAAGTTAATTCTATTACTTCGAATAGTTTAAAAAAAGGTGTATAAATCAAATGAAAAATCTAGCGTAATAAAGCATACTGCCTTAAACACTAGATTTTTCTAAAACAAAAAAATTTGCAATTCTATAAGCCTATATAAGTCGCTGGGTCCACAAAACCGGACCACAATCCTGTAGACATGCCCAAGTGAAGGTGAACTCCAGTAGAATTACCCGTCGTTCCCATCCCTCCTAAGTATTCTCTTGAAGAGACTGACTGGCCTACTGATACCGCCGGTGGTGTACTCATATGCATATAATAACTATACATACCGTTAGAGTGTTTTATAATCACATGATTTCCAGTAGACGGTCCATAACCTGCCGCAACAACTTCTCCGGAATTAATTGAATAAATCGGAGTTCCAGTAGATCCGGTAAAATCTAAACCGTCATGCTGATTTCCAGAATATCCTGTAGGATCTGAGCGAAACCCAAATCGGCTTGAAATATTAATAGAATCCAGAGGCCTAGTCCAACCATTATTTGACGAACTAGACTCCTCGGTTGATGGAACATCTTTTTCTTTGGAAGACAAATCTACGTTGCTTTTTTCTTCATCCGATACAACATTTTCTTCAGATTTACTTGTCTCGCTTGGATTTTCTTTTATTGGTTTTTCATCAACCAATTCCGCATTCTCTGCTGAATTATTATTACTTGTCTCTTGTTTCTTAGATACTTCCAAATCAGCCATTCTTTTAGCTTCTTCTTCAATTTTTCGTTGCTTTTCCAAAGCCTCTAAAGCTAATTTCTTTTTCTTTTCTGCCTCATCTCTTTCCTCAATGAGTTTCTGTTTCTTTTCTTCTTCAGTATTTAGGGATAAGGATAATTCAGCTATTTCTAATTCTTGTCCCAATTTGATATCTACTAAGTTTCTCTGTTTCTTATCTAATTCAGAAGATTGATCTTCGATGTCAGCTAGTTTTTTTTCTAATTCTTTTTCAAGTACAACACTTTTTTCTATATCCATCTGCTGTTGTTCCACTATACTATTACTCGCGTTCATAATCGTAATAGAGGCAACTGCTTTATTTATTGCATCACTAATAGATTCTGAACTGAGTAATGTCTCCATTAAACTATTTGATGAATCAGAAGTTTGAATATCTCTAGCTTGATTTCTTAGTAAATCTTTTCTTTTGTTAATCTTTATAGTGAGCTCCGTTATTTCTTTAGAAATTTCATTTGCTTTTTTTTCTGTAACTGATTTATTTTCGAGTATTTCTTTAATCTCGGCATCAATTTTCTTAATTGAATTATCGGTATCTAACTTTTGCTCCTCTATGGTCTTTGTTTCTTTCTTTATAACATCAATTTTCTGTTCCTGTTTACCGATCTCATTGTCTAGATCCTCCGCATATGCAGAAACCACTGACATAGAAAACAACATTAAAATACTGGAAATAAAAATATTTTTTTTCACAAACAGTTCTCCTATACTTTTAATAAATATTATTTATATAAAGCATAGCAAATAGAACAAATAATATTCGAAATAATAGAATTTAAAACAAATAGAAACAAATAGAAATATTTTGTCATATTTTTGAAATACAAGTAACCGATTTTGATAGTAATCCGATGGATACTCAACAATATCTGATTACACCTTGTAGCATTAAAAAAGATATACCACTCCCTGTTAAGCTTTTTCTTATCCTATCTCAATTTTACGTAAGTGTGAGGATTAAAGGATTTTAGCCAATTAATTCCCTTTGTAATTCTCATCTTAATAATAAGCTTTTCTTAAATTGAAATATCAGAGACTTGTAAATCTAAAAATTTTCTACATTTACAGTTCATGAGTAACCAGTGGCTTCCTACAAGTTATTCCCATTGGAACCAATAACATCTTTATACCAACAAAAGGATTTTTTCTTGTATCTTTCAAAGTTTCCTTTCTGGTTGTCATTTCTATTGACATAAATCAACCCATATCTCTTTTTCATCTCCCCTGTGCTTGAACTGACAATATCTATAGGACTCCAAACCATATAGCCCCAGACTTCCACACCCTCATATATCGCTTGCTTCATTTCTATTAAATGAGATTTTAAGTAGTTAATTCTGTAATCATCATTAATTGAACCATCTTCTGTAAATTTATCTACTGCCCCCAATCCATTTTCTACAATCATTAAATGAATATGGTTCTGTTGCAAAGTTTTAAATCTACTATCAAATAAGGTAGAATAATAGAAAAA
>ERZ507044.424-NODE-424-length-17476-cov-10.9977_pt1 | contig 17476 bp, 18 predicted proteins | sample MGYA00512870_ERZ507044 | MGnify/ENA metagenome assembly ERZ507044
CCACCGCTTTTGCGACACAAACCATTGACGGACGTGAAGGCGATACGTCAGGAGATGTCCAAGTAAACGGGATCATCGGTGAATTCGATAATACAACCCCTGGACCAAATCCAGAGCCAATTGATCAATGGATCAATGTAACGATTCCAACGACTGCTTTGTTCTATACGACAGAAGCGTCAAGTCATAAAGAGATCGTTTCGCCTACGTACACTGTGACAAATAACTCAGCAGTTGGTGTGATCGCTTCTGTTGCAGGTGTTGATACACCATTGAATATGTCTGAAGTAGACTTGTTAAACGTAAACGGGATTGAGTTGTTTGAAAACGGCACACCAACCGTAACAGAAACAGAATTGTTTACCCTTGAAGGCAACCATGGAACGAATGAAGGCACGTTTGCGTTCACTGGTGAAGCAACCCCTGTCAATGCATCAGAAGAATCAAACCCAAGTTTCAAATTGGTCTTGAGCTTTGCGCCTGATGTAGAGGAAGACTAAGAATTGAAATCCCAGTAAAGAAGGGATCTATCGTATGAAAAAACGAAAACGAATCGTTCTTTTCGTCGCTGTGTTACTGACTCTGACTGTCTGGGATCTATCGGAAACCAGCGTCGCAGAGGCGACGACAGGGCAAGTCTCTGTGACCGGTCGAATCGGTGAAACGGTGACGCAAGAGGAAGAAGCAGACGATGACAATAAGAAAACGATCGTAGCAGATGGTTCTCAAATCGGACAAGGAAAATTACCGAAAACAGGTTCATCAAACACAAGCAGTTTGATCATTCTTGGGTATGCACTCCTAGTACTGTTTGTCGTCACAGTAACAAGAAAAAAGAAACACGGTGAAAGCGTCGCTCCTTAACTATAGGCATCGCTAGAAGCGTAAAGGAGAAACTGTGGGGAAAACTTGCAGTTTCTCTTTTTTTGATGAAAGATTTAACAAATAAAAAATGGACCAAAAGAAGCAACAGTACTTAGTGATACCACAAACGCTGTATAAGTGAGGTCAGTGATAGCTTTGAAAGAAGGATACAGAAGATGAAAATCAAGAAAGAAGCGTTTGAAAGAACCATCATAAATAGTGAATATATCGGGTACTATACCCATCTGCTGAGTGCAGATAGTTGCCCGTATCACCAAGGAAAGCAACTCGATACCATGCGTTACTTACTAGAAAACGATCGTATAGAAGAAATAAAAGCCAATGCTCGCTATTTATTTCCTTTACGTAAATATAAATTACCCAGCAACCTGCAAAAAGAGTATCAATTATTGGAAGAAAGTGTCTCCTTTATCTCAAGTTTAAATACTCATCTGCTGATTCCTCAAGCAGCGATTGAGCAAAGTCTTTCAATCAAGGCAGAAAATGGAGCAAAAGATCAAAAAGAGCATTACAAGCAGTTGGTCAGAGGATTGCTGGATATTCTGCATTGACGCCTGTACCTGGGTGATTTTTCAGCAGCTAGAAAAAATAGTGAATGAATAACTAGAAGAACAAGCTGAGCTTTAGGAAGAAAATAACGGGGCTTGTTCCCCTCAAAGAAAGGAGTAAAAAAGCATGACGGTATTTACATCAAAAACAGAATACCTTTATGGATTTCAAAAGAAATTTGCGGAGTCACACCGCGCCAATGGCGATTTAGCGGCGTATGTTGAAAAGCAATTGGCCCTCCTTGATGAATTGGTAGCAGCCATTTCACCAGAAACATTTTGGACGATCACCCCAGATATTTTGGGCATCGACGCCAAACTGGTCTTAGTCACAGAAATGATGCGATTCGACGATTTTTCCGACAATGAGATCATTCGAATCGTTGAAAATGATTACCGCTTTTATCTAAAAGAACTGTGTGGTTACAATCTAGGAACAAAAGCGAAACATTCTCTGGTTTTCAATGTGAGATGAATCAAGGAGGGAATGGTAGGCATCACTTCTAGCAAGACGAGAAGGTAAGAAGTGATGACTATTTTTAATACTTTTGCAATTAGGGAAGGTGAGCGATTGAAATAGAAGGGGTGTATCGAAAAAAGAGTGAATAGACAAAAAGCATTCAGGAATTGACTTCTTGAATGCTTTTTGTCTATTCACCTATCAAAAAAAGGTCTTTTCTTTGATTTCTACTTTCTCTCATGTGAAATCACCGTTTAAACGATGCCGAATCAGCAAAAATTCTGCAAATAAAATTATTTGTGTTATATTTGAAGGGCATCTGTTCATTTTTTTAATAATCGTTTATTTTTGATCGCGTATAGTGAGAAAAATAAACGATGCGAGGGCTATTTTTTTCGCTTTAATTGATCAGCTGGGGCAGGTTTGTCCAAATAAAACCCTTGTTGAAGAAAAATCTCTTCTTCAAGCAGGTACTCATGGATATCCGAGGTTTCGACCCCTTCGACAATAAATTGGATTTTACGATTGCTGGCGATATTTCGCCAGAAGTCGATCAAAAAGAAAATCTCTTTTTGGGACAGGACTCGCAACGAGATAGGCGAAAACTTGATCACATCGATTTTATCCAGCATCGGTGCAATATTTGTCAGTGAATGAATGCCTGTCCCTACATCATCCAATGCGACAGAGAAGCGCATCTTTTTTATTTGGTTGATTTTGTTCATAAGAAAGGACTTGGGATCACAAGCGATAGAAGGTTCTGTATCGTCTTCGGTGATCTCAATCAAAATACGATCATGGTAGGGAGCTAAATCAGCTAACATCAAAAAGGTTTCTGGGTAGCTGAGTTGTTGCGGGTGGATATTGAGACTGATTTTTGTTTCTTCGTTCGGATGAAGCAAGCTGAAAATTTCATTTCGATACCACTGCAGTAAACGAGTATGTAATTTTTTGTATTTGATCACTTGCTGGAAGAAGGAAAGGGGAAACCTATTTCTTTCGGTACTTCTCAATAATAATTCGTAGCCAATCACTTTCTGACTATCTGCTTTCATTTGAAAGATAGGCTGGGCATCAAAATATAATTGGGGAAATATCGATAAGAGTTCTTGTTCTATTTTCTCAGACATTGGTTTCTGCTCCTTTCTGGGGTCGCTTTATTTTTAGTTTCATGAAGTGCAGGAAAAAAGCTTATTTCGTGCGCTGCATCGTTAAAGAATCGAACCTTTCAAAATCATGGGCGAACGATTTTAAAGAAAAATCTATGAAAGAAAGAGGGAGTAGTGTGTTTGTCCATCTGATTTATGCTGCGATCTATTCTGTGTTAGTCGTGAGCTTGCTCATTTCGTATGATTTGTTTATCAAGAACTTCAAAGAATTGAATTTACGCCTGTCGTTTAAAATTCTTATTGGTATTGTTTTGTTTATTTCGCAAGTCTACTTTATTATATCATTTTCTTTGAACAGTATCGGTTATGTTGCGTATGAATATACGATTCCAATCTTTATTTATTATTTTGGCATTCTCAAAGAAAAAATCTATCTGGTTGGGTTAGTACCCGTCATTTTGCTGACCTTTTTTGCATTGATCAATAAATTTGAATGGGAAGCCATGCTCTTTATTATCGGATTAAATTACATCATTTTAATCGTTACGGGCTTATTAAAGAAAAGATTTTATGGACAACCAAATCACACGGCATTTTACCTATTTTCGATTTTCGTTACGGTTGTCTCGCCGATGCTCAACGCATTGCTTTTTTATCGCCGCGAAATTAGCGTTTGGGATGTAATGTCTTTAGGCATTGGATCTGTGGGGATCGTTTCTTTATGGAAGTATTATTTGCAGAATCAAAAAAATTTCCTGGAAAAAATTAACACAAAAATGATTGAACGCAATTATGATGAGTTGACCAAGGTGAAAAATTTCCGCAGTCTGAACGAGGATATTTCAAAGCTGGCGCTACTTGAGAAGGACCAGCTCGTCGTGGTGATGATGGATTTAGATCATTTTAAGCGCATCAATGATCACCATGGACATCAAATCGGCAATCAAGCCCTATCCTTCTTTTCGGAAAAACTGATGACGTTTCTCTACCAGAAAAGTCCTTCCCATTTAGTCGAAGTCTATCGATATGGCGGCGAAGAATTTTTAGTCCTATTTAAAGAGAATACTTCTGATGCTGTGAAAGCAATTATTGAAGAATTCCATTTGTTTTTAAGCAATGAACAGTTGAAATTAGAAACCGCCCAACTGACTCTTTACTTTTCGGCAGGGATTTCAGAAGCAGCCTCTGCGTTAGACATTTCAGAAACCTTTTACCAAGCAGATCAAGCATTGTACGAAGCCAAAAGGAAGGGCAGAAACCGCACGATTATTTTTTCTTGAGACGTTTGCTTTTCTCAAGTAGATCAGGTGTTGTAAAAAAACAAAAGGAAAGACAAGGTCGTATGTTTTTTTTAGACGAATATTTTTCAGAAGAAGTTTTAATAAAGAGACAAGGTTCGCAGGCTTCTTTGTCCAGCGTCGTAGCTTTTTCAAAAGGAAGAGAGGAAGCAATCTGGTAAGTATAACGGTTTACCGATTATCTTGAGAGGTTAATTGAAGGGAAAAAACAAGTAGAGTGCTTTTTAAGAAGTGGGAAGAAACCACTTCTTTTTTTGCACCAAGCATTGGGCAGTCGCGCTTGGCAGCATCGACTTGGTTTTCTGGCGTGTTTACAGTCTTTAAAAGCAATGGTATATTTATTTGATAAGTAAATAAAATTATTTTGTACCTGTGTGTAACGATTACTGACTAAGGAGACTTCCCCATGAAACCAATTCGGCGAATACTGTACCAAAGTGTTTTGTACGTAGCTATTCCTTTGATCGTGAGTCTACTGATTGGCTACCTAGCCAAATGCTCACTCCTGATTCCTGCCTCCATTATTTATGGCGTTCTTTTAGTGTTTATGATCCCTTCCGACAGCTTTTTATCAAGCAGCGTGGACTACCAAACGAAAAGTATGAATCCAAGTTTTCGTCCTCCGCCATTAAAGAGAAGGTTTGAAAGTGCGCCAGAGATGATCAATTTCCTCTTCGTTTTAACTGCACTGGTTTTGTGTTTGCTGCTCTTGTTGGTTGGGTAAAGGGAGTTCATAGAAATCATATACTAAGAAGAATGACAAAAAGAAAAGGAGAACAGCGATGAAATTACTCAAACAAATCAATTTGATGGATGATAAAAAAACAATAAAGAGATTGAATCTCGCGGCGATCCCTAGTTTTATTTTTTTCTATGTGTTCTTTACACTCTTTGTCTTAGGTGGTCATGGGTCAAATGCTGAAACTTCGTTTGTTTTCGATCTTTTGATCTTAATGGTTGCGTATTTTATTCTCATCATTATTCATGAATTGATCCATGGTGTCTTCTTTAAGCTTTTTGACCCTAAAGGGAAGGTAAAGTTTGGGTTCAAAAATGGGGTAGCATATGCCACGAGTCCCCACTCCTTTTATTCAAAAGGGAAATTTGCCATCATTTTATTGGCGCCATTCCTTGGCATTTCTGTGGGTCTCTTTCTATTTTATTTATTTGGCTGGTTGACGGCATCTCTTTTTATCTTGATTGCTGCCGCACATGCCGCTTCTTGTGTGGGAGACTTTTACTTTCTTTTTCTGATTGTTAAAGCACCAGCGAACAGTTGTGTAGAAGATACTGAAGTGGGGCTGAATATTTATCAAGGAGAGTAGTTTATTTTTCAATTGATCTTGGCAAAATCAAAGAGCAAGAAAATGTATGCTAGAAAATCTCTTACAAAAAAACAAACACCTCAAAAGTGTTTGTTTTTTTATAGGACTGTTTATAAAAAACGTATATAGCAAGAAGACTGTTCGGTCGACAAAAAGAAAACTTGTTTTAAACGACCGTTTTTTATTAGCACTTTACCGATACAACGGCAAGCTGCCAGCGACTTTATTGATACTCTTTTTCTTGCCTTTTAAACAAAGACCAAAATAAGCCAGTGTTTCTGTGGGAATTGTCTCAAGCGTCTGACGGTATTGCTCGTAAGAATTGGTGGTCTGAGCAACGTCGGAAAAATCAATGATGGTTACTTCTGGATCTGCTTGCTGACTGATCGATTCACGAATGGTCTGCAACTGTTCCTTGTTCGTTTTTAAGATAGGAATGGGGAAGTTGACAATGCCAAGGTGTTTTCTGCCCGTCGAATCGTAAATATCTTCTCCGATTCCTTCGGGAAACAATTTGCCTAAGGTTGCGCCTAAAATTGCTGCAGTATTTGCAACTAAGCCAATCGGTAATTGTTCATCGATAATCATGACACATTTTTCTTGGTTATTCATACGTTCTCACTCCATCTTCTTGGTAAATTGTTTGGTAAGCTTTCGGGGTGACCCCAATCAAGCTTTTAAAGATACGGGTAAAATGACTTTGGTCACTAAAACCTGTCAGAAAAGCGACTTCTGCAATTGCTTCTTGTGCTTCTAGTCTTTTCTTGGCAGCACTGATGCGCACCGTACTTAAATATTGAAACGGCGACAGCCCATACGCTTTGGTAAACTGCCGAATCAAGACGTACTGATTCATTCCAAGAACGTCACTTAATTCACTCAAGGACAATTTTTCGGCATAATGTTGATCGATATAGGCTTTTGCCGTTGCGGCTTTATTTGACACCGGGTCCGTTTGTTCGTGGGTGAAATCCGCATACTGAACAAGCAGGTCGTGAAGCAGACAAGTAAAGCGTTCTTGCTTTTCAAACTCATCACCGTGATCCGACAGCAACAGCTGATGAACTGCATGAAATTCCTCTTTTTCTTTCACTTGGCGAATGACCGGTTCAGGAAAGTGGGGCGTCAATTGAGTGTTAAAAATTTTTTGTACTTGTACCGCCATGTTCTCCGGGGTTAAGTGGATATTGCGGTAAACCAGCTTCTCCTCCGTGAGTTGCAGGCAGCGGTGGGCAGCCTTTGGCGGAATCAAAATCAAGTCGCCTGCTTCAACGATATAGCAGGTATTTTGACAGGTGAATTGACGCGTCCCAGCTTCCATCAAGCCAATCACATAATATTCGTGCCAATGGTTAGGAAACTCCTGCTGGATGCCGTTAAATAATAAAGCTTCTACACCAAGGGTGCTATCTTGAATGATTTTTCGTTCATTTCTCATCTGCATTCTCCTTTTTGTTACTATAACAAAAGTGGTTTTTGGTGAATAGAATGATATTGACTTTTGACTATTTTTCTTGATGGAAGGCACTTGATTGGGAATGAGAAAAAGGGCTAGAGAAGTCGGGAAAGAGCGGATCAGCCTTGAAGAAAGAACAGCAGGTTATTTTGACGATTCTATGGAATGAATCAAAAGAAATGGACCATGCGCCGTGAAAAAAATAATGATAAATCCTTGGCATTTGAAAGTTTTATTGATGGAAGTATGGTACCATTTGACTGCAGTAAAGTTTGTGACGGTGGCTATCTTTGAAAGGTGGTGGTGCTTATGAATGTAAGTACTAACTCTTCAGAAAGGAGAAGCCTTTTTGTCCACAGCGGAAGCAATCGGGCTAATGATCAGTTTTGGTACATTTACCGCCATGCTGATCTTTGGTATCCTAGCCGCAGTGAAAAATGACAAAAAAAAATAACCGTCAACTTTAGCAGGAAAACGGTTATTTTTTAAGTTAATAAACCTGTCGCCGTCTTAAATGGCGCTGCAGAGGGGTTGTGGCCACAACTCCTCTTTACATAGTTAGTATAGCAAGAAGAGAGTGATTTTTCAACTTTAACAAGGATATTTTCAAACAAAATCGATAAGCGACATAGGCAAAACCTTATTCTCAATTGGAATAAGGTGTTCGATGTAGTCATTTTGGAAAAGTGTTCGAACATCCAAAAACGAATGCAATGTTTAAAGAAAAGGGAAGCATGATTATCGAAACTAGCGGCTAATAAGTTCCAGATAAATTCTGGTACATTTATTGCCATGCTGCTCTTTCGTATCCTAGCCACAGTGAAAAATGACAAAAAAATACCCGTCGACTTTAGCAGGGAAACGGTTATTTTTTTACTAACAAAACCCTGTCGCCTTCTTAAAAGGTGCGAAAGAGGAGTTGTGGCAACAGGTTTCTTCTATACAGATCACTATCGATCATATTCGTGAATGCTAATCTACCAGTCGCTCGAGATCGTAGGAAAAACCGTTTTGCTTACTTAGTTCCTTGTAAAACAAGCCGCTTTTCTTTATTGTACGTTTCTGTGTGGCTAAATCTAAAGAAACTAAGCCGTAGCGGTTTTTATATGCATTGATCCATGACCAACAATCAATGAATGTCCATAGATGGTATCCTTTTATATTACAGCCATCTTGAATTGCTTTCCATAAATAGGCGAGATGGTCTTGGATAAATTCAATGCGATAGTCATCAATCACCTGTCCATTTTCATCCATGAACCGTTCTTCATTAGCAACACCCATACCGTTTTCTGAGATAAAGGATTCAATATTTCCGTAGTTATTTTTGATGTCCATACATAAATCATAAATTCCTTTTTCATAGATTTCCCATCCACGATATTCATTCATTCGACGGCCAGGCATAATATGCGGTTCAAAGAACCATTCTGGTAAGAATGGACTTTCTAGATTAACGGCAGAAGTTCTTGCTTTGACACGGCGTGGTTCATAGTAGTTTAGACCAAGTATCTGTGCGGTATTCTCTTCAATAATTTTTAGGTCTGTGTCATTGAAATCAACGGGTAATTGGTCATATTCCTCCAGCAACGAGACTAGTTTTTCTGGAAATACTCCTTTGACCATGGGATCTAAGAAACTACGAGTATAAAAAAGATCCGCAATTTCTGCTGCTTTTTTATCTGCTGAATTTTGGCTTCTTGGGAAAGTCGGACTCAAATTGAGAATTACTCCGATTTTGCTAGATAGCTGGTATTTTTTAAAAGTTTGAATGGCTTTTGCATGAGCTAATATGGTAAAGAACGCTGCTTGAGCACCACGCTTAAAATCAATGAGATTTGGATAGTGAAAATCTTCTAAATAAGAGCCCAAGATTGGCCCCAAAGGTTCGTTAAAGGTGAACCAATGATAAACTAAGTCGCCAAACGCTAGAAAACAGGTATCAGCAAAATTTACATAAGCATCAACAACTTCACGTGATTCCCATCCCCCTTTATCTTGTAATTTTGCGGGCATATCAAAATGATAGAGATTCGCAAAAACTTTGATATTATTATTTTTCATTTCGGTAAAAAGATCTCGATAATAGGCTATCGCTTTCTCGTTTGGTTTACCAACCCCATCATTTGGAAACATTCGTGCCCATGAGATAGACACACGAAATGAATTGTGCCCCGTTTGTTTCATCAATTGAATATCTTCGTGGTAACGATGGATATGGTCTGTCGTAATACTAGGTCCAATTCGTTTATAAAAACGATGAGGTTCTTCGTGAAACCACCGATCCCATACGGTCTCTGCTTTTCCTGTTTCTCCACGCCCTTCAGATTGTTCTGCTGACCAAGCGGAGCCCCACCAAAAGTCATCTGGAAATGTTAACTGAGTTTGTCTTGACATTATCGTTTCCTCCTGTTCGTTTTTAATAGTGTAACATTGCTTTTAGTATAAATAAATACTTTTTATTAAAAATATATATCTTTTCGTGATGGGTATATTTTTAGCTGTAAAAAGACAATTTTTTATGTTAAAGTATAAGTAATAGAGATGAGTATGAGGGAGTAAGTTATGAAGAAACAGCCAAAATATATGGAGGTTTATACGGAGGTAAAGAAAAAAATTGCCAATGGAACCTATCAAATCGGCGAAAAATTACCTACAGGCGATGAACTTGCGCATGAGTATCAAACAAGTAAGCTCACTGTGAAGAAAGGTATTGATATGCTAGTATCAGAGGGAGTTTTACGAACACGTAGTGGATTCGGAACGGAAGTTCTACGCAGACCAATTGATAATTCGAAAGTGTTTGGACCAAATGAAGGTCTTTTTGATTTAGTAGGGGAAGAACATGTGACTTCTGAAATCCATACGTTCTCAATTGAGTTGCCATCGAATGAAGTGGCAGAAATTTTAGAAATAAATCAAAAAGAGTATGTCTATAATATTATTAGAAGTCGTTTTATTGATGAACAACCGTATTCTATTGAGCAAACGTTTATGCCACTTTCTGTTATACCGGGGTTAGAACCAAAGCATTTGAAACGTTCTGTATATGGCTACATTACAAATGAGCTTGGTCTAGAGATTAAATCTTCCCATATTTGGATCAAAGGTGATGTGGCAAATGACTTCGATGCGGAAATTCTTTCTGTAAAACCAGGCGAGTTTATGATAGAGGTAGACAAAGTGGTGTCATTGTCATCTGGTGTACCGTTTGAATATTCTCTTTCGAGACATTTATACAAAGATTTTATTTTTGAAGCAGTTTTTGTTGAGAAGTGAAGACCAACGAATTTCGTTGGTCTTTTTTTGATTTTTAAAAAAGATATATAATTTTAAATAAAGATATTTACTTTTTTAAAAAGCTGGTGTATGATCATCCCATAAGCAATCGCTTACAACTAAAAAAGGAGACTGATCGGGATTATGAGTAAAAAAGATGCTATTTTTGAAAAGTTCGGAATAATAGCCACAAGGCTAGGGAACCAGATTCATCTTCGAACACTAAGGGATGCTTTCGCCACTTTTATGCCTTTTATGATGTTGGCGGGATTTGTTACATTGATCAACTATGTTATTTTAGAGCCAACAGGATTTATGGGAAATATCATTGATCCAGCAACATTAACGACGATTCAAGAAATCGGGACTTCCATCAGTAATGGAACGCTAAGTATAACGACGCTATTAGTTGTTGCGGCAGTTTCTTATCATATGTGTGTTAGCAGAAATTATACAAATCATATTGCTGCTGTTCTAGTCGCTATTTCAACGTTTATTGTTCTCACCCCTATGATGACGATGTTTACACCAGAAGGAAGTCAAGAAGCGCTGGAGGTAGGCGGGGTTATTCCCGTCACTCATACTGGTGCGTCAGGAATGTTCGTTGGAATTTTTGTGGGCTTAGCTGCTACGGAACTCTTTATTAAGTTATCAAATAACAAAAAGTTACAAATTCAGTTGTCAGGAAATATCCCACCAGCTGTGTTGAAGTCATTTAACGTCCTTATTCCAATCATGATTACCGTGACTACCTTCGCAATTGGTTCATTTGCTGTCAATCAATTATTCAATATGGATGTTAATTCGTTGATTACTACTCTAATCACTGGACCTTTAAGTAGGGTAACGACAGGTTTACCAGGGTTCCTCTTAATTACCTCAATTGCAAATCTATTTTTCGGGTTTGGAATTCATCAAGCAGTGATATCAGGTTCACTTCTCGATCCGTTCTTAATTCAAAATATGCAAGAGAATATGGCTGCTTATGCGAATAGGGAAGATATTCCACATATCATAAACATGGCATTTAAAGATACGTTTGCTGTTATGGGAGGATCAGGAAATACTATTGCTTTGCTAATTGCTATTTTTATCTTTAGTCGTCGTAAAGACTACAAAGACTTTGCAAAATTATCCGTAACTCCTGCACTATTTAATATCAGTGAACCGATCATTTTTGGTTTACCAATTGTTTTCAATATTAGTTTGATTATTCCATTTGTATTGGCGCCGATTTTTTCCCTAACAGTTGCATATTTTGCAACAGCTGTTGGTTTAATCAATCATGTTGTCGTGCAGATACCTTGGACCACTCCTCCTGTCATATCTGGATTTTTAGCAACTGGTGGCGATTGGCGAGCATCAGTCTTGCAAATTGCGATCATTGCTGTGAGTGTTTTTATCTACTTACCATTTTTACGTATCGATGAAAAAGTTACCTCAACAATAGGGAATGAAGAGGCAAATGATTGAGAAGAGGAAACTTCACAAGATTTTTTGAAGTCTTCTCAAACCAAAGGTAAGAGAAACAAATAAATTGAACAAATCTATATATCAAAAAGAGACCACATAGATACATGTGAGTCTCTTTTTTTTGTGGGAATATCGATCGGTGAACTTGTGAATAGAGGGAAAGAATTACCTGAAGAATTTTTTTTTACAAATCTATTGAGTTTCCATTCTATTTCTCACGGTTTTCGCTAACTTTTCAATAATGTACATTGCCGGTATCTGTGTTGTAATATCAGCTTCATTAATTTTTTCTAGCGAAATATTATAGGTTATTGCAATATCAGCTAATTTAGAAAGTGTTGAATTAGAGCTGCTGGTAATTCCTATTACTGAGCTTTCTGATAGATTCAAATGATTTAAATATTGAATGATTTCTGTGGTCTCGCCCGAAACGGATAAAGCGACGATACACATTTTTTTTGCTAACTCAGTGGATAGGTAATTAATAGGGTAATTACTAGGATCTTCAATGCGAATCGCCATGTTAAATAGTGACGAGAAATAAAGAGAACCATATTCAGCAACAACATTTGAGGAGCCTACGCCAATAAAAATAATCAGCTCTTTTTCCATCAATAAGTGAACTGCCTCATCAAATTTATCTTCAAAGAATTTGTCTTGTGTCCGTGCTAAAAAATTCAAGAGTTCACTCTCAAAATCAAGTGTTTTTACCTCTTTTTCTTCTTTAAGAGATTCGAGATACGCACTGAGGTAAATTTTAAATTCAGAAAAACCGGTACAGCGAAATTTTTTACAAAAGCGTAGTACGCTGGCAGTACTCGTATGACTTTTCTCAGCTAATTCACGAATACTCATGGAAGCAACTGCATTTACGTCTGAAATTATTGCTTTATATACTTCAATATCCGTTTCATTTAAGTCTGGTTGATAGTCAAGAAACAACATAGTAATCCCCTCCTGTTACAAATTGTAACAGGATTGTAACCGGTGTCAATCTTTTGCTTTTGTAACCGTTTACTTAAAGGCGGTATTTATGGAGATAAAAATAATCTATACTGACCATGTAGTTAAGTTAAAGGAGTGTTTCAGGATGGATAAAGGAATAAAAATTGCAACAATTGGCGGTGGATCAAGTTATACACCAGAATTGATAGAAGGATTTATTAAACGATATGCTGAATTACCGATTTCAGAATTATGGCTTGTGGATATTGAACAAGGAAGAGAGAAATTAGAAATTGTTGGGGAACTTGCTAAACGTATGGTAAAAAAAGCGGAACTTCCAATGAAAATTTATATGACTCTTGATCGTGAAGCGGCATTAAAGGATGCGGACTTCGTTACGACCCAATTTCGTGTAGGTCTTTTGGAAGCGCGAGCGAAAGACGAGAGAATCCCTTTAACATATGACACGATTGGACAAGAAACGAATGGTCCAGGAGGGCTTTTTAAAGGATTACGCACGATTCCCGTTATCTTAGAAATAGTGAAAGACATGGAGCGTCTTTGCCCAGAAGCATGGCTGATCAACTTTACTAATCCAGCTGGCATGGTGACAGAAGCTGTCTTACGCCATAGCAATATGCGTAGAGTAGTAGGTTTGTGTAATGGACCAATTGGAATAGAACGTGGCATTGCAGAAACATTAAAAGTACCCAAAGAAGAATTATATGTTGAATTTACTGGACTAAATCATATGGTTTTTGCGAAAAAGATTTATCATAAAGGGATTGATGTGACCCAAAAAGTACTTACATTGATGACGCAAGATGCTGGTGATGCAGTTGGTCTGAAAAATATTGCTGATTTAGAATGGGAACCAGATTTTTTCCGAACACTTGGCATGATTCCTATCGGCTATTTAAGGTATTACTATCAAACAGCCACTATGTTGTCTGAGCAAAAACAATCAGCAGAAAAAGAAGGAACTCGTGCAGAAGTTGTGCAGAAAATCGAACATGAATTGTTTGAACTTTATAAAGATGAACATCTAGCAATCAAACCACCTCAATTATCAGAACGTGGGGGCGCTTATTATAGTGAAGCAGCATGTAATTTAATTAATTCCATCTATAATGACAAACGTGATATTCAAACGGTCAATACAAGAAATAATGGAGCCATCAGTGATATCGATTGTGATTCAGCGGTTGAAGTAAATTGTTTGATTACAAAACAAGGACCGATCCCTTTGACTACAGGTGAATTACCTATTCCTATCAAAGGGCTAGTTCAACAAATTAAGTCTTTTGAACGTATAGCGGCCCAAGCAGCTGTTACGGGAGACTATAACACTGCTTTATTAGCGATGACGATCAATCCCTTAGTTCCAAGTGATAGGACAGCAAAGCAACTACTTGATGAAATGCTTTTGGCACACAAAGAATATCTGCCGAATTTTTTTAAAGGAGAATGACAATGAATATAAAATACTATGTTGAGGCAAATTACCAGGAAGTCAGTAAGATCTGTTCAAAACTCATTTTAGATGTCTTGAAAGAAAAGCCAAATGGGTTATATTGCTTTGCAGGTGGTGATACACCCGTAGGAACGCTTAACATCATTGCAGAAGCAGCAATCAATAAAGAAATAGATTTATCCCAGGCAAAGTTTATTGAACTAGATGAATGGGTTGGAATCGATCCGAAAAATGAAGGCAGTTGTATATCCTATTTGAAAAGAAACTTATTCAATCGGGTTCCTATTGACCTAAAGCAACTTCACACATTTGATCCTTTAGCCGATGATTTAAATGAGGAATGCAAAAAAGCTGATAAATTTATCGAGGAGAATGGAGGATTAACACTGAGTTTGCTTGGGGTTGGAGTAAATGGTCACTTAGGTTTTAATGAGCCTGGTTCGTCCTTCGAAGATAAAGCTCATATAGTGAACTTAGACGAATCAACCCAAAGTGTTGGGAAAAAATATTTTTCAGACGAGAAAGTTGATCGTACGAAAGGAATTACGTTAGGGATAGGACAATTATTACAATCTGGAACAATGATCGTACAAGCTAGTGGAGCAAAAAAGAAATCTGCGATACAACAATTTCTAAGCGGTACGATTACAAAAGAGTGTCCAGTTACTTCTCTATGGTTGCACAAAGATCCTGTGTTGGTGGTTGATAAGGAAGTCGTGAACTAAAAGGAGGAAAAACGATGCAGGTCATTGAGAACAAGGTATTGCCTATATTGCTGAAAATAGGCAATAGTAAACACTTAGTTGCTATAAGAAATGGGATTTCCATGACGATTCCTTTTACTATTGTTGGAAGTATCTTCCTAATCATTGGTAACTTTCCAATACAGTCATGGATGGATTTTGTGTCAAATTGGGGGCCGCAGTTGAATGCACCAGTCAATGTTACGTTCGGAATCCTTGGACTGATATCTGCAATTGGCATAGGCTATCATTTAGGAAAAGAGTTTGGTGTTGATGCTATTTCTAATTCGATGCTCACAACTATCGGCTTTCTTCTAGCAACATTAAACGATGACTGGACGATAAATTTGGCTAATTTTGGTGCTAGTGGTATGTTTACCGCGATCATTGTTGGGGTATTTGTCACTCATGCTTTTAAATGGTTTGTCACTCATAATATTGTAATAAAAATGCCAGAAGGTGTGCCGCCCACTGTAGCAACTTCTTTTGCAACGTTAATCCCAGGAGCATTTATTCTGACCGTTATATGGATCGTCAGAACTTTATTAGGGGTTGATATCAATGAAATCATTACTATTGTTTTCCAACCTTTAATGCAAGGGATGGGAACACTCCCAGGCATGCTGCTATACACACTTCTCGTTTGTTTGCTATGGATATGTGGAATCCACGGAGACAATGTTTTGTCTGGAATTGCGACCCCTGTTTTCCTAAGTTATCTTGCTGATAATACGGCAGCTTTTCAAAGTGGTGTAGAAGTTCCTCATGTTTTTGCCGATGGATTTTGGATTGTCTTTATGTGTTTAGGCGGAACTGGAGCAACACTAGGTCTAGTGTTAAATATGCTCCATTCCAGAAGTAAGATGTATAAGTCGATTGGACGATTATCATTGCCGTCAGCTATTTTTTGTATCAATGAACCGGTTATTTTTGGTTTGCCTATTGTGATGAATCCTGTAATGCTTATTCCCTTTATAGCAACGCCTATGGTCCTATGTATCGGTACGTATATCCTAATGAATATTGGTATAGTAGGATCGATTGTTATTCAAGTTCCATGGACTATTCCTCCTATTATTGGTCCTTATTTAGCTACTAATGGTAGTATTGGAGCAGCTGTTTGGTCTGTTGTATCAATTGCTATCTCATATTTTATTTATATGCCATTTTTCAAAATATTGGAAAAGCAGCAAGTAAAAAACGAAGCCGCAAAGACACAGGAAACGGAAACAACGATTCCTGTTAGTATAAGTGAGTAGATAGAAAAAGCTTATTTTCCATCATTCATTAAGATAAGTCTTTTAGGTATCAGAAAATAACTTTAAAAAAGTATATTGGAAAAATGACGATTGCTTTTAATGATTCTGATAGTTTCAATAATAAAACAACAAATAGCATCAGTATCTAAGCGAATCAGTAAATGATTCGCTTTTTTTAATGTTGTATTTTTTATCCATTTGTTTCTATCAACAAAACCTTCTCGGATACTATATTGGATGTTATGGTAATCCTTGAAATCACCTCTTCGGTCCATCGTTAAAAAAAAACGAAGTTTCAGTTGTACCGAGAAATGATGGCGATTTCATTTTGTGCAAGCTATAGTTTAGGTGGGGGTAGCAAATATGATTCATTTCAAATTGACGTATCTGTTTTCAGAACCAAATGTTGAGGCGTTTCTTGATTTGACGAAGTGGAGGGATGAGGAATTTTTGGCGGAGATTGCCAAAATCAATCAAATCACTGAACAGCGGTTGAATCAACGAATCATGATTCATGAGGGAGAAGTTTTGATTCCTTCACTGATTCAACGAAAATGGCCGGAAATTCTTTTCGATGTCCAGAAGAATACGTTGTTTTTTTCGGAAGAAGAGCGGCGGTCCATGATTTATCTTCTGACTTTTTCAGCAGTGAAAGATTTATCCGTCTATCAGTTTCAAGAGCTGTTCTATGTCAGTAAAAATACGATTTTGAAGGATGTAAAGGGGATCAGAGAGGAACTTGCGGCGTTCAAGATTCAACTATTGTACTCTCGAAAATATGGCTTTTATCTAGAGGGAGAGGAATATCAGATTCGCGCTCTTGCCTTTCGAAAGGTCAGCACGTTATCCAATACGAAAAACGGGAACTTGCTCTTATTTGAGGGAATCTATGAGCAGGATAAAACGATCTATGTTCAAATCAGAGATCGTTTGTCCGCAACACTGACTGATTTCAATCTGGTGATCGTTCCGAGTCGCTTCGAAGAAATGCTTTATTTTCTTAATTATCTATCCTTTCGGATGGCAGAAACGGCTGTTTCTTTAGCGGAGACAGAAATACCGCTGCTCCAGTCGCTGCATGTCCATCAAGTCAGTCAGCAGTTTTTAGCAGAATTTCCTGACATCAAAGATCGGAAAACAGAAGAACTTTATGTAACGATCCTGTTGAAAACGATTCTGCAAGGAGATATCGAAGATACTTCATTAGAGTTTTTATTGGAAT
>ERZ507044.432-NODE-432-length-16787-cov-15.8617_pt1 | contig 16787 bp, 12 predicted proteins | sample MGYA00512870_ERZ507044 | MGnify/ENA metagenome assembly ERZ507044
TTTTTAACTAACTAAAAGCGAAAAGATAAGAGTTAGATATGTAAATGTATATAAGGTTAGGAGCTGTTAGATGAACTTTTTAGGGGAATCTCGGAAAACTAAGATCGCCAATCAGGATTGAAAAAAAATGCAGGAATTAGGAGTATTCACTTTTCATCCGCCAACTGAAAGAAATTAGCGAAAAAGAGTAAACTCACAAAAATCGTGAATTTACTCCAAATCGATATACAGCTCTTCTTTTATGGAATCAAATTTTCTAACGATGAACTAATCGTTTCTCGCATATAGCTTCTCCCTACTTCACCGATCCCAACATCCCAGCCACAAAATACTTTTGCAGCGAGAAGAAGACCACCATTGTTGGCAGAGTTGCGATCACGATTGCTAACATCATTAAGCCATAATCTGGATTATTAGCGGCGCCGATGGCAGAAATCATCAAAGGAAAGGTTTGCTTTTCTGGTGATTGAAGGGTGATCAACGGCCACAGGTAGCTGTTCCAACTATTGATGAAGGTAATGATGGCAGCGGCCGCATAAGTTGTTTTCATAGTTGGCATGTATATTCGGAAAAACAAGCCTAGCTCCGAAAGACCATCCATTCGCCCTGCTTCAAGCAGTGATTTGGAAAACATTTTTGTGTTTTGTCTGAAAAAGAAGATCAGAAAGGCGGTCGATAATGTTGGCAAAATGACTGAAGCTACTGTATCGAGTCCAATAAAAGGGATCGTCGTTGAAAAGCTACCGAACATTCGAAACAGTGGGATCATGGTGGCGGCAAAAGGCAACATCATCGACAAGAGCAAGATATTAAAAAGCATATTTTTTAATCGGCTTTGATAGATTTCAAATCCGTAGCCGGCCAACGAAGCGATCGTCACGGATAATATTGTCTGTAACAACGCAATCCTTGCACTATTAAAGAACACTTGTTTCAAGTCATAGGTTGAGACTAGGTTACGCCAGTTTTCTAGCAAATGGGTACTTGGCAATAGTTTGCCTTGCATGATATTTACGGTAGGATTGGTGATACTCACTAACATGAAATAAAAGGGAAAGGCAAACAGAATGGTAAAAACACCCAAAAATACATACGTGCCTACTTTTTTCATTTGTCCTCTCCTCCGATCTTAAATTGGATCATGGAAAAGAAGATAACCATGACGACAATGGCATAAGAAACTGCAGAGGCGTAACCAAAATCTGGTGTATAGCGAAAGGAGAGATTATAAATATATTGGGAAATCGTCGATGTGGCGTTTCCTGGCCCCCCTTGGGTCAAGTTCATCGGTTCATCAAATAACTGTAGTGTGCCAATCGTTGAGGTCACGGCTGAAAACAAAATGACTGGCTTCAGCAAAGGGACGGTGATTTTAAAAAACTGTTTGGTTGGAGAAGCGCCATCGATCCTAGCAGCTTCATAAATTGCTGGGTCGATATTTTGCAAAGCCGATAAAAAGAAAATCATATTGTAGCCGGTCCAGCGCCAAGTGATGGCTAAAATGATAATGACTTTTGCCCAAAAGGGACTGGAGAAAAAGGCGATTGGCTCAGAGACAATCGACAGTCTCACTAAAAGGGCGTTCACCACGCCATTTGTTGCAAACAGTGATTTAAAGACCATGGAGTATGCGACTAATGAAGTCACTGCTGGCAAAAAAATGATCGTCCGAAACAGGCCTTTCAGCTTTAGGGTTTTCTGATTGAGTTGGACGGAAAAGAACATGGCCAACAAGACCATGACAGGCACTTGAAAGCCCAAAAAGATCAAGGTATTTTTCGTGGCTGTCAAAAAGGTTTGATCCGAAAACAGTCGCCGATAATTTGCGAGTCCGCTAAAGGTCAGCCCGGTGCCGCTTCCTGATTGCAAGGATAATAGAAACGCTTGGATCATTGGATAAAAAGAGAAAAAGAAGATTAAGAGTGTCGGGATAGCAATAAACAGCCACCCCGTGATCACTCCTTTTTTATAAAATAATTTATTTTTCATCGTACATACCCCTCAGTCCGTGTTAATTCAATTGATTGTCAGCAATCATTTGCGTATTTTTTAAGACTTCATCCAAATCTGCTCCATTGACATAGTCCAAAAAGCCTTGATTCATGATGTCTTCCAACGCATAAGTGTTTTTCCCAAAGTTTACCGAAGGAATTTCATTTGCCCAGTTCATGAAATCTTGATAGATAGCCTGATCGTCGAAGAAAGGATCTGGTGCATGATACGTATCTCCTTGTGAAGCGGGAACGTAAGAACCGATTGCTCCAACGGTTTGAATCAGCTCTTCGTAAAAGGCGATATTTTTGCCGAATACGTCAGCAATATAGCTCAGGGCTTCTTCTTTCCCATCGATATCTAACACATAAATTGACGAGCCTCCGAGATTGGTCGCATTGACAGAACCTTCGATCGATTCTTGCTTCGGTACTGGAACGACTGCCCAATCGCCACTTTGACTTTCTTCTGCTTTCACCGATGGTGTGATCCAGTTGCCTTGTAAAACGCCCGCTACTTCGCCGCTGTTAAAACCTGCTAGCATTTGGTCCCAGCCGTTGTGCGTTGTCATTACTCCTGAATCAAGCAGCATTTTCAAATCTTCAAGTCCTTGTTTCAAAGAAGGATTGCCGTCAATAAACGGCGTTTCACCATCCTCTGCGGTATACCAATAACCACTGGAATGCATCATCATTCGCAAATGTCCTAGATCATTCATATCGATGGACAACAATGGTTTGCCAGTTGCTTCTTTCACACGGATCCCCAATTCATTAAAGGTTTGCCAAGTGATATTGGTGAAATCTGACAGTTCCAAGCCCGCTTCTTCAATGATCGATTTTCGCAAGTAAACGCCCGCTACCCCTGAATCAAACGGCATCCCATACTGCTCGCCATCGATCGAAGACACCTCGATTTTGTAATCCATAAAATCGTCAACATTTATATACTCAGTCAATGGAACGAAATACTCTGGAAACACTTCCAAAAAATTACGGGCGCGAAAATCTTCAATCAAGACGATATTAGGCAATCCTTGGGTACTGCCTGAACTAAAGATGGTATTCATTTTTTGTACGCTGTCTTGTTGGGAAATCTCGGTGACGTTGATTTTGAAATCAGGGTTTTCTTCTTGATAATACGATTCCGCCAACTCAAAAGCTGCGATATTGAATTTTGGATCCCACGCCCAGATGGTGATTTCCTCTGCGCCGTTTTGTTCGCCCCCCTCACGCTCTGGCGTATCGCTGCCATTCCCACAAGCAGCTAAGCCTCCTAGTCCAATCATTGCCATACATAAAGCTATTTTTTTCATTGTTTTGCTCCTTCCACTTCTTTTTGATAGTTCATCTGAAAATCAAAGGCAAATGCCTGATTTTGCAATAAATACTTCGGTAAAATACCGGGACCACAACTGGCACTTCCTAGTCCTTGTACCCCATAGTCAATGTTGACGGCAACTGCATCGCTGGTTTCTAATTGATTAGTATGGGTCGCTTGTTCCAAATTGTTCTGGGTGTAGTGATTCACACTAAAATTCAGCGATTTTCCGGAAATAGTCAGTCCTGCTCCGGAAGGCTTAGACAAACGGAAGAATTTGGTCTTCATGCGGTTGCCATTTTCTTGCGGCCGCACATACGGCGTGTGCATCTCTGGAACGATTCTTTCCCACCAATCGAAAAAACCGCTTTGGCAACTATCAGGATAGGTTTCATGCGGCCCAAGTCCCAACCACTGCACGTTCTGATGTTCTTTATCAATCATTAGCTGCACACCGATTCGCGGCAGGGTTTTCGGTCCGTTTCCAAACGGGGTTCCTTGGACTGCTACACGGATGTCGCCTGCCAATGAAAGACGATACGTAAAGAACAATTCAATTCCCCAGTCGAGGGAAATAGGCATGCTGTTGCAGCGAATCTCGACTTTTATTTCATCAGGGCGCTGTTCATAGGTAAAATCGAGCACACGCTCCTTTAAGTGGCGAATGCGAAACGCTTCCCATTCCTTGGCGATGCTTGCCGAACCAAACTCTTCACTGCCTAACAAGTCATTGTCAGTCGGTGCCCGCCAAAAGTTCATTTCAAGCGGTTCAGTAAGCAAGGCTTGCCCTTCGATGAGCCACTGTCTCAAGGTTCCTGTTTTCTTATGAAAAATATAGGTCTGCTCTGCCAAAGTAATCCTCAGTACATCGGCCGTTTCTGAACAGTTAAAGGCACCCGCTTTAGATATTTGTACGCTTTTTACTGGTTGATCAATGATGGCTTGTTCCCAAGCAACTGCGTGTTCTAAAGAAAAATCTGGCGCACTTTCTTCAAAGAAAAACAGCGTGACCACTGCCTGTGCTCTTCCTGCTAAGCTCAGCGTAGCTTCTTCTGGCAGGGAAATGGTCGTTTCTTCTTGAGGAAGAAGGTCGATTCTTGGCAGCTCTTGTAATAAAATCACCTGATCGTCTTCCTTGATTTGCAGGACTGGCTGTAAAGACGCTAAATTTCGAAAGTCGAAGCGGTTAGTGATGTGATAGGTCTGTTCTGAGAGCTGGAAGGTGATTTTGACAGGCTGAATCACTTTCTTATACTCGAACAATGCTGGCGATGGCGTACGGTCTGGAAATAGCAATCCATCAATCACAAAGTTGCCATCATGGATTTCCTCTGCAAAATCACCGCCATACTTGTAGTACATTTCACCAGAAACGCGATCTATGCTCTTGATGCCATGGTCGATCCATTCCCAAATAAAGCCGCCTTGCAACCGAGGATAGCGATAAAACAATTCCAGATAATCACTCAATCCACCAGGGCCATTGCCCATCGCATGGCCATATTCACATAAAATATGCGGTTGTGTTAGTGAACGTTCTCCTTGTTCTGCCATTTCGCCAACAGATGTATACATAGTCGAAATGACATCAGACGCTTGGCACGCTTGCCATTCTCCCAAGGCTTTCAAGTGCCGTGCTTCTCCTTCATAATGAATCAGACGACTGGGATCTAATTCCTTGATCAGCTGCGCCATCTTCAAATGATTTTCCCCATAGCCAGACTCATTTCCTAACGACCAGAAAATGATCGAAGGATGATTTCTATTTTTTTCGACCATTCTTTTTGCTCGGTCTAAATACGTCGGCAACCATTCCTCACTACTACTCAGTTCATTGATCCTTTGGGTGATATCCATCCCGTGGGTTTCAATGTCTGCTTCGTCAATGACGTACAGCCCATAACGATCACACAAGTGATAAAACTTTGTGTCTGCTGGGTAATGAGAACACCGTACAGCATTGATATTGAATGCTTTCATCATCTGCACATCTTGTTCCATCGTCTCAACCGTCAGACTTCTGCCAGACTCACAATGCCATTCATGGCGATTGACGCCCTTTAGCACCACTCGCTTTCCGTTGATTCGAAAAATACCGTCAACTATGGAAATCTGTCTAAAGCCGACTTGGAACGGAATGACCTCCAACAGTTCCTCGCCTTGATACTGTTTCACCAACAGATGGTATAGATATGGTTCTTCTGCGTTCCAAGGAATTATTTCTTCAATGGTTGCGGAAATCGTCCAATCCGCTTTTGCTCCTCGGTGGCGTCTCTCAGCCTTCTTTAAAACGGTTACATTTTCTTGGTTTAGCAATTCGATTTCTATCGTTCGTTCTGACTGCTCTGGCGTTGCTGGTTGAAAGAAAAGCGAAACTTCCAAGATGCCATCTTTATATTGATTGCATAAATCTGCTTGGATCGTTACATTTTGGATCGACTGCGGCTTACGGGAAAACAAGTAGACTTCTCTAAAAATTCCGCCAAGCCACCACATATCTTGATCCTCGACATAGCTCATCGCACTCCATTGCTTCACCTTCACACTAAGCACATTTTTGCCCTTTTGAAGATACGTTGTGATATCAAACTCAGATACCAAGCGACTGCCGGTGCTGTAGCCGACATATTGCTCATTGACATGCACCTCAAACACCGTTTCCACACCTTCAAAGTGAAGCACGTACGCAAGATCGATGTCCTCCACAAAAAATGCTTTTCGATAAAAGGCGGTTGGATTCTCCATCGCAACAAATGGCGGATCAATTGGAAAAGGATACTGGACATTCGTATAGATTGGTTTTCCATGCCCTTGAAACTGCCAATGAGCAGGTACCTCAATTTTTTGTTCATACACAATTTGATTTTCTGCCTCACCCAAATAAAAATCCCACAGACCATTTAATGACTGATACCCAAAAGATGCCTGTGGATCCCCTTGCATAGCAGCAGCGACCGTTTCATAACTAAAAAAACTGGTTCGAGGCGACAAGCGGTTTTCATGTAGTATTGCTGGATTGAATATTTTTTCTTTGAACATAGCTTCCTCCTGATGTGTTTTTCGTGCTTCGTTTGACAATCAACTGACTTCTCGTTATTTCTATTTCTTGGCATAGTGATATCGTCTAATCCAAAACGAATTAAGCGCTATCATAAAACCAAATCAGAAATTTCTAGCCGTGTGCATCTAATACCAAGCATATTTTTTCTGTACATCCACCTTAAAAACAACAGAACCTCTTATAGACGAATAGAAACCGAGGCTTGCCGACACTCTGTTTTAGAATTGGAATGCGTCAATCCCCTGTTATTTTAACTTCCCCATTTGAAACACAAAAAAAGGATTGGACGACTGTCCAATCCTTTTGACATAGCGAAATAAGCATAAGGCATCCTGCATAAAATCCCAGAAAATCTGCTTTTCCTACTAGAAAAAGAACAGAATATTAGGTACAATAAACAGGTCGATACCTTAGGGTATTGACTATGGCAACTTGATTAGTCAGGCGAATTGACTTTTCAAGGCCTCGTATTGGAGCGCCAACTCTGATACGGGGTGCCTTTTTTTATTCGGTTTCTATTCCCCTCTATTGTATAGAAACCCGTTTTGGAAAGCAAGACCAAATCCGAGGGAAATGATTTAATAACAGAATTGATTTATGGTTTTTTGATGTTTTCTTATGCTTTTTGATGGATAATGTAATCGGGTGTGTACAATTTGTTATTACGCTGTAATCTCTTTGACCGTATTAATATTATCATATGAGGTGATTTTGTGTATCATAGAATTCGCAACTTACGCGAAGACAAAGACTTGAATCAAGAACAACTTGCTAAACTACTGAATATCAGCCAAACCACTTACTCCCGCTATGAGTCAGGGAAATTAGACATTCCTACTTAACTTTAATATCCTCGAGATATCATCAATTTCCAACGCATCTGCAATCCTTTCAATGTGTTCTAAATAAATTTTTTGTCTTTTTCCATTTGCCAAATTGCTTAAATTTGATGGCTCAATTCCCGACAACCTTGCGAGTTCTCTTAAAGACATCTGACGTTCTGCTAATAAATCGTTGATTAGCACTTCCACTTTTCTACCACCTTCATTTTCGTTCATTTATATTTCCTCCTCGTGTTGTCTATATAAACATGGTATAGTACAATAATTTTAGATTGTTGTTCGTATAGACATGAAGTTTATAAATATAGAAGAAGGTACCCTTATGACATCGGAAAATGAAAATAAAGAATTACTGACAAAGAAGAATCAGCCGATTAAAACCATTACTCAACAAGATATCAATGCGCTATAAACAACACATGAGCAACTTCGATCATGGTCATCGACGCTAGAGGTATTTATCAAATTATTTGGTTGTAAAAAGAACCGATTAATAATCAAAAATTACTAAAACTTACCATTTGATACGAAAAAAGACACTCTCCAAAAAGAGAGTATCTCGAATCTTCGATAAAAAGATTAACGTTTTGAAAACTGTGAAGCTTTACGAGCTTTCTTAAGACCTGGTTCGATCTATCGGCTTTTGAATAAGCTACAAAAACTTCTACTATCAAAAAATATAGGCAGATTTATCTATTAGAATTTAATCTGGTTTATAAAACTTTGAAATTAATGGTGTCAATTTTTTAAATAAATTTTGCGAGCTGAAACAAATACTTAATCAAATTAGCAATACTAAAAAAATTATACTGGTTTCTTTTAAACAATTATGTAGATACAAAATTTATACTTCATACATTAGATCTAGGAATTATAAACTAATTTTCATATAATATAATACAGATAATCAGTTCAACTAGATAGCCTTGGATAGCAAAATCTATGTTATGTAAACTTAAATGAGCCATTCTTAATGATTTGTCCTTCATTTTTGATGCCACATTTACGGCAATGGCTTGGTATATAGCTAAGTTTGGCATGGATAAGATTGGTGCGAACCCCCTCTTCTTCTTTAGTCTCTAACCATTCTTCTTCGAAGAATAAATTTTCATCTGTTAAACCTAATAATTTTCTAGTACAATGATCCATGGAGATATCCTTTCTTGGTGTGGTTTTGTTTTAGTCGACTAAATTCTACCAGTTAGGCTATCTCTTTTTCTATCTTTTTATACAAAAAAAGTGTCAGTAGAAAATCCGTAGATTTTCCACCAACACTAAATATTGTAGAACCAATCGGGATCCTCGATATTTAATGTTGGTAGAGAAAGATACACTTGAAATTTAGTCGTAACCAGTTAGGATATATCTTTTTCTATCTTTTTTATAAAAAATGTCAGAAGAAAAATCCATAAATTTTCCACCAACACAAAATATTTTAGCACCAAATAAAAAAGACCAAATCATTTTCATGTTTTGGCCTTTTTTATTTTTAAAGTTTAAGAGATAGTGTTTGGCATGGTCCCACTCTACCTGTACAAGAATTCGACGGACAACCACTAGAATTGCGTCCACCTTGGCATGTTATACCCGGGGAAGTAGTAACAGGGTATGTTGCAGAAATACCAGACATAGGTTGAATTGCTCCAGAATTGGTATTGTTCTCAGTTACTTCAATATCTAAATTAAACAACTCATTCATTTTAATCACCTCCTTTCAAATTTATTTTAAATAATTATGAATTGGTAACTTTGATAATCGTCTAAAATCTATAATTTCCCAAAAATAAAATCACCATTAAACCTTTTTAAATTCAATATACTATTTATTACAATCCACGTTCCTAAACTTCCATCAAGAACATGAAATCCGGTTTCGTACCCTCTTTTATTATCCTTGTCCTCAACATCATAAAAAGCAATCATATCATCCACTTTAGACGCTAAAATTTTTTTTAGCAGATACTCAATTTCTTTTTCATATTTTAAATTATCAAACAGAAATAGTTCGTATATCTTTCCTGATAAACCGTGACAAAATGTAGTTGAATAATAAATAATATTATCTTTATCTTCAATTAGGCAGCTTAAAATAGTATCCATTTTTTTTCTTATACAACTTTCCATTCCATAAAATAATGACCACTCTTGATAAGAGTTATCTAAAATAGTTGACATGTAACCTGAAGTCCCGTAACACCAGCTAAAGTTCAATTGATTTTTCAGTGGGTTATGGTTATTACTATTTGGATAATATTCTTCTTCTGGAAGTAAAAACGAATTGTTTTCTATTTTAAATATAAAATTTTCGAGTTCAATTAATCTTTGTTTTACTAAAGATGTATATTTCTCATAACTACCGACTTTTAAATACTTTGAAAACACATAATATATTCCTAGTAATCCATGCGAGATACCAATACTAATGTATTCATCATCATTTGATTCAATCTCTACTCCATAAACATTGTTTAGCACCATTTTTTTAGGAATATTTTTTTCAAAAGTAGTTAAATATAATAAGAAATCAATAATCTTACTTATATATTCTTCGTTTCGAATTTTTCCTAAATCATCTTCTAAAAGATAATTTAACAAACTGCTAATCCCCAAAATCAAATCATAGTTATTAGAAATAATCTTTCTTTCATTAGCTAAACGATACAGTAGAGGTATATCAATATCCAAACTATAAAAAATTTGCTGTTTAATGCTTTCATATGCTTTAATACAGTAGTATTTTTCTTTGTAGAGAAGTTTCAATGAAACAAGTAATGAAGTCGCCCCTATAAACGAGCTGCCGTAGTTTTGAATGTCTAATTTTTTGGGAAAATACTTACTTACGTATTTACTAGTTATAGAGTCCCAGTCGAATTGCGGGAGCGATCCTCTTAAACTAGAAATAAAAATTGCACCATCCAAAAAATTTATTAATTCTGGCTGATCAAATTGTTCATTGATAATCTTTTCAATAAAGATATCTCTAGTAAATCGTTCCATTTGATCAATTAGTTTCATTCTTAGCTCTGAGTCTCCGTGCATCATTTTCACCTCAAAAGTAATTTCATGTTTGCTACTTACTAATTTCTATAAAAATTATCTCTAGAAAATTCATACATTAATTTCATAATTCTCTGCTCTTTCTCTGGATTATAAGAACATATTCGATTTATTGTCATATGAATGATTGATAATAGAATATAATCTCTATCATCCAAAAACTCAGAGAATGTTATTGCAAGATCATTTTCTATTTTCATTTTTTTGTTTCTTAGTTGTTCTAAATGCACATATGCACCTTCTACTGTTTTATAAATTAATTTCTGAGATATTTTATAACGTTTAAATTGCTTCATTAAATCCATAATTTCTTTTTTAGATATATTAAGATCCAATAAATAACTATACGTGTGTGCTACAACGAATTCATCGTTTTCTAAAATATTATTTATATTTATTTTGTCCATCAAAAAAGCAGTTTCCGCACAAAAAAATTTTAGTATTTTTTTAGTAGCTGACACCCCACCATACCGATTATATTCAGGACAAAAGTGTGCTATACTAATTTCTTTTATTTCAATACCACTACTCGACTGATATATAATATTTCTAATTTTATCAAAATCTATATTGGATTCTTCTTTTTTAAAGCGTAATCTAATGTGTGGATTAGGATCCATGTATCTAATAAAAAAGATTTCTTTAACTCCTAATGCTTCTAAATATTCTATAATATGAGGTAAGTCTGATAAAATAAATATATTTTGAAATTCTTCTTGAAAATAAATCTTTATTGACTCCCATTCTTTATTGATAGGATCCTCTATATAATTGTTGTTCTGATAAAAACTATATGCCAGCTTGTAATTTGGATTTTTTAAAGTAAATACAAATTGGTTATTTCTCCCCAATGAAATAGACTCCGAACTGTCAGAATATATATCTCCCTCCCATTCGGTTAGAATCAAAAAACCATTTTTTTTAAGAGAAGATAATATACCTTCTACATGCATGTCATTCTCTAAATTATAATAGCTCGTATCTGGTCCCATTGAGATACCAATCCAAGTAGGAAGGTTTATTTTTTCACAAAATGCTTTAAACGAATTGATTTTAATTTTTTTATCAAAGTAGGTCAGTTGCTCATAAGTGATTTTCCAATGTCGTTTAACTAAAGTAAGATTTTTGTAAGTAATCCTAGGAACGTAATAAAACTGATGAACCAAATTCTCAAAAAAATCGCTTAAATGATTCTGAAATTGCAATCTTGTCATGTATAGCAATTGATACAAACGATTATATACAGTCAATGAGTTAATCATGTTGAATTGTTTAACTAAGAGCGCACTTTTTGAATCATTTAAAAATGTAACGATTTTATTATTTTTTAAAACAACGCTTATCTCTTTAAAATCTATTGAATTTTCCATACTGAAAGTAAAATCTATTGTTGGTAGGGAAAAAGGATTCTCTTTTTCTACCAAATCGGCTGCTTTAAAATCAAATGATTGATCAAAAATTCTAACTTCTTGAAAATTATTTTTTAAATACTTATCAGGAGGTAAACTCTCTGCTTTTTTATTATTGAAAAGATGATTTACCCGTCCAATATATCCACCTGCAGGAGTATTAATAGACTGTGGTATATAATAGTAACAAAGTTTATTATTATCTTTAAATTGTCTAATCGAAAATAAAATATCAAAATTATCAATCAATTCCGATTGGTGTGAATCTAGGTAATCTAAATAGAAGTTATCAATTACATCATCGGATAACTCTAAATCAGTTTTTAAATAAATTGATTCTGCTATTAATTCCGCTAATCTGTCATAACTATTATTTTTATTATTTCTTGCTTGAGTTACCTCATTTTCTTCAATATTAATTGATCTATATGTCTCATCAATGAGTCTTAGAGCAGATATAGGTGCTTCTGCATCATTTCTAGAACTAATAAATTGCTTATATGTCTCCAGAAAATCCTCCCCATCTATATTAGTAGTAAAATATGAAATGATGTTAGAAAATTTTTCTACCTCGGATTTTGCATTTTTAGATAATTTTACTTTTTCCCTATTTAAAGCATTAATGTACAAATATTGTTTTGATTCTACTAACATTCTTTGCAATGAAATAATTTCCTGACTTTTCATTAGCACTTCTTTCGAAGAATCTACAGAATTTAATTGATGCAACAGGCTGATAATCTTAAGAAGTACATCATTTTCTTTAATTTTTACTTTGTACAATAAGTTTTCTAACTTATTACTATAAGAATTTTCTTTGTACACATCTGATATTAGAACGCCTTTTTTTATCAAGTTTTTAATATATTTATAACAATCCTCTAAGTTGCTTATGTGAAATTTATTACAAATCAATTTACTAACTTTTTTTATGTTTATTGGAGTTGAAGCTGTAGTAACTATATAATCTAATAGCTTGGTTCGTTTAATTTTGGTATATTTTTCATTTTTAGGATTCACATTGCCGTCAAAGATAGTAATATATTTAGACTTAAGCGATACAAATGGTGATAACTGTATAGCTATATTAGGATAATAATCAAAATTTTCTTCAATCTTACTTTTTAAATCATTTAACCATATCTCTGATATTTCTACACTCATACAAAATTTACTATCTATATATTCTTGGTTTGATTCTTGAATATCAATGGGACTGAACTCTCCTACCATAAATGTATTAAAGGCTCCAAATGGGGTTGGACGAAAAGCCATCCTTGCCAGATAGTTATACATAGTTACTCCAATGGATTGCAATTCCGTACTTGATAGACTACTATGATTTATCAATTTATAATATAGTGTGTGATTGGCATAGTATAATGGAAATTCAAATTTATCCATATTTTTTATTATATAATCAGTAATCCTTGTACTATCAAGTGTAGATATATCTTCCTTAAAATTTACGTATTTTAAGTTGCAATATCTCAAATGGAATGTATTTTCAACATGATAAATGTTTTTCATAATTTATACCTCATCAGTTTTCTGCGTGTAAAAGTCTGTTAAACAAATTATTTTCACAAAGCTCTTCATAAGAGCCTTTATCTATTAAGTATCCTTCATCAATTAGTATTATCTTAGAGTCCAGATCTTTTAAATTTTTTATTCTATGACTTACAAAAATAACTATATTTGCTTCTGAGTAGTTGCCAATAATACTATTTAGTTTTTGTTGAGAAATATTATCAAGTGAGGCATTTGGTTCATCTGCCACTAACAGTTTAGGCTTTCTTACTAAAGCTCTTGAAATGCCAACTTTAACCCACTCTCCGCCAGACAATTGAGTACCATCATCAAACCAGTACCCCAATTGAGAATCTAAATCGATTTTATTAGAAAATTTTTCATCCAATTTATATAGTACATTCTTTACATCACTATCCTTTATAACTTGATTATTTATGATATTCTCCCTCAAAGTAAGCTCATATTTATTGAAGTCTTGGAATATCGCACCAGCTTTTGACCAATATGAATCTAAATCTACAGTCCTTAAATCAATATTATTTACCAAAATTGTGCCTTCATAGTCTAAATAGAGTCCTAGGATAATACGTACGAGTGTGGTTTTTCCAGCTCCATTAACACCTACTATTGAATAAACATTACCCTTTTCCATCGTAATATTTATGTCTTTTAAAACTTTTTTGTTCCCTCTACTAAACGAGACATTTATTAGTTCTATGGTATGTATGTCATCTAAAAGTACTTTTTTAGCAGAGCTTTTATTAGTGAAACTAATTTCAAAAAATTGAAATAATTGACTTAAAAAGAGACTTTGTGTGGTTAAGGTAGTTATGCTTGACATTAGTATTTCAGAACTATTTCTAATATTGGTACCACTTTGTATATATGAAAGAGCAGTACCTACCAATATTTTTCTAGATAGCGCCTCAAATACAGCCATTAAAAATAAATAGAGCATAATTATTAAACTCATAAAAGAAAGAATTGTGTCAAATAGTAATTTTTTTTTAATCAAAGTCCTATCTTGTTTAAAAAAATCATTAAATATATCTGTATATTTTTCTAAAAAGTATTTATGCAATTTATAAATTTTTATCTCTTTAAAGGAAAATTCATTTTTTAATATATATGAAAAATACCACTTTTTTCGATCGTCTGTAACTCGATTATTGTATAGATTGAAGTTTTCTTTACCAAAATATGATAATACATATGCTCTTATCATAGAAAGTGACATAATCAAAACAAATATCTGCCATTTCCAAAATAATAATATCAAACCATTACTAGCAATAGACAATACTGTGCTGAAAATAGTCAATGCATTTATAAAATAAGTATATACCGTATCATTAGACTGCTCATCGGCTTTCTGAATTAGGTTATAAATTTCAGTATTCTCAAAATGATTTAGATCCATTTCAGAAGTTTTTTTTAATATTTTTGTGTTTATTTCAAGAGAAATACGATTTTTATATTTAAATCCAACATATTCATTTAACTTACTCAGAATAATATTTACGGACGCTAAAAAAAAATATAAAATCAAATAATTTATTAATCCTATCGTAACTATTGACTGTCCTTGAATATTATTTAAAATACCTCTAAATAAGATCACATTTATGCTCGAATAAAAACCGTTGAAAATGAAATATATAATCGTAAAAATAAACATTTTTTTATTAATAGAAAACAAAAATCCACTTGATTTTTTTAGTAATCCTAATGTCTTAGCTACACTTAGCAAACTATTTGATCTCATTAATTAAAAACCACTTTTCTTTTACTTATCTTTATTAATTATTTTTTCAATCCATTGTTTAGCATCTTTGTATGAATCTTGAGATTCGACCTCAGGAGTTATGGGATCATCTGCCTTATGATTCACTCCATCATTAGTTTCTATTGTTCTCGTAGAAAGTCCTAGATAGTAGTCATCGTATAGCTTGAATCCTTCTCTGCCACTTAAATAACCTCCAGTGGATTGTCCAATAAATATACTTTGATCGATATTACTAATAACAGTTAGTAGTAATATTTCTGCTGAACTAGCAGTAGTACTACTACCTAAAACTGCAACTGGCATTTTTAACTTTTCTTGAGAAGTTATTGGATAATTATGATCATCATAAACTATTTCAGAATCACTTAACTTAACAGAGGATCGGTTGTTTTCGTTGTCTACAAAATTAAAAAGTGTTCCGTTTGGTAAAAGCTGAGCAAGACTTGCAATCAGTACGTCTAAATTTCCTCCATTATTTGTAGACAGATCGATGATTACACCCTGAATGTCCTCTTTATTTATTTCGATAAAGTTGTGTACAGTCTTTATATACTTCTCTTCATCTGACTTCTTTCCAGAAAATCCGGGTAGTGTTATTGTTGCTATTTTATCCCTATCAATACTGACGATTGGTAAACTCGTAAATTTTGAGTATTTTTTATCTTCCGCTTCATATTTAATAACTTCTGTGTGCTTTCCATAGTTTGTGGTTAGAAATGGCGCCAAATCTGAAACAGCTTCTGAATAACTATCATATTTTTCTTTGTATTCATAATTATTCATTTTTTCCTTCTCTTGTATTCCTTTACGCTTTGATATGTAAACGATATCAGAAATAAACTTGTTTTTTGAAGGGGGTATAATGTAAATTGCTTCATTCGTGATCTCTAAAGATATTCTAGGAAACCAATAGTTTATAATTGGCAGTATTATTACTATAAGTAGTACAATCCATTTTATTTTTTTTTTCATATAGCCACTTCTCTCTTATGTTTCTTAGCGATACATTAAGAAACATATATTACTTAAAAAATATTTTATCACTATAAAATATTACTTTAATTATTGGACTATAATGTCGTCCACTGAATGAGTCTCTCATTATTTTATACATCGATAATAAATAAACTGCCGAACATTATCTAAAGATCTCCTTTTGTCATTTCTACAAACTTTGTGATATAAAAATTATAATAGTGTTAGTATTAATAAAAAGTTAAAATATTGGTAAAATTTCTATACAGAGCGAAGCTATGATATTAAATATTATTTATCAAATTCCTGAATTGGTTAACTAAAAAATTTATACTTTGTATAATTTTCACATTATTAAAATACCTACTTTGATTGTTGCACTTATCCGAAAGAAATATTATGGTCAAATAAAATGGAGGTAAAATAATTATGTTTTCTAATTGGAAAAAAAGTCTATCGCTAAGAAAGAACTTAAAAAACAACTTTTACGAAAAAAAAATTTGCATTACGTCAAGAAGGTAAAGATCCTCAAAAAGGTTGGCATAGCATGGTAAACACTGGTATGAGTGGCAGTTGTATGAGAGGCGCTGCGGTCGTTGATATTACAGGTAGAAATTTAGAAACGTATAACTACTTTAGTGAAGCTCAAAAACAACTTGCTGAAAAGCTAGATAAAAAAAATTATTAGAGCATTAATATCTTTCGGAAAATAGCATTTTATATCAAAATAATTTTTGAGAAGACCAATGATTTTTTCGGCTCTATAATTTATGGGACTGATGAATCAGAATTGATTCTTCAGCCCCATTTTC
>ERZ507044.438-NODE-438-length-16466-cov-10.0427_pt1 | contig 16466 bp, 19 predicted proteins | sample MGYA00512870_ERZ507044 | MGnify/ENA metagenome assembly ERZ507044
AGTCATTGAAAGATCGCGGTTACGACACGATCATTAGTATCCACTTATCAAGCGGGATCTCTGGATTTATCGGAACGCTGTATGGAATCACCGATGAAATCGAAGGTGTTCAAATCATTCCTTACGATTCGAAAATCACAAGTATGCCGATGGGTCACATGGTAGAAACCGCTCTTGATCTATCAAGTCAAGGCAAAACCGTCGAAGAGATCATTTCCCATCTGGACACTATCAGAGACAATACCTATGCCTATCTAATCGTGGACGACTTGAATAACTTGGTTCGCGGCGGTCGCTTAACCAATGGGGCAGCCTTGATTGGCGGATTATTAAAAATCAAACCGATCTTGACCTTTGATCAAGGTAAAATTGTGCTTTACGAGCGCATTCGTTCCAGTAAAAAAGCATTCAATCGCGCAGAAGATATCATTGGTCAACGGGAGCAAGAAATCGCATTGCCCGTTAAATTTTATGTAATCCACGCCAACAATTTAGAAGTAGCGAAAGAAGAAAAAGCGAAGCTACAAGCGAAATACCCAAATGCAGAAATTGAGATTGGTCACTTCGGACCAGTTATCGGCACGCATTTAGGAGAAAAAGCCATTGGGATCGCTATTTCAGCGCAATAATTTTTATTTTTTCTATGTTTATCACGCCATTATCTTTTCAAGACGATGTTCGTAAGAACCAGTTAGACGTTTGTCTAGCTGGTTCTTTTTTCTGCTTTTTTGAGATTCGCTTGTAAAAAATCACACAAACTCGTACAATAGGATCAAAATGAAGGACTGACAAAGGAGGAATTGCTATGAAGTGTTCCTTAAGAAGGTGGCAAATGAGCGATGCGCAAGATTTAGCCCATGCGTTAAATAATCAAACCATCCACGATTATTTACGAGATGGGTTGCCATTCCCCTATACGGTCGCAGATGCACAAGCCTATATTCGATCTGTGGAGGAAGCAGAATTTGCCTTTGCGATCACTGTGGATGACCGAGCAGTCGGCAGTATCCGTGCTGTTCGCAAAGAAAATATCCATTATAGAACGGCTGAGATTGGCTACTCTATTGCACAAGAGTATTGGGGAAAAGGCTTGATGACGCAAGCCGTTCAGCAACTATGTGACTATGTATTTACTACATCAACTATTGTTCGTATTTCTGCTGAATCTTTTGCGAAGAATCATTCCTCTTGTCGTGTGTTGGAAAAGGCAGGTTTTACGCTAGAAGGCGTTTTGCGAAAGCATGCGGAGAAAAACCAGCAGCTGTTCGATATGAAGCTCTATGCGTTGATTCGTCAAGAGAAAGAGGGGCAAGATGACCACAATCAAAAAGGAGAAACCTATGAATGAACTGCAAAAATTACCAAATGTAGGTCAGGTTTTAGCGGATCACCTGGTTCGTATCGGCATCAATACTCCTGAACAACTACGCACAAAAACGGCCGAAGAGGTTTTTCTCGCTATCCGCCACCAATGCGATGCGGGCGCTTGCTTGCATATGCTCTACGGCATTGAAGGGGCGATCCAAGGCATTCCTAAAGCGCAGCTTACATATCAGAGAAAACAAGCGTTACGCCTTTTTTTCAATCAATTGAGTTAGTGAAGTAATGCGTCATAAAAAAGCACTTTTTAAGAGCGTTTGTTTTTAGATGCTTCTTATCAAGTGCTTTTTTACGACTTGTTTCCTTATTCAGCGAAGACACATTGGTCACATTGGTATTGGTTCCTGAAATCGCCGCAGTCATGGATAGAATCGTTTGCCACTGAAAATCAACTAGACATCTGTCCCTAGCTACTAGAAAAGACCTTTTGCTTGTTCCAAACCAGCTTCCTCATTATACTTACTCTATCTAGTAAATTACTAATTTACTAAACAAGGAGTGAGAATAATGAAAATACCAGAAAACTTGAAACATAAGCCCGTCATTAAAGTGGAAGACTATGACACTGTTGACGGAAAAAATGCGTTACATACAGATTCAAAAGGCCTTTCCCTCGGATTAGCACAATGGAATGATCGCGGAAAAGTCGATATCTCAGGCAAGGTTTGGCGCCATACAGGTGAAAAATGGTCTCGTCAGTCAGAAGAACTACCCCTCACTAGAATCTTAGATCTAGCAATCTTAGTGGCGCAATCTAGTTTGTATTTTCAAGAGGCCTATCGCCATGAAAAGTTTTACGATCCTGAAAATCCGTTGATCGAGATCATTGGCCTGCAAGGAAATCGTATGACCGTTGAAGTAGACACCGAAAATCCTAAAATCGATGAAGACATTCTGCTTTTTTATGATTCCTTGCAAAAAGATGGCGAGCTATACGGCGAACGCTTCAAAATCCTAAAGCGGCTTTTAGATGAGCTAGGTTATTAAGAAAAGGAGCAGATTGCCATGACACAAAATCAACCGTCTTTTGTCGTAACGAAAGGACGCGCTTTTAGCAAATTAGAACAAACCATGATTTGGAAAAAACCACAAAGTCATCAGACCAGTGCTGAAGAACTACGAATTGCTTCAGAGATCGCGTTGAATTGGGCGGATCCAGAGATGAAGATCTTCAATGTGTTGCTGGAAGGCGATGCTGGGTCGGGTAAGACTCAGTTGGCAAAGGCACTTTCTGCCGACCTGCAACTGCCCTACACCAAAATCACCTGCTTTGCGGATATGGATAAGTCAGATGTATTTGGTGCTTTATTACCAGTGATCAACACCGACCAAGAAGAGGACAAGGACTTGCTGGATGCGATTTATCAAAGTGATTGTTTTGAAGATGTCTTGGCTTTGATCCAGCGGCATTTTTCCTTGACTCGTGAGCGGGCACGGGCGAAATTTGCGGAACTGATCGAACGGATTGAAACCAGTGATCAGCAACCGACGATTCAATACAAATTTTATCCCTCCGAAATCGTACGGGCGCTGGAAAAAGGCTATTTGCTTGAGATTCAAGAACCAACGGTCATTCGTGATGCTTCGGTACTAGTGGCGCTAAACTCGGCCCTTGAACAAAACGGGATGCTAAATATCCCGACTGGTTTTGTTCGACGACACCCTGACTGTGTGGTGATCATCACAACGAATCGGAATTACCAAGGCAACCGCCCCTTGAACGAATCCTTGCGAGATCGGATGCAGCACGCTGAAAAAATGGATTTACCTGAGCTAGCAGTCATGGTGCAGCGAGGCATTGCCAAAACCAGTTATCCGGACAAAACGACTGCAGAGAAAATGGCTGAAATCATCCGCTTACTAGACGTGACCGCCAAAGCCAACGCCATCAAAGGGGTGGCGGGCATGCGTTCCTATTTTTATTGGTTAAATGCTGTCAAACAAGGACAAGATCCCTTTACAGCAATTGATAGCAAAGTGCTCTACAAAATCACTACCGATCCAAATGAGCTTTCTCTGTTACAACAGGCGCTAGAAGCTTCAGGGTTATTGGCGCAATTGCGGCTTTTGTTTTCTGGACAACCGCTAAATGCCTTTAAAGAACAAATCAAAGGACGCAGAGTCAGCAGCGAAGAGGCTGACCAACGCAATGTAGTGGAAGAAGGCACGCCCATCCTAAAAAATGAGCAAGTCCTTGAGACCGCCAATCAAGAAACTGAGGCGGAAACGATGGAAACCAGTGATTCTGACAAACAAGAAGCGAAAGACCCAGCAACTGAGGCGACGTTTTCAGAAGAACTAGAACGCAATAGTCATGATGGACAAGCAAAAGCTGGGAGTGAGACACAAGAGGCAGGTCCTACTGCTCATTCTTTGTCGATCGAAGCGTATGAAACCCAGGAAAAAGAAAAGAAAACCACGGCATCAAAGGCAGCACGACAAGCATTAAAAGAATCGATCCATGCCAAAGAAGGGCTGATCGTTCATCGACCACCCGTCGATTTAGAAAAAGCGACTGAAGCCCAACAGCGTTTGCAGCCGTTGCAGCCGATCGTAGAGTCATTGATCAAGCAAACCCAAGAAGTATTGGAAAACGAACAAGCTTCGGCATACAGTAAAGGTAAGTACAGTGGTACACGCTTTGATGCCAGCAAGGTTGCGTATCAGGATTTTCGGACCTTTGACAAGAAGAATCCACCTCACGAACAGCCTTCCTTAGCTCTCGCTTTGCGCATTGATGAATCAGGTTCGATGATTAGAGATGATCGGATACAGTATGCGCAACAGGCGGTCTTAGCGGTGAATGCGTTCGCGGAGCGTTTATCTTTGCCATTGATGATTTATGGCGATACAGCAGATGTGACCGCTCGTGAAAAGACCTCGCTTTTTGCTTACAAAGAATTTAACGAAGGTTTTGAATTTGTGCCAGAGAAACTCATGACAATGAAGCCTCGGCAAAATAACCGTGATGGAGCTGTCTTGCGTGTGCTAGCTGAAAAGCTCGCTCATCAGCCGGCAACCACTAAATTACTCTTGAATATCAGTGATGGCCAGCCAAAAGCTCTTCCTGATTATACAGGGGTAAAAGCCAAAGAAGATATTCAGCAGGTGATCGCTGACTATGAACGACAAGGGGTGCTGTTTCTTGCAGCTGCTATTGGGCAAGACAAAGAGGTGATCAAAGCGATTTATGGGGAAGAACGCTTTATTGATCTTTCCAATTTAACAGAATTTCCGCAGCGTTTGTTGCAGCTACTGACAAGGTATCTGTAAACGTCGATAGCGAAAGGGAAAAGAGTGTGGACTGCATGCCGCACTCTTTTTTTGATCATAATTATATTATGTAAACAAGATGATATTTGTCTAAATTTGGAAAGTTCTGTAAAATAGACGCCAAAAGGAGAGATATCATGAACAAATGGCGGTACTTCTACTATCCTTGCCAATTCGGCTGGCACGCGGCTCTTCGTAGGCGCAGTTTGCTGATGAGTGGTGTGTTGGCGATTCTTCTACTGATCATCGCCATCTTTGCAGAGCATTGGCTAGTGTTTTTTCATCAATGGCTACAATATGAAACAAATAGCAGTGAGAATCAGATGGATCTCACGTATGCCAGTTGGCTTTTCTTTTTGCAGTTGCTACGCTTCGTACTAGGCGTTCTAACTGTAGGCTTGATCGCCGCCTTTTTATGGCACTGCAATCACATGTATCGTTTTCATTTGATGGGGGAGGAGCAGCAATCTCTGAGTATTCGGTTGTTGTTAGGACAGTCTCCGTTGTTGGTCACCTTAGAAGAGCTTTTCTTTGTAGGCATTCAAAGCATTGTTATTAGTTTGATAGGGCTTGTCAGCGGTTTGTGGCTTAGTCAAAAAGCACTGCAGGATTTTTTCCATTTCTTTCATCTTCCCGCAGGCTTTACTTTTGAATTTCCCTTTAAAGGTCTATTAATCGCTCAACTTGGTGTTCTCTTGCTGCTTTTTTTATTACGATTCCGCGGTACAAAGAGGACGGTTGAAGAGATTCTCGTTAACGGATGCCCGAATGGGTGAGGGAATAGGCTGCCTTTATTTCCCTCTTTCAAAATGCGAACATATGTTTTATAATAAGTGAAACAAGACAAAGGTCGTGAAATTGTGAAGACATCCTTAACTTTAGAAATGGAAGAGGCACTTTATTATTATTGTCGTGAAAACAGTGATATTGTGGTAGAAGAGGTAGTCATGCCAGATGATCACGGCATCGTGGATACTTTGAGTTGTCGCTTGACGGCTGAAAATACCTTTGAATGGCGTTGCTACGAACTCAAAGTTAGTTTGGCAGATTTTCGCTCAAAAGCAAAACTATCCTTTATTGGGAATTATAATTATTTTGTCTTACCCAAGGCATTGTATGAGAAAGTCAAAGATCAGATTGGATCTACAATTGGTGTTCTGGTCTATCATGCATTTCTTGAAAAAGAAACGGGCAGCAAAGGGTATTTCAGTGTCGAAAAGAAGCCCCAACGGCAAGAGCTGCAGGTTCCAGAAAATGCCTTATTGTTTCGGTTGATTTCGGCACAAGCAAGAGAAGTCGGCAAAGCAAAACAGACTGCTCGAGGATTGCGGGTATTTTCAACAGAACGTTTGTACCAAGAACTGAAGAAACGTCAGCCTGAGTATGACTTGTTCGGTGGTGGGGTCAATTACTATGATCGATTTATTGAAGATACTCAGCTACAAGCGATCGAAGCGTTGAAGGAAGAATTGGCCGCTACGAGAGCAGCCTATGAAGCGCTGGAAAAACGTTTTTTATCAGGCGAGTAAGAAGGAGAGAAGAAGATGTACTTCCCGTATATTCGTGGAAAACAATTTGATTTATTGGCGTTGAAAGCACTGTTGGAACAAGATTGTTTGTCAGACGCGATCCAGCCGATCATTGAACCAGTCAAGCAATCAAAAACGTTTTGGACGACCATTGACCTGTTTCAAAGGAAGCAGCATCCTTTTTATCTGGTTAGCAATCCACAGGCGGGGGCTTTTCTGACGGCAGAGGGGTTAGCAGAGTTGCAAAATGTTACTGCCCCTAAAGCAATGATCGTAGATCGCCCCATTGAGACAGTGGAAGAAAAGCCTGATCTTTGGATCATTCATCAAGCGGACCAAGCACTCGTTAGTGATTGGCGGGAAAATACGCTGCCGGTACTGGTAAGCAAAGAGTTTCGTTTGTTAAATAAAATCAACGGACCGAAACTACTGATGGAAGATCCGTTTACCCGTTTACCTAAAAGTAGTTTTTATACAGAATGTCCAGACGAAGGATTTTCAAAAACCCATCATCTTTATCATAAGTTGGGCTATGCGGGATTTAGTGATTTTTCTGTCGATAGCAAAATTTATTATGAGCACAGTTATCCCTCAAAACGGTTGGTTTTGCATTGGATCTATCCGACAGCAGAGCAAGACTTGCGGATCGTTCACTTATTTTCTGAGGAAGAATTACCAAGTCAGAAAGAAAAGTTTTTCGAAGTCATGGAAGCTTTGTTACAGCATGAGGAAGAGTATCCTACGCAAACAGCTGGGCTGCAGCTATTAGTTGCTGCCTATCAGCAAAGGTCGTTTCCTGGTATGGGCGTTATTCGGAAAGCTGCCGTTATGAATCACTTGGAACTCGTCAGTCGTCTTATTTAGTCGCTATGCGCATACGATTGTAGGCTCTAACAAAATACTGCCATTTATTGTACAAAACACCTTGATTGCACCCATTGTTTTCAGGATAGTGATAAAATCAGGGAAAAGGAGTTGGCGCTCGTGGGAACAAAAGATAGAGAATATTATCGAAATGAAGGAAAAGAATTTGAAAAAAATAAGAAAAACCTGCTTATTCGACGTTTAAATCAACTAATCGTTGTCTTGGTCATTTTGATCATTGTCTTTTCGGCGATCCTGTATTACATAGTTTGAAACTTTCCGTAGCTGTCATTGCTTTATTGGCAGCAACAAAACGAAACTTGTACTTAGATGACTGTGCACCCTTGATTAGGACTCGCTATGGGAATCTGATCCGTTTAGGTGAAAACTGAACGCAACGAACCGTTTCTTGTTTATCGTTGCTGGTTTGCCTGTGATCAAGATTCCCATTAGGCTATTAGTTAGCATAAATTTGCTGGGTTAAGTGCGAATCATTACTGATAAGATCGTGAACAACGATTACTTGACTGATTCATTGAGTTTGGTCAGCAGCTGCAAACAAAGCTTGAATTCAAAGATTCAAGAATCAACAAGATCAAATACAGATAAAGGTACAGATATAATTTGCCAGTTGATTTTCTTATCAGTTGTAGAACAAACAAAATCTAAAACTATCGCTCAAATGACCATTTTTTTGGATTATGCTGCCAATTAGGTGAATTTGAAGGAAATAATCCTAAATAAGAGGGAGGAGAGCCGTAAAATTACCAGTTAAATACGGTGTTCGAAAAATTTTATATTTTAGTTTACATAATATATATTATACAAAGTTATATTCGGAAAAGAGTTCGTGATATTTTAGACAGTTCAAGTCAATTTTGCATCATTTTACCTCCCTCCGAATGACTTTTATCAGGAAATTGTCACTAATTCACTTAAAATTCAACTAAAACTAAGAGTTCTTATTTTACAAGTTTCTTCAGATTCTTTTTTATGATTTGCTGATCAACAGTTTGTTCATTGTTAACTGTCTTGTAGCAAGTTACATACGGATTCGTCTTTTTTATCTCAGCAAATACAGATTCAAGCTATCAGCCTTGATTCACGAACCAATCGGTTTGATTGTATGCTATAATCATTTTGAAAATCTTTGAGCTTTTACCTAGAACTTTATCCATATATAGCCAATCCGTTTTAAAATTCTGACACAAGTACTTAGACGTTGCAAATGCCAACAAATATCTATTACATGATTCGATAAAAAAGAACCCTAAAATCATGTAGATAACTTAGGGTATTTCGTTATTTAATATAATTGTAATGTTCATAGGTCGCCATAAACGTCCATATTTTGCTAAAAAAGTCTGAATAAAGCGCCGTTGATCATTCCTTGGAATACTAGAACCATGGCAAGTAAAATCAAACCAGCAGCTATCCACAAGCTTATTTTTCCTTTTCGTCGACTGCTGAACGGATTTTGCTTCAAATTGCCACTCGTCAGGATGAAATACATAATCAGGCTGAATGATATGAGCAAAATAATTTCTATCCCTATACCTAACCATAATTTACCATTAATGAGTTGCAGACTACTGATTTGCCTAGTTTGCAGCTTGTTTTTTCCATTTGTGTAATTAATACCCGATAAAAGCAATTCCATCCGTATAAGCTGACAATTCTAAAAGGAGAATAAAAATGAAAAAGAAGAAGCAATTAAAGCTAGTCTTTTTACCAAAAATCTGGGCGTCACTCCTCTACTTGCTTTTCGTGTTCACAGCCCTCTTCCTCTACTTATCAAAGTACTTGGACATTTCTTTCTTTACTTCGATGTATCCTGACTTTTATCTTCATATCTCCAATTTTTCGATTAGTTTGATTATTGGCTTACTGGGGTACTTTTGGCTTCTCGTAGGTGCGCCATTTAAAGCCGTCACGCTATTGACCCTGCTCTTACTCATTGCCAATCTATTGAGCGAGACTGTCTTTGGCTTTATGAACACCCCTGATCGAATCGATTTACTTTTTGGGATTGCAGGAACGCTCGTCGCATATTTTACTTTGGCAATGATCAAAAGACACGGTTTAGTCAAGAATCAATCGGTTTGATTTCAACAGTCGTGACTTCTCCTTATATGATCCTTTTGCTACTTAGGTTCAACCCATTTTTTGGGAAAAGAAACATCTTGCTGCAGTGATTTAGCCGAAAAAAGCACTCAATAAAGGGAGTGCTTTTTTTCGTTTCCATTGGCGATACTTTCGTATGGCTAGTCACTTGGTAGCCAATACAATGGACTTAGCTGTAGATTTTCCCAATACGGGTTGTGAAACCCTATCAAATAGTGCATAGCTAAATACCCAAAAATCATAAAGCCAAATGACAAAGTCACGATCCGTCCCCACCGTGGTATTTCTTTGATAAATAGACCTAGCATACCTATCAATAAGGGGAACGAATAATTAAACAGTAAATCACTTCTAATATTTTGGTTCCGAGGGTCCTTCATTATTTTGTCATTTAAGCCCCAACTTATGCCGACGATCACAAACATAAGAGCCAGAATAGTCAATCGTTTGCGATCAAAAAGCCACTGTTCTTTATCTTTCCTACTTGCAAAGTAGATCGTAAGCAGGACCACGATTAATCCAGACATACTATTCTCCTTTTTCGCCAGCTATTTTCTAAAACGTTCATGATTCCTTCAGGATAAATTATAACATATATAGTATAAAAAAACGATACCCGCCACTATCCCCTTGTTTGATGCACTTTTTAGATGTTACATAGAAGAATCAGAAATTTAAAAATCTGTTCGCTTTACAAAAGAGAACGTATGTTTGTATTATATAGATAAGAGGTGATTGCTATGGGTATGCTGCAACCATATGAAGATCGAAAAAAGCTAAAGTGGCAAGGATTCTTTTTATCTGAGCATACAACTGAAATTGAAGAAGAGCCGACACGTAAATTTGATTATCCACCTAAGCCGTCACTCACAACGGAAGAAATCAATCAGTGTTTATTTGAAGCCATGAAAAAGAACCTAACTGTGGCGATCCAACGAGAAGAAGTCAATGAAGAAGGCGGCTATCCTCCAGATATTATCGGGAAAATCAGTGGTTATGATCCATTAGGTATTTACTTGACGGGAGAAACAACAGAAAAAATCCATTATGATGAGATTCGTCATGTTGCTTTTTATGAAGAGAAAAAATGGTTTGATCTCAACGAATGATCCGCTTTTTACTACTTACTAAAGGAGGAATACCTGATGCAAACACAAAAAGGCGCTGTCTCAAAACTAAGGATCGTCTCCTTTGCCCCCTCCCCTTTGGTCCGCTTTACACTAGGCACCACCAACTGTTTGATTGCGAAGCACAGTTTGAATTTTTTAGGGGATGTTGATGAGGGCATGTTTCTAACTGTGGGTGGCTATTGGAATAAGCGCCACCAATTCGTGGTACAAAAGTATACGGTGTACGGCAAAACAAAAATCATGTTGGATATCGATGCCTATCGACAAAAAACAGTAAAGGCGGGTTCATTATGAGAGCAAGAGACCTCTTAACAGCACTGACAACGTCATCGAGTGCAGCGGATTACCAAGGAATTTATTTAACGTACAAAGAAAACCTGATTCCTTTTACGACGATCGCTCAAGATAGCCATAACCAATTGATTTTATTTTTCGAACCAAAAAAGCCTGCTCTGACGCTGAAAGAATTATATACACAGCTAATGCTGCATAAGAATTTGGACTTGCTCTATTGGGATGGCGAGTCACGACAAAAGGTATTGGGGTTTCGTGAACAAGAAGAAAAAATCATCCTTTAGTCCCCTCGCCTATTTCGGCACACAACAAACGTTGAAAATCTCGGTAAAAAGAAAAAAATGAAGTATACTTTGTGTAAAGACTAAAGGAGTTTATCATGAAAAATCAAAAGATTACCCAAATGAGTTTTGCGAAAGTCTATCCTCTGTATATTGCCAAAGCAGAACGGAAAAATCGGACAAAAGAAGAAGTAGATCAGATTATTACCTGGCTGACTGGGTATGACCAAGAAACACTCCAACAGATGACTGATGATGTTTCTTTTGAACGCTTTTTTAAGCAAGCCCCTCAGCTCAATCCTGCACGAAAACAGATTACTGGTGTGATTTGCGGGATTCGGGTAGAAGAGATCGAAGAGCCAATAGTTCAAGAAATTCGTTACCTAGATAAACTGATCGATGAATTGGCGAAAGGAAAAGCCATGACGAAAATTCTGCGCTCTGCTGAATGAGGCGTTTTTTTCGAGTTGCTATTTAAGAATCAACGCTTTATACTAGAAATACCTTGGCAGGGGCAAATCATTGCTCAAAACACAGTGGGACAACACCCCACTGTGTTTTTTTATCCTGCCTTTCTTGACGACAGCTTGTAACCAGGCAGGCGATCTTAGTTTAGTTCAACCACTTAGCATGTAGTGCCCTTTGGAATTGGCCGCCTTTTCGTGAAAACACAAGAACGTTGGCCGCGGCTCTCCTCTTCTTTACTCAACAAGTCGCTCTTGACACGTACAAAAAAGCACTCCTCTTATAGAAAGGAGTGCTAACTATTACTTTTTCATTTCTTTGATCTGTTCTTTTCGTTTCAAATACGCCAGCTCTTTTTCCATTTTGCGATAGCGAGCGAAGGCTGCTTCTGAAAGCTCACCGGCAGCAATAGCTGCTTTTACCGCACATTTCGGTTCTGTTTCATGCTGACAGTCTCTGAAGAAACAACCTTCAGCATATTGACTGATCGCTTCAAAGGATTGCTCGATCGAAGCTGACCGAACGGTACTGATGCCAACTTCCCGCATGCCAGGAGTATCGATGATCATTGCGCCAGAGGGCAGTGTGAACAACTGGCGACTCGTCGTCGTGTGTCGTCCTCGACTATCCTCTCGTATGTCATTGGTTTTTTGAACGGCTTGTTCCATGAGCTGATTTAATAAGCTGGACTTCCCGACGCCTGACGAACCGATAAATGCACTGATTTTTCCGTCTGAAAAGTAGGCTTCTGTCAACAATTCGTTCGGTTCATAAATAGAAGTAGCGAATGCTTTCACACCAAAAGCATCGTTTAATGCTTGCAGCAGCTCTGCTTTTTCATCAGCTGTGACTTGATCGGCTTTGGTCAAGAGAATCACTGGGTTAGCGCCACTGTCCCAAGCGATCGTGACAAAGCGCTCTAACCGAGCGAAATTAAATTCTTCATTGGCGCTAGTTGCAATAAAAACCGTGTCGATGTTCGCAGCGATCCCTTGTTCATCCGTCCGATTTCCGGCTACTTTTCGTTGTAAAAAACTCTTTCGTGGGAGCAAAGCATCAATCAAGAAATGATCTTGATCATACACCTGCCCTTGTACAAAATCACCAACAATAGGATAATCCTTGGGTGCTAGTGCCTGCTGGCGAAATTTTCCTGTAACTGTTGCTAAACATTCTTCTCCTGTAGTCAAGCGGACTTTTGCGATATCTTTGGCCTGAAAGACCACAATTCCTTGTTTTTCCATGATTTCCCTCCAGTTAGTTAGGAGGCCGCACTTAAAAAGAGAAACCTCCGAGTTGATGTTGCTTCATTTGATTTGTCATAGGACATTTCCCCTTTCTATGTTGTGCTCATCATGTGATGTCGCTTTATTATACCACTGGAACGGACAGTATGCTAAAGCAAATGACCCAAAAGAACATTTACTGAAACGAAGTAGATAAACAAGCCAGCAATATCTTTGATCGAGGTGATGATCGGTGCCGAACCGGCTGCTTGGTCGATGTTTAGTTTAATAAGTACAAACGGGACTAAAAAGCCAAGTGCTGCCGCTAAGGTCATAGCAAAAACTAAGGAAATCCCAACAGCGACCCCTAACATCGGGATCCCTTGCCAAAGTGAAGCAGCGGTTCCAGAGATGATCCCGACGATCAAGCCTAGACTCAAACCGATCCAAACTTCTTTAAAGAAATGTCTGGTGAAGGTTGAAAGATCAATATGCCCTAACGACATCCCCCGAACAAATACAGTGGAGGATTGTGTACCAACGTTTCCACCCATATCCATGATCAACGGAATAAAAATCGCAACGGCTGCCACCGACTCTAACGTTTGTTCAAATTCATCAATGACGACCCCAGCTAAAAGTCCAGCCACTAAAGTGATCACTAAGAATGGCAAGCGGACTTTCCAGATTTGCCACAGGCTGCCATTGATCAAAACATTACTACGGTCTGCTTCGTTGGAGGCGACATCGACCAAACCAGCGGCATTAAACATGTCTTCCGTTGTTTCCAACTCGATGACATCGATCGCGTCATCGACGGTAATGATCCCAACGATTCTTGATTCCTTGTCTACGACTGGCAGCGCAATGATATCTAGTTCATTTAGCAAACGGGCTGCTTCTTCTTGGTCGGTGTCAGTGGTCACATAAATAACTTTTTGGGACATGATCTCACTGATGCGTTGATCCCCTTGTGCTATTAAGAGATCTTTCAGCGACAAAACACCTTCTAACGTTTTCGTTTGATCAGTAACATAAAGCGTATAGATCGTTTCTTTTTCTTTGGCTTGCATTCGCACTTTTTCCAATGCTTGATTGACTGTCATATCTTTTTTCAATGTAATGAATTCCGGTGTCATCAAGCGACCCGCAGTTTCGGCTTCATACCCTAGTAAGAGGTTTGTTGCAGCTCGTTCATCAGGCGCCAACGATTGTAAAAGTTTTTGTGTTACGGTCGCTGGCAACTCATCTAAAAGCCGTACACGAACATCAGGCGCCATCTCATTCACAAATTCGGTTGCTCGTTCATCGGTGAAAGAGCGTAATAAGTGTTGTTGGGTAGCTGGTGTCAAATCTTCAAACAGGATAAGGGCTTTGTCTTTCGGTAACAGTCGGAAAACGATCACTTTCTCATCAGCGGATAAATTGCTGAATAATTGTAATAGCGGCAGCTCTTCCATTCCTGATACGAGTTCTTTTAACTTTTCAGAGTCTTTCTTATTTAAATAATGTAAGATGGTTTCTTGCTGGTTCATGGGATACACTCCTTCTCCTATAATTTTGGTCAAAGAAAGAAAGGCAATCGTTCAGAAAATTGTCCAGTATTCTTTCGTTTGAACGTTGTCTGCTAGACAGCTGAAAGTTTGTTCCGCAGCTGGAGATGACTGTTATTAAAACAAGCATCAAAGGGATAGAGCAGCAACTTTATTCATTATATCACATAGTTTTTTTAAAATATGAAAAATATCACTCGCAGACGAAAAATTCTTTTAAAGGACGTCGCTTGTAAAGAAAATTGACTGAAGTTTGTCAAGAACAAAAGGCAAAAGAAGCTAGCAGACGCTGTAAAACATCCCCCGCAAATGGTATGATAAACTAGTTGTGATTTTTTTACTCACCGTTTATTCTAAACCTATATCAATGAAAAGAGAGGCAATAAAGAGATGGCAAAGAAAAAAACATTGATTGGATCGGTCACTGCGCTTCTCGCACTCGCAGCAGTTGGCTTTGGTTTCCTACAAAACAATGACCTATTTCCAAAGCAGGAAACGCAACAATCAGAGGTAAGCACCCCTTCTGCTAAAGATATTCGCGCAGACGAATTGGCACAGCTAACCTACCAAGGCACCCAAACAATTGAAGTCAATCAAAACATCCCTGAGTTTTCAGAAGACGACCTTTCACTTGAAAATGGTGCCTGGGAAGCATACGGCGACCTTGACCACCTCAATCGAGCGACTTCGGCTGAAGCAATGTTGAATCAATCCTTAATGCCTACGGAAAAACGTGGCGATATCTCCAGCGTGAAACCGACAGGCTGGCGTAATAAACAGCTCCCCAATGGGAAATATTTATATAATCGGACGCATTTGATTGGGTTTGCTTTAGCTGGCGAAAATGCAAACTGGAAGAATTTGATCACGGGAACTAGTCAATTGAACAATCCAGAGATGTTGCGCTTAGAAATGGATATCAACTACTATCTCAAGCAAGACAAAAACCATTATGTTCGATATTCTGTCACTCCAATCTATCGTGATGACGAGCTGGTTGCCCGTGGGGTACAGATGCAAGCCCAATCTATTGGCGACGATACGATCCAATTCAACTATTATATCTTCAACATCCAAGATGGTGTCACGATCAACTATGCGGATGGCAGCAGCGAGATTTCAAACGAAGATATGACGCAACAGGAGAATGCGACAAGTAGTGAGAACAACACGACAACAGCCACTTCTCAAAACAGTGAAACAGAGGAGAAACAGAAAGAATATGTCGATCAACAAGGAAATGGTTTGATCAAAGGATCAAGAAGCGGCATCTATCATTTGCCAGGATCTAAATACTATGATGATACGACGAATCCGAAAGAATGGTTCAAAACGATCGCTGAAGCGGAAGCTGCTGGCTACCGTGCACCAAAATAAAAAAGCCTAGAGGCTTTTTTATTTTGGTGTTAAGTTATTCTTCATTGCCATGCGTTTGTTTTTCGTCTGCTAAAAGTGCTTGTCGCAACGCTTTGACATAGGCCTTCCCTTCGTCTGTAAAACGAACCGAACGTGACTTAAAGCGATAAGCTCGGTAAATTAGGCCTCTTTTTTCGAGACGCAGCAAATGACGATAAACCAAAGAGGTCGTTTTTATTTCTTCATTGGCACAGATTTCTCGTATGGTAGGTGCGCAACCTTGAGCTTGCATATATTCGTCAATGAAAAGTAAGATTCGATCTTTTCTAGGCATAAGTCCTCCTTTCCGCAAAACAGTCTTCACTGCTGCAAATTCGTAAAAACTGATAAACTGCTGCCTGGTCTGCTTTTTGTCCGATCAATACACTGAAAATCTATTGATCTGTCTCTTTTCCCCTTTTTCCAACAAATAAAAGTTCTTTTTATACGCTGAAATTTTCCCCTTAACGAGAAAAGCATCGGCTAGCAGCGCTCTTTGGTATTGATTTTATCAAATTTAGCAGCAAAAAATAGTAAATTTCAAAATTATTTTCCTTTTTATTGACCTAAAAATAAATAGAGCTATTATTTTTTCTTAGAATTTGTTATTCTAAATTTAAGTAAAGGAGGATTTTATGTTAGGGATCGGTTTATTTTTTGTAGGAATTACTTTGATAATCAACGGCTGGGGCAGCTTACTTCACATTGACTACCGCTCACTTGCTTTGATCAATCTTTTTACAGGTTCGTTATCTTTTATTATCAATCTAATCTATATGCTTCAAGGCGCTTATTATGAAGCGGACACTGGCTTTCTCTTTGCCTTCACGTATTTGTTGGTAGGGATTATTTACCTTTTTGATTTAGATCTACGTATTTATGGGATTTTCGCACTATTCGTAGCCATCAATACCTTACCTTTTGCTTGGGTCTCTTAGATCGGAAGAGCACA
>ERZ507044.443-NODE-443-length-16317-cov-15.0359_pt1 | contig 16317 bp, 13 predicted proteins | sample MGYA00512870_ERZ507044 | MGnify/ENA metagenome assembly ERZ507044
TTTGCTTGACCTCTTTGGTCTCCGTAGATTCGATCATGTTTGGCGAATAAGTGACAGTTACTTCAAGATCTTCTGATTCTGCAGTCAACTCATGACAGATGTAATAAGTTATCTCTCATAGTAGAATCAAAATTTTCAAACCTACTTCTAATGAAATGGAAAAAATCGTCATTAAAAGATTCTACTCCTTTTATATTCTTTCTCAGAAGTTCCGAATCTTTTAATATCTCTTCACAGTCTACAATGGATAAGCTAGAGATACTTTCATAAATAAAATAGCCCTCAGGATTATCAATGAAGCATTGGGGATAATTTTGATTATATTCAAGTATATCTGAAAGTAAGTCTTCAGTTTTTTTTGGTAACTACGTGTAGGATTTTTTTCATCATTCTTATATTTTTGATACTCCACAGATCCTAAAAATTTTTTTGATTTAAGGGTATCTTTGTACTTATCTGGATAAAATAAGTACAAATAAATAATTGCCAATTGTTGTTCAATTTGTGTATGTCCTAGCTTCTTGTATTTTATTAATTCTTGTTTTAGGTAAAAACTAAATTGATCTAAGTCACGTAAATTTCTATTATCTTCTATAAATATTGTTGCTAAGCTTTCTTTAATTTCTAAATCAAAGATAGTACCCAATCTTTCAAAATAGTCTCCCCAAATTTTTTGAGGATGTAAAACATAAGGAAGTTCAACCCTTTGATCAATAATCTTTCTTAGATAGTCATTTTCATTATTAATTATATTCTCAAAATCACCTACAAAAACAATAGGAAGTTTATTATTTAATACATTGAAAAGCTTATATGCACTTTTTTGAGTGTCAGGAGAAATGCGATCAAAATCATCAATAATTAATACTTTATTTCTACATAAATAACTTCCGATACACGAATCGTATAATGCAGTATAGAATCTATCACTATTAAATTTAAGCAATTGCCAGACTGAAACAAACAATGCAATTATAGTAATTGGTAGTCTGAACGTTTGTATTAAAAATTTCTGCCCAAGTCCCAAATCAAACGCGGGTGTCATTAAAATTGAGATTACAACTGAGGAAATAATAGCCATTCTAAAAAGAAGATAAATTTTTCGGTTAATTCTAGAAGCTGCTATGTGAATAGTAGATCTATCATCTTTTAAGTTCCATAGGTCAAGAAAGATAAACTTTTTTTGTGATCTCCAATTTCTCTTTTTTCTTTCAATTTTTTCTACATTTTCTAGAAAGGTTGTTTTTCCGGAACCCCATGGACCATTTAAAAAATATGTTTTTTTCTGTTCAAGTAATTCTAAGAATTTTTTTCAGCTTGTGAAGTATCAATTAAATCTATAAACGTTAGTTCACTTTTCATAAAATCATCTTTATCATCCATTCTATCTCCACTTTTCCTTTCCTCAAAAATTGATAACAGTTCAACGAATTGGTGCGTATTTTTTGTTCTTAATATGCTCTATTCCACAATTACTATAGAATTTTTACGCAAAATTTCTGCATGTTTTTTAAATCTTCTTCCCCCCATATAAGCGACTCTTTTTGGAAAAAATACGCCTTATAAAAACTGCTCAATTCATCCTGTTCACCAAAAAATGACGTCTCTAATAGTTCATTATTCAAAGTAGCACCTCTATCGGCATAATAGGCAAAATAATACAGAATAACTAACTGTATCTCACTGATATTTGCTCGTAAGAAACTGATGTAATCTCTTTTTAATCCTTCATTTTCTTCTTCATCTACATTTGCATGGATATAGCTTAAAATTCTTAAAATCATAGAAAAGAAGGAGTCAATCGAAGCGTAATATCCATTGATAGAGTTTTCAATAGCAACTTTTTTATATTGTAATTCTAATAAATTCAAATTGCTAGTATCCGTGTAAGGCAATAGTTTTCCTATAAATTTTTCCAAATTCTTTTTTGATTTTGAATCAAGGAAATCGACTCTGGAAACAGCTTGTAATTCATTAATTAGCTTATTTAAATTGTAATTAAGCGTTTGTGGTCTTTCTGCAAACCTTTTATTTTTAATATTTTGAATTAAATCATCCTCAATCATAAAAACTACTTGTAGCATATCGATTTCTGGTTTGATACCTTCATAGTCTTCCTCACCTACATGAAATTTATGAAGATATGCTGTCTGGTTTATGTAATCTTTCCTGATAGCACTTAAACAATCTAGAACATTCTGAGAATATTGTGTTTTTCTGGAATTAAAATCAATATCGAATTCTTTAATCATGTTCTCCAAAATTGAAATTAATTCATCACTAGACTCATATAATTTATCGATTCCCATTCTTCTTAATTCCAAAACACTATTATCAAAAATACTTTCTCTTAATTCTTCAAAATGGTTATTATCTTTCAAGAGTGTGTTCTTTTGATCATTAAAAAGCAATAACAAGTTAAAGAAGGTATTATCTACTTGCTCTGATTTTCTAGCCTTTCTCTCTTCTTCTAGCTCTTTATCTCTAGCTAAAATTTGTAATTCAAAGCGCTTCTTATCTTCTGCTAACTCTTTATTTTTAGCTTTTGTCTCCTTGTCAAAACGCTCCTTATCATTGGACAACTGGATTTGAATCACGATTAAGGCTCCTACGACTCCAATAATAGATCCAAGATATCCACCCCAAAAACCTAACCATCCATCATCTGATCCATTATTCATGGTGTCCCAATTAATAAGCACTTGAATAAATAAAGGGATTAGGACAAGTGTAACCAACAAAGCCCACGCTACAAATTTTTTATTTTTTTTCAAAAATTCCATTACATTTCTCCACTTTCCATTGTTAACTCGAATTATAGATCTAAACTTTTCACTGCGGTATCTTTATCTTCTTGCGTGATCCCTATGTAACGTAACGTTTCACGCTGGGAGGAATGGTTAAGCAGCGATTGAATGATTTCTGTTTTGGTTCCTTGCTTGTAGAGAAAGTAGCCAAACGTTTTCCGCATCGAATGCGGCCCAATATCTTTTAACCCGATTGCAGTTCCAGCATCATGAATGATTCGCCAAAGACTTTGGCGATTGAGCGGTTCGTTTGTTCCTTTGCGACTTGGAAACAAGTAGTGATCAAATTCCTGCTGAAGGAGCTGCTCCGGAAATTCTTGCTGCACATATTCTAAAATCGTTTTTCGCAATTTATTGGAAATGTACACCGAATTGTGTTTCGCCGTTTTTTGTTCCTTCATTGATAGTCGATCTTTTACCACTACTTAGCCACGAGTAATTTCTAACACATCGGCCAGTTTTAATTGACGCAAATCAGAAATTCGATACGCCGTATTGATCCCGATTGAAAAAAGAACCAAATTTCGTTGGCCATATTTTCCTGAAGCCAAAATTGCTTTCATGGCATCGATCTTTTTTTTGTCTCGAATAGGTTCAACTGTCTTCATTTTCTCTCTTCCTTCTAATAAGACTTAATCCCATTACAACATGTAATATGTCTTATTTAAAACGAGTGAAAGAAAAAGGCTCAAAAAGAAACGTGCATTTCTCTTAGAGCCACAATGGATAGCGCCCGTTTCACCAATGAGACACAATCCGATTGTGTCGCATTGGTTTCAAAAGATTTACATAGAACTTTCAAACTATTAAACTAGCGAAAAGGCATTAACATTAATTTAAAAATATAAAAAAATTTATACACTTTTTAAATGACAAGTGAACGTAAACTTGACCAGTGATTTGGATGTAATTTAAAAATTATTTATCATTTTAAAAATCTAAGTTAAATTTAAATATTATTTTTGCATTGTTTAATTATCGTTTTAGAGTGATTTCACTTAACAGAATTTCTTACTACAATTTTGTGCTTTACAATTTTGGATTTTACTTTTTCATCTTTATCCACGATTTTTAGTAACATACCAATTGCATCACTACCCATCTCATGAAAAGGTTGTGACACTGTTGTTAATGCTGGTGTACTCATTCTTGCAGCTAATGAATTGTCATAACCTATTATTGAAAGTTCATTGGGAATTTTAATTCCTGCTTCAGAACAAGCTGACATTACTCCCAATGCTGTCTCGTCACTGGCGCAGACAATTCCGTCATAGGCGAGACCTGCGTGAATAATTTCCTTCATATTCTGCTTTCCAGTATCAAAACTATAATCACCAAAATAAATATCCCTATCAGAGTATTCAATTTGATGATGGATTAATGCTTCTTTAAATCCCTTTATCCGTGCTATACCCGCAATACGATCTGATGGATTTACACCAATCAAAGCTAACTTTCGACTTCCCTTCTTGACTAAATAAGAAGTCGCATCAGCAATCGCCTCTTCATCATTGACCTTAATAAAAGGAATATCGCCACTCACCGTGTCTGCCGAAAGTAAAACACACGGAATGTTATGGCTCTTAATCAAATTAACTTCATCGGCTGATAAGTCCACAGAGAAAATAATAAATCCATCAACATTTCTTTCCTTCATAAGCGTTATACTTTCCTTCATTCTGGATCCATCTAGACCTGCGTGGGTCAATATAACATTGTATCCTCTTTGATACGCCTCATCTTCGATACCACTGATAACATCTCCATAAAAAGTAGTCGCATACTGTGGCATAATAATACCAATTAGTTCGGATTTTTTACTTACTAAGGATACTGCGGATTTATTCGGACTGTATCCTAGCATGTGCGCAATAGTTAAAATTTTTTGTTTTGTTTCTTCACTATATCCACCACGATCATTAATCACTCGGGAAACAGTAGCTATCGAGACATTCGCCTTCTTGGCAATATCTTTAATTGTATAATGCATAAAAACCTCCTGGGTAAACGCTTACGTTATTAGCTATAGTATTACACAAATATCTAGAAAATTCGAGCGATTTTAGTAGAAAAAACCAACTGTTCTTCAATTATCTCACAATGAAGAATAGTTGGTTCATATTATACTTTACCTTTTCAAGGTAGAATCATGCTTAACAGCAAAAGTATTCGCTTGATTCTCATTTTTTTGTAGAACGAAAATAAATCATATTCCAATATTCCAATGAGGGAACTGTGATTTCAATAAAGTTCCCTTGCGTATCAGAACCATATGCCATCTTTAATTCTTTAGCAACAGAATTATATGCTGGATCTGGTGAAGTCACCCAAGCACTTTCAAATGAGGCATCCGTATAATACTTAATGGTCACATCCTCAATTATAGTTGGTGTCTCCTTTTTGCCCTCATTGGCGCGCCAATCATTATCTGACACACCAAGCAAATTAATCATTTGAATGGTATCAAAACCATTCCCTGACTTACTATATACCCAGACTTTATTCGGCTGTCCGTCTTTTGAATGCTCATGGTTAACAACTTCAATCAGATGTCCATTATCTTCTAATCCATCTCGTAAAAGATTTTGATATGCAACAATGAAATTCTGTAATTCTTTTTGACGTTCTTCATGTTCATCAGACATATACAAATTGTGCTTAGGAAAATATTCATTAGATAGCATTTTATCGCCATCACCTATCTCTATACGTGACCCACCTGCTGCATATACGGCAGCATCTGTTAGAAGCACAGCTGACAAATTAAAAGGCTCATCTATCACACTTTCTGCATAGTCATATTCCATGTATGCGGGAATTATCAAAGATTTGCCTCCACTTTGAGCCCTTGATTTATCAATCACATTTTTTAGACTTTGATAGGTATTGTACTGTTCTCCATCACTCGATGTATCCCATGGCCAAATTTCTGCGTATAAAACATCAACAGCTGATGTATTTACTTGTTCAATCCCTTGAGCACCTACGGGATTAAATGATAATTGATAGCCATCTAATTCGTCTTTTGCCTTATCTAAGAATTCTTTATAACCATCTTTAACATAAATACCTTTGGTCTCGTCCCCAATCATGTCATAGGTCCACATTTTGCCCCATTCGCCGACGGTGTCTCCATGCCAACCATCAAAACCCATTATCTGTAAGGCTTCTAAGTTTTTTGATAAAATATAGTCTTGCCATTCGGAATTTTGTATATCAAAGAAAAAAAGATTGGATTGGCCGGTAGGACTTGCCCCCATTGAAAATTGAAAACGATCCCCTTTATTTTTACCAACATCGTGATCTTCTGCATACCATAATCCCCACTCTTCTTTAATACCATACTGAGCATAATTATTGGTCGCTGCATAAATCATATTATATGACATATTTGTCATGCCTTTGGCTCTGGCATCCGCAATATAACGCTTGACTGTTTCTCCACTAATTATTCGTCCTGCCCAATCTTGCCATTCCATTGAACCATCTTCAGGAATTAATTGATGATGAAGATATTTCCAATCATAATATTCAATACCATTTAATTGCCATTGACTCATTTGTTCAATGATTGCTTTTGTATCAATATCTTTATCAAAATTCGTCAAATACCCATATCTCGGAAATTTTGTCCATGTGCTAGAGACATCAATTGCCTTATTTGTCTGTGTAATTGTCTTACCTGCTTCGTTATTTACTTTGATTTGCAACAGATATCCTTTAAAATCGGTATGTGGTGGCTCCCACTCAATCTTTAGCTCTCCTCGACCGTTGATTGTCTGCCATGCATCTGTTTGTTGGGCCACGATTTCTCCCAAATGTGTCACTACTAATTCATAGAATCCCTGATTCTTCTTGGCCTCATCTCTTAGTGAGATAGTTACGTTTACCTTCTCCCCAGGCTGATACATTGATTTGTTTGCAGATACGTTATCAATTGAAATATTGCCTTGTTTTTCTTTACTCATTCCAATCATTCCAATCACTCCAAAAACTACGACAATAGTTAACGCTACACTCATTACTCTCCAATATTTCTTTTTCATATTTGCTCCTTTCAATATCTTATTGAAGAAATGCCGTTCTATCAAAAAAATTCGAACTATAATGTAGCCAACCTGTTACTATTTGCAACAAGTTAAGGCGGCCATCAATATAATTCGGCTAGTGGATACTCAGTCCATACGCTGATCTGTATATTCACATTCAAATAACGCTTGTGATAAATCACTGGAAGGCAATTGCGAAAATAAATTGAATCGTTTCTTTTTACTTTTTTCCTTTTGATAGCGTGCCCATAATTGATCCTTGGTTTCATTTTCTATGTTGGATCGTTTTAAAATATCAAATACGTCTTGCTCACTTATTTGTGTTTTGCTATAAGCAAATCCTGCAAGTTGGAAAGTTTGTTGCTTTTCTGGTTGATGAATTAAAATGATCTGTTCTTTTGATTGATTATCGTAGATAGATGAGCGCACATCTCCATTTATTTGTACTTCATCTGTAACACGTAAGTGGAATTCATGCTGGCGATTTTTCGATAAGATGCTCTTTTCCCCATTCGTTTCAATCATTAACGTTTGTGCATCATTATCCAATTGAACACGGGTGATGCAACGCAAACCCTTTATATCCTCAATTAATTCATACTGATTGCTACTCCCTGGAAAGATTTCCCAACGAATTGTTGCAGGTAATTCATTCGCCTTCGTTTCTTCAGGATGTGCGTCCAGCGGCAAAATTGCCCCTGCTTTTGCTAAAACAGGAATGTTATTTAACGGACGATCCATGGTGATCGTCGTATCGCCTTCATAACGACAATTTCTGAAAAAATCAAACCAGTCCCCTTGTGGTAAAAAGACATCTACTTTTCCTAGCTTTGTCGCTTTATCCATTTGTTGAGTAATTGGTGCAATCAACAATTCTGACCCAAAGAAGTACTGATTACGTGTACGATAGGCATCATCTATTTCCGTATAGCGGTAATACATAGGCTGCATCAACGGCTCACCTTGTTCGTGTGTGTGTACATTTGCCGTATATAAATAAGGCAACAGAGCATGACGAAGTTGTAAATAATCTTTCATAATTGTGGCAATTGTCGGTTCAAAGTTCCACGGCTCTTTACTAGTAAACGCGCTGGACGAACTATGCAATCGATTGATTGGACTAAAGACACCAAAACTGTAACCACCGTAACGATAATTCTTCATCCTTGTATCCTGACATATGGCCACCAATATCATGACTCCACCATGAATAGCCGATATTAGAAGCTGTTATTGTCATATACGGTTGAAAATCAAGAGATGCCCAAGTGATAACGGTATCTCCTGAGAAACCAATAGGGTAACGATGACTCCCAGGGCCGGCATAACGTGATAAAATCAATGGATCGTGCTTACGATTTGCTTGATCAAGAAAATGATAATGGTTCAACTGCCAAAGCGGATCTAAACCAGCAACTTCACTTGTTGTTCCTTGTTGCCAATCAATCCACCAAAAATCAACACCATCTTCTTCCATTGGATGGTGTACATCCTCGAAGTAACTCACGCGGAAGTTTTCATCATTTAAATCAAATCGAGCAGACTCTTCTATTTCTTGGTCAAGATGTAAGCGTGTCGCTACCCGTGGATAGGCATGCTCGAATGCGCGAATGCCATCAGCTGGATGAACATTTAATGTAATAGCAAGGCCACGGTCACGCAGTGCTTTCAAAAAGCGTTTTGGATTTGGAAATAGTTGTTGATTCCATGAGTACCCTGTCCAACCGTTCCCAAACCGTTCAGGAACTTCTGTTAAATGCCAATCCATATCAATAACCGAAACAGACAAAGGGATCTTTTCGTCTTTAAATTGCTCAATCAGGCTGAGGTAACTCTCTTCCGTATATTTCCAATAACGGCTCCACCAATTTCCTAACGCATAACGCGGCAACAATGGCGTTTCTCCAGTCAAATGATAAAAATCTTTTAGTGCTTGGAAATAATCATGCCCATAAGCAAAAAGATAATAGTCCACTTCACTTCCTTGCCGCTTTACAGGGTGATGCCTTTCATCTAACGCAAAGGATATTGCATCATCAAGCATTGTGACTCCATTCCGACTCAGGATACCATTTTCCAGGGGCACTTCCCCGTCTGCTCCGTCCAGTGTTCGAGTAGTTCCTTTTAAATTCCATTCATTGTCACCAAAGCGCCAATGATGAATATACCCTGTTGCAAAACGTACATCCATTGAGACAGTATATTCATTAGATTCCTTCTCTTTCTCATAAAACAGGTCTATATTCGGCGTATGAATGTCTAATTGGTCTTCGGTCTCAGAAAATGAGACTTCCGGTTATTCAAATATTCGATTGACAATGGTATGGGTAGGTCGGTTTTCAAATTGTCATTCTACACTGTATTCCATACGAGCTAACTGATTCGTTAAAAGAGTTATTCGGTAATATTTCCCCTGAAAAACTGTTTGAGTCATTCTAGTCTCCTTCTAATAATTTTTAAATTTTTGCAACAAATGCTTCATAAGGCTTCAATGATAGTTCGCCTATTTTAGGTAATGTATCTTGATAATTATGAATAAGTACTTCTTCAATTGCTTCTGATAACATAAACGTTTTCTTATATGCTGAAAAATTCGCAACGATTAACCATTTTTCTCCGTCCAATAATCTATAATAGGCAAATACTTCTTCCGGTGTTCCTTCTATTAGTTCATATTCGCCCCATACTACAATCTCATGCTCTTTACGCATTTCAATTAATTTTTTATATGTGTAAAAAATTGAATTCGTATCTGCTAAATTCTCCTTAACATTAATCATTGGATAATTTGGATTTACATGTAACCATGGTGTTCCCTTTGTAAACCCAGCATTCTCACTTTCATCCCATTGCATCGGTGTTCGTGCATTGTCACGTCCCTTAGCATTAATCGATGATAGAATGGATTCTTTAGTATACCCTTGAGCCAAGCGCTCGTTATACATATTAATACTCTCGATATCATCTACCTCTTCAATAGAAGAAATTGGACAGTTTGTCATTCCAATTTCTTCACCTTGATAAATATAAGGTGTTCCTTTCATCATGTGCAAAAGAATAGCAAACATTTTTGCACTTTCAACACGATACTCTTTATCATTTCCCCAGCGAGAAACAATTCTTGGTAAGTCGTGATTATTCCAAAAGAGGCTATTCCATCCTTGATGGCCCAACGATGTTTGCCACTTGGATAAAACCTTCTTTAATTGACCTATAGATAGTGTCTTTAGATCCCATTTATCTTTCCCCTCTTGTTGATCTAACCCGATGTGTTCAAATTGAAAAACCATCGAAAGCTCTTTTCGCTCAGGATCCGAATATAATTTTGCAATCTCGGGTGTTGCCCCCCATGTTTCCCCCACAGTCATCACATCAAGAGAGCCAAATGTTGCTTGATTCATTTCTTGTAGGTAGGTATGTAAAAGTGGACCATTCCCTGTGATGCCTTGATCTGGTAGTTTTCCGATTAAATCAATCACATCCATTCGGAAACCGCCAATCCCCATGTCTAACCAGAAATTCATCATGTCATACACTTCTTGACGAACTTTTTCGTTTTCCCAGTTCAGATCTGGCTGTTTCTTACTGAAAAGATGTAAATAGTATTGTCCTGATTGTTCATCCAATGTCCATGCACTTCCACTAAATGTTGAGTGCAAGTCATTGGGAACCCCACCATTGATTGGGTCTCTCCATACATAATAATCACGGTATGGATTGTCCTTGCCTTTTTTTGCTTCTACAAACCAAGCGTGCTCATCAGAAGTGTGGTTGACAACAAGGTCCATCACTAATTTTATTTCTCTTTTATCGGCCTCATGAATTAGTTTTTTCATATCATCCATCGAACCAAACTCACTCATAATATCTTCATAATCACTAATATCATACCCATTATCATCGTTGGGCGATTGATATACAGGAGATAGCCAAATGGCCGTAATTCCTAAAAATTGCAAATAATCTAACCGCGAAATAATACCTGGAATGTCTCCAATCCCGTCACCGTTGCTATCCTGAAAACTTCTCGGATAAATTTGATATACCACTGCTTTTTGCCACCATGCACTCATGTTACCGCTCCTTTGACAATTCATATTTTTTAAACACACTTAACACTAATAATGACTTTAAGAATATAAGAAAACTACAGCCAATAAAGATACTTATAAACAAAATAAACACAAATGCAATGGGTGATGTTCCCACCAAAACGCATAAGAACAACGTTATGAGAGACAGTATCACGCTCATCCAAAAGTTTGCTATAAAAAGCTTCATAGAGTTCATGAAGATAGACCTCGCTGAATCTCTAAAACGCGCGATATATCCATACGTGTATTGGCTGCTTAACAAAAGAATCAGACCAACAATGGATACGCCTATTAACCCAATGACATTTTTTTGTTCTGAATGAATCATGTAATTCAAATCAACTAGAACAATGAAAAAAACCATTGTTTGAAGAATACTAAAGCCTATTGCTTGCTTGAAATTCTGTTTATAGGCCAAAATAAAATTTCCTAAGATACGCGTATCATTCGCTTCTTGCAATTTAAAACAAACTGAATAAGCCGCACTGATCGTTACACCAATCGTGATAATCGGGATGCTTCCAATTAACATACACAAATTGAGAACGAGCAGACTCCATAACTTCATCAAGACGTTATATACAGGACCATCTATTCGAAAAAAAGAGTTCATTGATTTACTTCCTTTCTTTCTTACGTTCTTAGTTCAAGCCATTGATTTGTTTTTTCATCCCCGTATTATGCTTCATATTATTCTTTTACAGCGCCAACGACAATTCCTTGGACAAAGTATTTCTGTAAAAATGGATAAATAACTAACAATGGGACAATTGCAACAATAATTTTGGCTGCATTCAAATTACGATCCGACACAGCCAATAGGCTTTGCAACTGCTCTGACGTCATACCACTAGCATTTTGCAAGGTTTCTGCAATATTGACAGATAGCGATTGAATATACGTCATTAACGGGTAATTTTCAATTTTTGTCATATAAATTAAGCCACCAAAGAAATCATTCCAACTGCCAACAATACTAAATAAAGATACAGTTGCTAGCGAAGGCAAAGATATTGGAATATAGATTTTGCGCAACACATCAAATGCATTTGCTCCATCTAGCAACGCAGACTCTTCAAGTGATTTAGGAACACCACGGAAAAAGTTCATCACCAAAATGACACTACCTATAGGCACAGCTCCAGGTAATATTAACGACCAAACGCTGTTGATTAACCCCAGATTGCGAACAATCAAATACGTTGGAATCATCCCACCGTTAAACAACATCGCAAACACCATTAAACCCATAAAGAATCTTCTTGTCCGAAACACTTTTTTTGATTTGGATAACGGATAGGCTAAGGTAACAATCATGACTAAATTCAAAATCAACGCAACAAATACTCGAAAAACAGAAATGCCAAATGACCGCCAAAACTGTGTATCATTAATGATTCTTTCGTACGCTGCCCACGTGAAATCAACTGGCCAAAGCCCAACTTGATTTCCTGCAGCCGCTTGAGAACTACTTAATGAAAGGGACAATACGTTTAATAAAGGGACTAAACAAGATAGGGTTAATAGAATAACAATTACATAGATCACAAATTGACGAATACCAAATTTTTCCTTCATTTTTTTCTCCCTTCAGCGAATTAAAACATCACGCGATTGGTTGCTTTTTCGGCAGCTTTATTCGATACATAAATCAAAATTAAACCGATGATTGATCGAACAAGACCTACTGCAGCCCCTAAACTATAATCACGACCGATTAATCCAATTCTATAAATATAGGTATCTAGTACATCCCCACTTGCATAAACTGGCGGAGAATATAAGTTGTACACCTGATCAAATCCGGCACTTAGAATACCTGGCAAAGCCAAGATTGTTATCAAAATAATAAAGGACATCATGCCCGGAATCGTGACATGCTTCACTCGTTGAAACCAGCTAGCGCCATCCATTGTTGCTGCTTCATATAAACCGGGATCAATAGATGTAATCGCAGCTAAGAAAATAATGGAATTGTAGCCAAAGCCTTTCCATACGTCTGTCCAAATCAACAAATGCGGAAACACCGTATTGCTACCCAAAAAGTTGATTCGATCAAAGCCCAGATTTTGCAATACTTGATTCACCGTACCATCTAAATTAAATAAATTGAGAATGACTGAAGCTAAGATTACCCATGATAAAAAATAAGGTAGATACACAATCGTTTGCATTGTTTTTTTCATCCATTTGATTCGAATTTCATTTAACAATATGGCAAAAATAATTGGAATAATTGTATTCAGGATAATTTTTCCTACTGCGATAAACACCGTATTGTATGTTACTTGCCAAATATCTGGCAAATTGAAAATATAGATAAAATTATTTAATCCTACAAAATCAGAGCCTAAGAAACCGCGAGCGGGCACAAAATCTTGAAATGCCATAACGAGACCAAACATTGGTGCATATGAGAAGATTAATAGAAAAATTATTCCTGGGGCAATCATTGCGATAAATAGCCATTGGTCCTTAGAGAACAATTTCTTCTTTTTTACTGCCAGCTTGTCCATACACTTTCTCCTTACTTGATAAGAATAGTAAAGCATTTGTAGTAATGAACAAATGCTCTACCTTTATTAAAAAAAACGCTTATTTATCCGCGAGCTTTTGCATCTCTTCTAAAATTGCTTGTCCTCCTTGACTGTTCCACGTGTCTACATAAGAAGAAAAATTATCTAAAGATTCTTCTCCTGTGACAAACTTGATAAAGGTCTCTTCTTCTAGTTTCGAAATTTGGGCACCATTGCGCTCACTTGCTTTGATTGTCTCAAATGTCGTAAATGGCGTAACTTCATTGTAGATATTTTCTTCTCGTACACTGTTCATTACATTATCTACAGCCAATAATCTAGATGCATAAACGGCCCAATCTGTTGGATCTGCATTGCTTGGATCATCTAGATAGGCTTTGATCTTTTCCGCATTATTTTTTACAGTGAAGCTTGAAATATCATCAATATTTATCTCACCTTCAGCCGCTTGAGACGCTTCTACTGCATCAGATATTTCACTTAAATTTTTAAACATTTCAATATTTACTGGTCGAACTGAGCCATCTACAGCTTGTTGAGCATAGGCATAAATTTCAGGATAATCTTTTTCCATATCTGCTGAATTTGGTACTTCATCAAATAACAAGTTAATAATTTTTACAACTAATTCAGGATTAGAAAAATCTTTACTTACAACAACATAACCACCTACACCAGGCTTACTCACACCATTTACTTGTCCATCACTACTCTCAATTGCATATGGCGTAAATGTGGCATCAGGATTGGCTGTTTTGGCTTGAACCAATGCCCAATCAGATAAATGCCATGGTCCAGGTATAATGCCAAGCTCTCCATTGATCATCATGGCATTGATATCGTCGTAGGTTCTAGTGCCAAACTGATCATCTAAGACACCTTCATCAAACAGCTGTTTGACATAACTCAAACTTTCTTTCGTTTCTTCTGTATTTGATCCATAGACTAATTGTCCATCTTCACCAACTAAATAATTTTTAGGGTAAGAATTGAAGGAATTGAATATGGCTGTTGCTGTATATCCAGACCCTCCATGGCTATCCGAAGTTAGCCAATTGGCAAATGCTAAACCTTGTGTTTTCCCTGTTCCCCCTGCGTCTTTTTCTTTAAATGTTTTCGCTGTAGTTTCTAACTCATCCAACGTAATTGCATGGTTGCCATCTTCATCCAATTTGATATTTAGGTCATCTAACCAATCTTGTCTAAGCCAAACCAAATTTGGGCCGAAATCATTTGCGGTGCCTGGAAGCCCCATTAATTGATCATCAATTTTTGCAGAATCAATTTGCACATTGTCAAAAGATTCGTAAATACTTTTGATGTTATCACTAGCATATTCCTCATACACATCGGTCAAGTCAGCAATTAAATCATTATCTGCCAATTCTTCCATTTCATCTCTACTAACAACCATTACGTCTGGAAGATCACCCGAAGCGATAGCAAGTGACACTTGTCTTGTAAAATCATCGCCATTTGCCTCAAATGCACTTTCAATACTAACCCCTAATTCTTCTTTAATCAGTCTTCTGTAAGCATTATCCGCGTAAGAATCTCCTTCAGGAAGTTTAGAGTTGGGCTGTGTTTGTTGACCTATGGTCATAACAATATTTCCATCAGCATCGGTTTTGGCTTCTTTGTTTGTTTCACCGTCGCAGGCGGTGAGAGCAAACATGCTACCTAATACAATTGAACCTGTTAAAAATTTATGCATCTTTTTCATTTACTCTGCTCCTTTTAATAATTTTACGTAACCGTTTACTTAAAATGCTAAAAAAAATGAAGAAACAAAACCAAAAACAACGTAAACGTTTACTTAATTATGTTACCATCTAACAATTATATTTGTCAATAGCGCTTTCATTTATAATGTTTTCAAAATTAAGTTATCTTGTATTCATTTTTAAATATAAATAAAGAACAAGATTAAGAATTTTGAGGGGAGCGTCAATAATTTTGTGTAAATGATTCTTCCCTACTGCAGATTGTTTCTAATTCTCAATCAGTTGGCTTAGCATTTGTTCAAGTTCGCCTTCGGCCTGTTGGAAACCTTTATGACTGCGACCTAGGAATTTTTGGTTGTAAGTATCAAAAGACGAGACTAAGAAACGTTCCATCGACTCTTCATTTTGGAACTGTTCCTTGCGGTGGCTGTATTTCTTGATTTGCTTATTAAAGGATTCAATCAAGTTCGTAGAGTAAATAGTCTTGCGTATGGCTAATGGGAAATCATAGAAAGTGAGCAAGTGATCGTTCGAAAGAATCGATTCAACCACTTTTGGATAGCTGGTTTTCCATTTTTCCGCAAAAGCACCACGTGCTTCCAACGCCACCTCTTTAGATGAGGCTTGATACACCATTTTAAAATCATCACAGACTTCCTTACGATCATCGACACGCACTTTGTGACTGATATTACGGGAAACGTGTACACAACAATGTTGAAAACGAGCTTTGGGATAGAACCGACTAATCGCTCCTACCATCCCCTTTAAGCCATCCGTGATGAACAGGAGGACATTTTTCAAACCGCGCTCTTGAAGGTCCAATAAAATTTCCTCCCAAATCGTGATGGATTCAGTCGGTGCAATCGCATAGCTCAATACTTCCTTTGATCCGTCCGGGCGAATGCCAACTGCGATATGAATAGCTTCCTTGGCGACGGTTTTCCGCTTTAACGGAATATACGTTGCGTCCATATAAATAGCAGAATAACGGTCATGAAGCTCCCGCCCTTTAAACGCCGTTACCTCTTCTGTAAATGATTTTGTTATATTGGACATGGTTTGGGGCGTGTAGTGATGCCCATACATTTTCTCAATCAAGTCTG
>ERZ507044.455-NODE-455-length-15584-cov-10.9641_pt1 | contig 15584 bp, 19 predicted proteins | sample MGYA00512870_ERZ507044 | MGnify/ENA metagenome assembly ERZ507044
TACCGATGGAATACGCAGTCGAATTGAACCGGTTGATTAGTTATGAGATGGAAGGTAGTGTGGGGTAATAGGGATATACCATTATATTCAAAGCTTCATTGACTTGATTAGTATGTTACTGTTTTCCATAAAATAATATGACAAAAAGGAGCACTCTTAGGAGTGCTCCTTTTTGTCGGTTTTTATTGGTAAAAAAGTGTGAGCATAGGGGAAATCTGCATAGAAAAACCGCACCATGACTATCTTTCGCAGCTCACAGGAAGATTACAATATTTTTTGGTTACTACGACTTCGACACTTATACTAATTCTTCAGCATATACGGTCATTTCATTCAACTTGTTTATTCGTTATTCTACTATCAATTTTCTTACAAAAAAGCGTCGTGATTAATTTAAAACGCAAACGAGTTAAAAATACGATTGTCTAATTTATGTGTATAAACGGAAAAACATTCCTCATCACTTGCTGGTAATTCAGATGAGTGAATTGGGTTAATCGTTTTGTTAATAGAAGAAATAGTGGAATTGATTGAAATAAAAAGCGACCAATATGGATCAGTCACCCTCATTACAAACTATTAAATGTAAAATCACTTCTGAATTTAGTAGGAACAAATTCGATAATAGAGTAAGTAGCAATACCATGAATTAAAAATGGATCTTCTTTGATAATAGATTGTGCCTCATCTTTGGAGGACAAACGTGCTAATATGATTCCTCCTGTTCTAGGATTTTTACGTCCAGAGCAGATAAAATGACCTGAATCATAGTTTTTTTGTAGATATTGATTATGTGGGGGAAGAAATTTTTCTACTTGGCTTAAATCTTTTTGATAGGTCAATTCTAAAATAAATAAATTCTTCATGTTGGGGAATCCTCCATATTTTACCTTATGCCTGTTTTGCTTTTCAGACAACAGTTTTTACTGAATGTTATCACTTATATTCAAAGATGTTGAGTTAATTACCCTGCTCTTTAAGTATATGATCAACAAATGACATGTTTTTCACATATCGGGTCTGACAAGAAAATTATACCAAAAGAATTTTAAACCAGTTATCGATATTTTGAATAATGTACAGAAGGGTTCGATCAGCTATTCACCCAATTTGTTGAAACGAAAAATAGCTAAACGAGTAGTAAGTAAAAGGCAGTCTGCTAATGCGAGGTCATGATCATCCATGTGATACCGTATTTATCTTCAACCATACCATAGAGCGAGGACCAGAACACTGGCGCAAGAGGGTCAATCACTTTTCCGTCTATCGAAAGGCTATTGAAAATAGAAGTAACTTCATCTGCTGATTCTTTTACAAGACAAAAGGAGAAAAAATCATTTGCTGGTCTATTTAGTCTGCCGTCTGTCATCATGATTCTCTGACCGTCGATGATGATTTCTGAGTCCATAACGAAATCATCAGGCATCTCAGGATCTAAACCTGAATCTACCGGAGCTTCACTCGCATAAACGATGGACTTAATTTGAGCGTCTAACGCCTCTTGATAAAATTTTATTGCATTTTCACAATTTCCTTGAAAACTTATAGCTGGGATAAGCATACAAAAATTCTCCTTTTTAATTTTTATTTATAGTATCACAAAGAAGTTACTCGCTTCTTTCAGTTTTTTCGTAGAGATCGGAAAATTTTGAATTGGTTATCCAACAAAGGAGCAGAATACGTCGCTGCAATTAAATGACAAAATAATGTCTTGGAAAAATCTCAGTAGGTTTTTCTACGTTATATTTGATGGACATTGTATTGCCCACACCATATCTCATTGGAACAGGAATACTATTTTCTGAGATATAATATTTTCCATCAATGAAGTAGCTAAAAGTTGCAAGTTTTGAATTGCGAAAATCCATCAGGGCGGGAAGAACAGTAGTGAATGCGACAATATTTCCCACGACTTCCTTTTTTTCAATTTTACCCATAGCTAATCACGCTCCTACTATAATTTTTATAGTGACAATTATAACATGCAGAAGTGTGCGTGAGGTGACATCAATGTCAATAATTCTTAATTTAAGTTCAAATAAACTGTTTAATCATTAGATAAGTATGTAAATATGATGATTAACTTGATTTTGTCTAGTCAAATGAGTATTTTCTGAATTTGTCTGATAAATGGTAGCAGAATATGTACAAATTAGTTTTTACTGTTGTCATAGCATCGCTGGCTAAAGTAAATTTTTCATCGATAGAGGTAAATAACTACAAGTTAATCACCTCAAATAAAAATATAAATATGAAGTGATCTAGATTATAGAAAACAAAGATGTGAAAATAAAACAGTGAAATAAGTACTATAGTTAGAATTAATCTTTTCATCAATCATTGAATGAGGGAGAACAACAAAAAATCTGAGATAGAATAAAGTTCATTCTATCTCAGATTTGTTTTTGCACAATTTATAAGCCTATGATGAAAAAGGGCTACTTTTTTGCTGTGCATGATCGAAATATTTATATTTCGCCTTTTCATCTGTCAAGGAATACCTGGAAAATCAAAATGTTAAGGCTTTGAATTTTTTGGAGAGCAATTCTAAAGACTCAGTCTTTTTTGAAAAACATTCCTACTACAGTCACTATGAACATTAGTCCGAAGGTAAGCAAGAAGTCCCTGAACGCTTCGTTTAGTGGTGTTCTCAAGAATATAGTTGAGATTAAAAAATATCCGATTGGAAGAATTGACGCTATAACAACACATATGAGTATAAAACCAATTATTTTTTTCATAAATCTATATTACCGCTTTTATCCCACATTTTCCAGCACTGAAAATAATTTTTGAGCTGGAATTCCACCAGGGACTAATTTTCCTAATATTTTTTTCAAAGCAGCTGTTCCTAATTTTTTTCCTAAGGTCTTAATGATTACTTCAGACGCTTTCTTCCATGCTTTACTAGCTATTAAATTTTTTACCTGAGGCGTGAAAATTTGTTTTGCAATATCTAAACCTACAATTTTTTCAAATTCTTTTTTCATACAATCGACAAAGTTTGCTTTTCTTAATTGAGGTTGTTGCTGACCAAAATCTTTTTCTAACATATCATAGAATTCATTATTACCATATTTTTCTCTCATAACAGTCAAGTTGATCTGAACAATATTTCCTTCAAGGTCCGTCACAGCAGCGTGTTCATATATAAATTCTAAATCCTCTGCGTATTGATTAATAAGTTCTTGTTCGATTGCTTCTGTTTCCACAGAAGTATTGATCTCGTTTGCAGCTACAATTTGTAATGTTCCAAAAAAGGGCGAAATTACTATGAAAAGTGAAGCGATAAAACAAGCGATCTTTGATTTTTTCAGAAGCGACATATTGAACCTTCTTTCTTGTTTTTTTAGTTATACAACAAAAAAATAGCGACACATAAATAAAAATATAAAAATAATATTTTATATTAATAGCATTAAATTATCTGAATGCTTTAACGATGAAGAGGACACAAAAATGTTGATTACATCTAAAACTTTTACAAGTCGAAAGTGTAACCAACTGACAGTAGGAAAATAAGCTGTATGGCGGGTGTTTTTATTTAATTGCTTGATGAAGATACGCTTCATATCAGGAAGTCTACTGTTATATTTTGTTTATATATAAACCTGATTTTATTGTATTTTTTATGAATTTATTCATAATCTAAAATTTTCATATAAGCGAAATTTACTGATAAAGGGTCGATTTCCTCTCTTATTTTTAATAGATAATCCACGGAATGCTTCAACTTATATAGTTAAACGTTAGATATCGTGCATAATGATGGAAGGTATGAAAAAATACTCATTTTGAAATTGGATAGATACTTTTCTCTATCTAACTTGGATTAATGATCTTCTATTGAGTCCCGATTAGTATAAATATTTTTGTGGAAAAAAAGTTAATATAACTAAGAGAAAAGACAAAGCCGCAGTATTTGATTAGCCATCGCCATCAAGTGGACAGGGAATGGTTCAAATACTACGGCTTTTTAAGGATGAATTTCATTAGTATCAATTTAATATTCTTGAATCAGTATTATTTCTCCGCGTTTTCTTTAAAGTAGTCATCAATGTACGCCTTAATTTTTTCAAAATCTTTAGTCAGAAAAAATTTAGAAGGAACTTTTATGATGGGGAGGTTATTTTCATTATCAAAAGGAGCGAATGGATCAGGAAGGACCAAGTAATCAACAGTATCTTTATCTCTCAGATAATTGATTGAAACGTCGTAAAACGGTGAAAAATAGTCTTTGAGACTTGTGTCTCTTTGATAAAGAACACCTGGAGTTAATGGTGTGTAAGATAATCCGTTGCTCAACACTAAGACAAAACAAATTTTTTTCATAAAAAATCACCTTTCCATTCGATTAAATACTGGGCCATCTCAACAGTGAAGGATTCGTTATTCATCTGGTAAATCCATTTTAATAGACAAATGGATAAAATAGTAGTGAGTAATAGAAAAATGATTCAGTCGTTGGGTAAAAGGGAACCAGCAATCACAAGTTGTTCCTTTAAAAAACAAGAGATAGGAAAATACCAAAAATAATTATGATTAAGATTTCTAATGCTCTTTCTAGAAACAAATTGTTGCTTTTTAAAAATATTGTTTTCTTTTTATAAGGGAACCAAAATGATTGGCTTGCGTAGTCTGGCGGGTATACGGAATCTAAAAAGCCACTGATAAAAAGTAATGGAATAGCTTTGAAAATATTGTCATGGAAGGCTAAATAAATATAGTATGTTAACAAAGAAATTTGAGCGATCCGCAGATGTCTTAGGTTGGTAACTGTAAGGTTCATCAAATCATCCTTTCATAAATGATTATCGCATATTAAATGATTTAGTCAAATTAAATTTACAAATTTTTTATTTATTTTCAGTGTTAAAAAACTGAGAGTTTTATGTTAGTAAAAAAATTATGAATAGATTAGAGAAGGAAAATAAAATAGATACTGGTATTCCGAACCTAATTTTTTTGAAGAAGTAAAGCAAATCGACTGATTTTAATAGTAGAATTTTGATATACGAAGGAATATTAAGGTTTTAAACAATTATTTTGTGGTGAAAATTACAAAATAAATTTGAAGTATTTTGGTGGAGTTGAAAGGTAGTGTAGGAGTACTGGATAACAAAAACTAGAAATACCTGAAAAGAGGTGTTTCTAGTTTTTTGTCTTTAATTAATAGTTCTAAAATACCTAAAGCTACTTTGATATTGTATCTGTAGGACAGTTAAGTTGTTTTATAAACGTAAATGTATATCGCTATCTTCATGAAAATATTCGGTTGCATACGCAATAAAATTATTGATTTCTTCGCTATTATGATCGATGCGTTTCACTAAGTAAATAGTTCTCAGTGGCGGATTGTCAGTAAGCTCTATCGTCCTTAACAAGGGGTTCTTAATTATTTTTGAAACAATAGACGCAGGAGCAATTGTCCATATTTTATTATGAAAAGAACATAAAAAGTCTTCTGCTTGCGTGATGAAATGAGTTTCAATAAAGGCTCTTTGATGATCTTGAAACCAGTAGTTGAACCATGTTGCGTATTCTGTAGAGTAAGGGGTATAGATACAATCTGCTACATCTAGTTTTCTAGGATCAACTATGTTCGCATAATGACTATCTTTCCGACATACAAAATACATTTTTTCGTCATAGAAGGGGACACTCAGTACATCTTTAAAATACAGATTGATACCAGGAAATGCAATGTCTGCTTTTTTTTCTTGTACCTGCCGATAGCAATCTTTATAAGTTGTAGTATTTATTTTTAAAGAGATCGACTTATTTTTTTGTGCGAAAGTTTTGTACATCTCGTGCAATGTAAAAGAGTGAGGGCCATCAGAAGCCAAAATACGTAATGTCTTCTTAATGGTTTTAAATTTTAATCGTTCTGTATCAGCAGATAGAGTCTCATATTGATTAGCAATATTAATAAATTCTCTTCCTTTATCCGTCAATTCAATATTTCTCACACCACGTTGTCGTCTAATTAACTTAAATCCTATTTCCTTCTCAAGTGTCGAAATTCTTTTTCCTAAAGCGGGTTGCGTAATGAATAATTTTTCAGCAGCTTTAGTAATTGTTCCGTAATTAACAATAGCCAAAAATGCTTCAATTTGTGATTTATCCAAGATAAGCAATCTCCTTTTATTTTTTTGAGTAGCTTAAAAACATTCTTGTTAGTTTTGTTTTTTAAATTAAAAAGTAATTTTATGAATATTATAAAACATACTATACTACTAGCATAGTACTTGAAAAAGAGAATTTATAAACAGCACTCACGTGTGACAGAATAATTTCTCAAAACTAAATGAGGAGGAAGTTCAATGAAACCGTTTTCTAGTTATCGTGTTTTAGGAGATTCAGTCCATGTTTCTGGCCAATTGCCAATGAATAGTAAGGGAGAAGTGGATAATACGTTATCTGTTTATGAACAAGTAATCGCTGAATTAAGACAAATCGAGGTAGTTGCAACTGAGTTAAGCGTTGGGAAAAATCAAATCATTAAGACGAATGTATTTATTACTGATTTAGAAAAATTATCTGAAGTGAATAACGCTTATCTTGATTTCTTTCCTGAAATTCGCCCTGCACGTAGCGCATTCGGAGTTACTTCGTTAGTAGGAAATGTTGCTGTCGAAATTGATGCCATTATTGATTTGAAAAAAGTTAAGGAGGAGTCATAAATGTACGATTTTAGTAATTATATTTCAAGAAGAGGAAAAGGATCAATGAAATGGGAAAGAATGTACGAGAAAGTGAGTGATTTACCAGAAGATGTTCTTCCATTGTCGGTTGCGGATATGGAATTTAAATGCGCACCTGAAATTATTGATGGCTTGAAAGAAACACTTAATGAACTGCCGGTATTGGGTTATGCAGTTCCCACGCAAAGTTATTATGATGCTGTAATCCAGTGGATGAGAGAAAAACACAAGTGGGATATTCAACAGAACTGGATTATTCCAGAAACAGGCGTGATTCCAGCATTATTTAATTCGGTAAAAGCCTATACAAAACCAGAAGAAGGTGTCTTAATTATGACACCAGTTTATTATCCTTTTTATAACGCTGTGAAACGAACAAATAGAAAATTAGTCACCAGTTCTCTTCTGTATAATGGTGAACGCTATGAAGTAGATTTCGATGATTTTGAAAAGAAAGCACAGGCATCTACGACAAAATTATTTATTTTGTGTAGTCCTCATAATCCAGTTGGACGTGTCTGGGAAAAAGAAGAATTAGAGAAAATAGCCAAAATTTGTTTGGATAATGGTGTAATTATTGTTTCAGATGAAATTCATTTTGACCTAATTATGCCGGGTTACCACCATCACGTTTTAAATACTTTATCCCAAGAAATTGCAATGAATACAGTTGTCTGCACTGCCCCAAGCAAAACATTTAATCTAGCTGGGATGCATACTTGTAATATCGTCATTCAAAATGATAATCTGAGAGAAAAATACCAAGAGGAACTTCTATCTCAAGGGCACATGGGATTAAATATTCTTGGAATCAGAGCCTGTGAGCTTGCTTATACGAAAGCAAATAACTGGTATGAATCTTTATTGACTCAGTTAAATGAGAATAAAGAGTACATCGAAACCTTTATGAAAGAAAATATACCAGAAATCAAAGTGTTGAATCTTGAAGGAACTTATCTGCAATGGTGGGATTGTCGAGAGTTGAATATGTCTAAAGAAGAGTTAGAAACGTTCATGCAAAAAGAAGCATTACTCTTTCTAGATGAAGGATATATTTTTGGCGATGAAGGGGATGGATTCGAGCGTATAAATCTAGCTTGTCCTAAACATGTTTTAGAAAGTGGCATGATGAGATTGAAAAAGGCGTATCAAAAGTATAAATCGAAGGGGTAATGAACGATGCAAAAGAAAAAAATTGCCGTACCGCATATTCTGTGGATCATGCTTGGAATTTTATTAGTAGCCAGCTGTTTGACGTATTTTATTCCAGCAGGGAATTTTCAACGAAATGAATCTGGCCAAGTGATTGCGAACAGTTTTTCTTATCTAGGACATCAAACGCCCATTAACCCCTTGAAAATGCTCACTATGATCATGAATGGATTGGTCCAAGCTGGTAGTATTGTATGGGTGGTACTTGTATCAGGTGCTATGATTGCGATGATTTTGGGCACAGGGGCGATTGATGAAATAATGAACTGGACAATCTACAAACTGAAGGATAAAAATGAAAATATTTTAATCAGCAGTATGTTCATTCTGATGGTTTATCTAGGCGGTTTTGGTGGAACAGATGCATTGATTGCAGTTGTTCCAATTGGTGTCCTTTTTGCAAATAAATTAAAGCTCGATCCAATCTTTGCGATTGGCGTGACCACTTTTGGTACTTTGATTGGCTTTGGTTTAGGACCGGTTAATTTTTACTCAACCCAAATGCTTATGGGAGTAAGAGTATACGGTGCTTTTATCACAATGTTTTTATCAATGAATCTTTTCATGATTATTGGCTTGCTCATGCTTTTGTCATATGTGAAAAAAATTCGAAAAGACCCTTCGAAGTCATTAATGGCTTCTGAGGGATGGCATCCAGATAAGATCATGACAAATCACATAGAAAATGGGATACTCGAAGAGGTTAAACTCTCTGCGAAATCCGTAGTGATCATGTTGATCTATCTTGCTCAATTCTTAATCATCGTCATCTTTCCATTGGTTTATAAAGGTGAGGTTAATACCTATTCCCTGATTTTAGCCGTTAGCTTTGTTGTGACATTAATTGTAGGTCTTGTTGCAGGATTTTCTTTTGATAAAATTGGAAATGAATTTGCAAAGGGAATTTCCGGTATGGCATTTGTTGCGTTTGTTATTGGTCTAGGTAGAACCCTCTCATTGATTTTAGTTGATGGCAACATTATTGACTCCATTGTTTATACTCTGACACAGCCTTTGATGCATGTGTCTAGTTCTGTCACAACCGTGAGTATCACTGGTTTAGTTGCGCTTTTTGACTTAGTAATTCCAAGTAATACATCGAAGGCGGCTATTTTGATTCCGATATTGAAGCCGGTTTCAGAGGCGTTAAATATTCATCCAACAATTATTGTGCAGGCATTTCAATATGGCGATGCATTTACAAATATGGTAACGCCTGTGCTAGGATGGACAATTGGCTCATGTATGACTGCGAGTGTTCCTTTTCAAAAATGGCTGAGATGGGTCCTTCCTAAAGTCATCGTGTTCCTACTAATCTCTTTTGTCATCATCATAATCATGACATCCGCCCATTTTGTCGCTTTTTAGGTAAAGGATCACATAATTACGGGAGTGTATTGAAATGGTGGAATTTCGAAAAGCAAAAAAAATTGAGACGATGGCGATTCATCAACTAGTTCAAAGAACAATAAAAGCTACTTATCCAAAATACTATCCAGAAGAAGTTGTAAGTTTTTTTGAAGATTTGCATAACGAGAAAAAAATATTTAAGAATAATTCTGCAAGAAATATTTGGGTATTATGTGATGGTTCAACGATAATAGGAACTTGTACATGCATAGGGAACATTATTATGAGGTTGTTTGTAAGTCCAGAGGCTCAAAATCAAGGATATGGAACATTGATGTTGAATCATATTGAAACCCTAATTTTCCAAAAGCATGATTTTGTGGTTCTAGAGGCTGTTGTTTCTGCTGCGAGAATGTATGAAAGACGTGGTTATAGAACAATTAATCATGAAAAGTTAATTATTAGTGAATCTGCAATAGTTACTTATGAAATAATGCGACTTGATAAAACGAAGATGCTGAGTAAATGAAATTTAGTGTAAAAAGAAGGTCATTTGTTTTAGCTCTTCAGAAGTATTGAACACTAACTGACGTCCCATAGCTGAGGGAAGAAAGCTGAAAGCATTTATGTTATTTTAAGGTAGTCCTATTAGTGTTAAGTAATCATAAAAACGATGTGCCCATTTATATTGGACACATCGTTTGTGTTAAAGTAGTTGCAGTTTTTGGCTTTATAGACTATAAATACGTACATCGGGTGTTTCATTCCATAGATCTTTTAAGCCTACAAAAACATCATTCGTAAATAAATCACTTTGAAGATAGGCTTCTGCATTTTCTTTACTATCAAATCCGTGTAATACTTGAATGTCTTCATCACGAACCAAAAGTTCTTTTGAGAGAGCACCATGAATGTCTTTAAGAAATGGCTCTCGATAGTTTTGGTAGACTTGAGCTGCAAGATTTCTCTTCTCTCCATCAATTTTCATCGTAATTTCCAGATATGCTTTGACTTGTGCCATAATAATGCCTCCTTTTTTTCTAGTATAGGAGTAAGTTAAAGTGAAAGAAATAGGTACACAAATTTATTAGTAACTTTGATTTTTGATAGTTCTGCTTTCACAGCTACTCATAGTCTAAAATAAAGAGCATTAGTAAAAGGAGTTGAATTTCTATGTATGTACATAAAATAAAAAAAGAATATCGCTGTCCTTTAGAATACGGAATTGAAATGTTCGAGGGAAAATGGAAAACAAGAATTATCTGTTTGCTGAATTCGGAATCTTCCTTAAGATACAATGAAATACGTGAGAAGCTACTCGATATAACAGATGCGGTTTTAGCCAAAGCTTTGAAAGATTTACAAAAAGATGAAATGATTGAACGGACGCAGTACAATGAAGTTCCTTTGAGAGTGGAATATAAATTAAGCGATAAAGGCGAGTCGATCATACCGATTCTAGAAAAAATTTGTCAATGGTCAGAGATGCACATGGATTTATCTATTATTCAAAATAGGCAATGCTGATGGTTTTTCATTTGAGAAAAGAACTACGAAGCAGCGTTTAAGTTTTTTAGTAATAGTTCACTCTTGAATTGGTTGTAGCAGTATAGGATGACAAACACAATGTTTGCCATCCTATTTTTTCTATTTAGCAATCATAACCAATTTACGTTGCAGAAAACATGTTGTAGTGCTTTAACAAGCGAATATCTTCCTTAGAAATTTTTAGGTTATTGATAAGGGCATCGTTTTCTTTCAGAATGGTACGAGAGAAGAGCATTTTTACGGCAATCGGCATCATCGGTCTTGAAGAAATACCAAAAAATAGGCCCCATTTTGTACTTGAATCGAGAAACGAAGCTAATATACTAACGGTTACTTGTTCCATGTATGTATCTTGATTACGCATAAATATATTTGTAAGAGCATCATAATGTTCGATTGTTCCAAAATAGGTGTTTTCACAGTCTTGATATTGATCATAGTTCTCAAAGTTCATATACATGTAAATCTTGTTCGTCGTATCAGTAGGAATGAGATCAAATACGCATCGAATAAGTTTATTTGCTCTACCATCATATAAATAAGAATAGAATTGGTTGACACCAGTGAAAAAGGCAGGGTTGTATATCTTTTGTTCTGAGATGATTTCTTTTCTTTGACTTACCAGTAATTGTTCGATATCAACTGAAAGAGCCATAGCGATTTCATAAAGCGTATCGATATCAATTGTGATCTCTCCTCGTTCATACTTCGACACAGTTGCTTTACTTTTACAAAGAATAGTTGCCAATTCATTAATCGTTAAACCTTTTTTTTTCCGAAATGCGCGCATTTTCAGCCCAATTTCCTTACTGATTTGTGTCATGAGAAGTCCTCCATAAGTTTCCTTTAAATTGAAAAAAAGATGGTTAATAGCGTTTTCATTGGTTCTGAGGAAATTATAGCATGGAAATCTCTAGAAAATCTATTTTAAATAGAAAAAACACAAAAAGATTTCTATGTAAAAGAAACATAATGGTGTTTGTATGTTATTTGATACTACGGTAAATTAAGGTCAACAAGAAGCAAGGGAGACATTTTATGTATAATTTTGATGAAATAATAGATCGTAAAAATACTAATGCTATGAACACAGATGGCTTTCGCGAGTATATTTTCAAAGACGATGGCAAAATGGTATTTCCATTTAAAGACGATGAATTTATTCGCATGTGGGTAGCTGATATGGAATTTGCTACGCCAGATGTTGTAATTGAGGGAATCAAGGAACGATTACAAAAAAGAATCTTCGGCTATACAAGAGTGTTTGGTAACGATTACTACAATGCCTTTTCTCAGTGGTGCAACAAAAGATACGGCTGGAATTTTAAAAAGGAACATCTAGTGATGTCAAATGGTGTCATTCCAGCTTTGTTTGAGTTAGTAGCCCATGTATGTCAGAAAGATGAAAAAGTTCTTTTCTTTACCCCATCATACGCATATTTCAAATACGCTGCTGATAATAGTGGGCGCGAGTCAGTTGTCAGTGATCTCATTGAACAAGAGGGGAGGTTTGAAATCGATTTTGAAGATTATAGAGAAAAAGCTGCAGACCCTAAAACAAAATTATTGATTTTGTGTAATCCTCATAATCCAACAGGTAGAGTTTGGACCCAAAAAGAATTGCAAGAAATTGGGGAGATCGCTTTAGAAAATGATTTATGGATCATTTCTGACGAAATTCATTGTGACTTATTACGTGTTGGAAAGCACCATATTCCATTAGCAAAACTATTTCCTGACTCGGATAGAATTATTACAGCAATGGCTCCAAGCAAAACGTTTAATCTTGCTGGTCTTATGATCTCAAATATTATTATACCTAATGAACAAATCAGGAATCACTGGTTAGCGACACATTATAATTTTGACAATCCTTTAAGTATCGCAGCTGCTCAAGCCGCCTATGAAAAAGGGCAACCGTGGCTAGAAGAATTGCGCATTTATTTAGATGAAAACTTCTCCTATGCCGAAGAGTATCTAAAGGAAAATTTACCTGAGGCGCGGATGGCGATTTCTGAGTCTACTTATCTTTCGTGGGTCGATGTTAGTCACTACTTGTCAACCGATATTCACTTACCACTCTTTTTTGCTTACGAGGCTGGGGTTCTTCTTGAAGGAGGAAATATGTTTGTTTCAAATTCCGATGGTTTTATTCGACTGAATCTTGCATGCCCCAAAGCGACCTTAGAAGAAGGTTTACGACGAATTTGTGTGGCAGTAAATAAATACAAAAATGGAGAAATCACATGGAAAAACAACGGAGTAAGTTAGACTATCGAGGGTTTGCGTTTATTCCACTTTTAGTCTATCTGTTTTTATATGTAGGGTGTGGTGTGTTCTTCACGTTAAGTGGAGTAGAGGATCCTTTTGGTCAATTGCCGTGGGTACTTTAAGTAGGGAACTCATGTAGCTATTTCAGAAGACTATTTCGGTGCTTCAGCTGCGTTTATTTCAGTCACCTTGGCTAGTAGTGTTCTTTTATCCCAGATATAGGGCGATCTAGATTATTTAGAACGAATAAAATATTCTTACAATCCATAATAAGCGAATACTATTAAATTTATTAGCAACTTATAACTTTGCAAGAAACTAAAAAATGCTTGTCTAATTTGATAGGGTAAAGTTATCTAAAACAGTGTGTTTTTCAAAATCGTGACTGTTTGAATAAAGGAGAAACTAAGAATGGCAATTGAAACGTATAATGCGGATGTAAAACTAATTAGTGGATTAAAAGTATCGTGTCAATCAAGAGAGTTTGAAATGATTATTGACGAACCACGTACTAGCGGAGGAACCAACATGGGTATGAATCCCGTGGAAACTTTGTTGAATTCATTAGGTGCTTGTTTAGTTATTGCTGCAAAATCTTTTGCACGAAGTAAGAAAATCAGTTTGAAATCAATTAATGTAAAAGTTTCAGGTGAGTTAGATCCGGATGGTTTCATGGGGAAAAATCCTAATGCTAAAAAAGGATTCTCCAAAATTATGACGACTTTTCATATCGATGCAGATAACACGCAGGAAGAAATAGAAGATTACATTGCTTTTGTTAACAGCATCTGTCCTGTGCATGATACGATTGCACATGCACCAGTATTTGAATCTAAAATAGTTATCAAGTAAATTATGGTTATAAAGACTATAGACAATTCTCTAAGACAATAGAATCATTTAATGGTGAAGAATCTCTCAACGGGGCAACAGGAGTATCGTTGGTGTTTAAATTATTCAGCCTAAAACTTTTCTATTGTAAAAAGAGACTCAGCCATAGTCTTTATAACTTTTTTCTTATGAAAAGGGGATGAAATGATGAAAAATACAATGCGAGCAATGAGAGTTGAAAAACCTGGTGAAAAGATGCGTCTTGTTGAAATTCCTCTCCCTGAGCCAAAAGAAGGTCAAGTACTAATCGAAGTCCTGTCCTGTGGCGTGTGCAACGGTGATTCTTCAACAATTGAAGGAAGGGCGAAAGAGTATCCCCGTATTCCAGGCCACGAAGTAATTGGGTATGTCAGAAGACTAGGGCTGGGAGTTTCAAATGAATGGTTAAATCAAAAGGTAGGTATCGGATTCCACGCTGGTCATGGAAAAATCAATGGTCAAAGTGTTGATGGCGGCTTTGCAGAATACATGGTTGCAGAGGCAGAAAGTATTGTCCAGATTCCTAAGGGAATGCAAACAGAATATACTGCTCCTTTAATGTGTGCTGGAGAGACGACGTTTAGTGCACTTTTTAACAGCATGGCACGAAAAGGAGAACTAGTAGCTATAGAGGGCATAGGCGGTTTGGGTCATCTTGCAGTCCAGTATGCGAAAAAAATGGGATTTACAACAGTAGCGATTTCTCATGGTTCTGCCAAAGAACAGCTTATAAAAGAGTTAGGTGCAGATTATTTTATCGATAGTTCTGTTACCAATCCGGTAGATGAATTAAAGAAACTTGGCTTAGCGAAAGTTATCTTGAGTACTGTTCCAAAGCAAAAGAATATAAAGGAATTAATAAATGGATTAAATGAATATGGACAACTGATTCTCGTGGCAAGTTCTAAAGAACCCTTAAATTTGAGCGCTAGCGACCTAATTGCAAGACGGTTATCAGTTACTGGAGCATTTACTTCTGGAAAAGAACTGATCGCTCAGGCACTATCGTTTAGTAACACACATCATATAGAACCTAAGATTCAATTATTTCCTCTTGAAAAAGCCAATGAAGCGTATAGAGCAATGAAAGAATCAAAAGTCCAATTTAGAGCAGTGTTGCAAGTGAAAAGCAATTAAGTGTTTATTGTCAAATAGAAAAGTGGTCAAGAAATAGGACTAATATTTTCAGGCAGTGGGAATGCAATAATACATGCTAAGATAGAAAAATGTCCAAATTTAATAAAATTTAGGTGAACGGTAAAGTTTGATTCAACAGATCTTATAAGAGGTAGGAATGCTTTAGAAATGATCTATCTCTATGTAGAGTGGGTAGGCGTTTAAGTGCTATATAGAAGCTAGAACACTTGATTTATAAGCTACTAGCTTCTTTATTTTTCTGAGTTAGAAAAAGATGGGCAATTAGACCAAAGACGAAGAAAATGTAAAAACACTTTGAAATAGACGGTTCAAAAGCAAACAGGCAATAGAATGAGTTCGATTGATGGCTTATATACCAAAACAGCCAAACTAAAAAGCTAGAAATCATTCAATGCGATGATTCCTAGCTTTTCCTGTTTTCTTAACTACCGACCATTAACCGCGGCTGCAAACACTAGGTAATTGGCAAAA